>Ga0265320_10001900_pt1 | contig 14740 bp, 8 predicted proteins | sample 4827metaG_FD_202087 | JGI IMG/M metagenome (GOLD analysis project Ga0265320, IMG submission 202087) | Rhizosphere microbial communities from Carex aquatilis grown in University of Washington, Seatle, WA, United States - 4-8-27 metaG | ecosystem: Host-associated > Plants > Roots > Rhizosphere >...
TCCATACCGACGGGCGCTTTGCACGGGCCGGCTTCTTCGTGGACCAGGGGGGCGCCGTGGCGCTGGCGACCGACTGCAACCCCGGCACGGCACCGGCCCATTCCATGCCGCTCGCCATCGCGCTCGCCGTGCGGCGCTGCGGATTGACGCCGCAGGAGGCGATCGCCGCCTGCACCGTGAACGCGGCCGCGGTGCTAGGGCTCCCGGACAGAGGCACGGTCGAGGTTGGCAAACGCGCCGACATGGTCCTCCTGGAGCACACCGACGAGCGGATGCTCGCCTACGAGTTCGGGGGCAATCCGATTGCGCTCGTCATCTGCGGCGGAAAGATTGTGAAGGATACACGCTAGTCCGCCATGAATCGTCGCGAATTCCTCTCCACTGCGGCCGCAACGATGGCCGCCGGCACATTGATACCCAGAGCGCTGTCCGACGGCGTGCCCCAGAAATCCGACGGCATGAACTACGCGCCCCTTGGCAAGCCCAGCCCGGTCGTGAAGCCGGGCGAATTCGCATTCGCCGCCGTGCGTCTCGACCACGGCCACATAAACGGCATGTGCAACGGCCTCCTGGAGGCGGGCGCCACGCTCAAGTGGGTCTATGACCCGGATCCAAAGAGGACCGAGGAATTCAGGTCCCGGCACCCCGAGGCCAAGGCCGCGAGGTCGATGGAGGAGGTCCTGGACGATCCCGAGGTCCGGCTGGTCGCCTCGGCGGCCGTGCCATCCGAGAGGGGCCCCCTGGGGTGCCGGGTGATGGAGGCGGGCAAGGACTACTTCTCCGACAAGGCCCCCTTCACGGCGATGGCGCAGCTCGACCAGGCCAGGGCCGTCGTTGCGCGGACCGGCCGCAAGTACATGGTCTATTACAGCGAACGCCTGCACAACGAGTCGGCGATGTTCGCGACCGACCTGATCCAGCACGGCGCGATAGGCCGGATAATCCATGTGGTCAGCCTCGCCCCCCACCGGCTCAGCAAAACGTCCCGCCCGGACTGGTTCTTTCAGAAGGCGAAGTCCGGAGGGATCCTCTGCGACCTCGGAAGCCACCAGTTCGAGCAATTCCTCGCCTACTCCGGGTCGGGCGACGCCACCGTCAGCCACGCCGCCGTCGGGAACTTTGCCAACCCGGACCATCCCGAGTTCGAGGATTTCGGGGAGGCCTGCCTCACGGGGGATTCCGGTGCGCTGAACTACGTTCGCGTCGACTGGTTCACGCCGGATGGCCTGAGTTCATGGGGCGACGGCCGGACGTTCATCATTGGCACCGGGGGCACGATCGAGCTGCGCAAGTACCTCGATATCGCCCGCGACAAGGCCGGCGATCACGTGTACGTGGCCGACGGGAAGAGCGAGCAGCACCTGAGCGTGGCGGGAAAGGTCGGGTTCCGGTTCTTCGGCGAATTCATCCTGGACTGCCTCAACCGCACGGAGAAGGCCATGACCCAGGCCCACGCGTTCAAGGCAGCCGAGCTCTGTCTCCGCGCGCAGTCCGCGGCATCCCGGGTGACGCAGTAGCCCGGCGCCCGGGGATTAGGGAACCTCGTAGACCTCAATGAGCCCTATCCCGGTGTCCCCGCTCGCCCCCGAGACAACGGCGGTGTACGCCCCGGGCGGCAGCGTCACGAGCAACGCGGAGTCCGGCGTGGCAACGGGTCCCCATGAGAAGGCCCCGACGGACGCGGCCGCCGACGCGATCTGGGTGTCCCCTCCCCAGCCGGTGTCGCTTCCAAGCGGCGTGGAGCCCGCGGCGCCGTCGCTTTGGTAGAGCTGCAGCTGCGGGTCGGGCAGGACCCCCGAGACGCCAAGGGCGGCAAGGGCGGGTCCGGCCCCCCGGATGAGAACGGTCTTGGCCGTGGTCCCATCGATCACGAATCCGGCGATCAGCACGTTGCCCCCCGTCCCCACGAGGGCCCTCGCGGAAATGTTCACCAGCCGCGGCGAGGAAGGCGTGTAGCTGGCCGCCGGCGTGGCGTCATAGATCTCGGCCAGCGCAACGCCCGTGTCCCCGCTGCTTCCGGTGACTTCGGCCGTGTAGGACCCGCCGGCCAGTGTCTCGAGGAGCGCCGAGTCGTGGCTTGAGGCGCTCGTCCACGGAAAGGCGCCGACCGAGGCCGCGGCCGAGGTGATCGCGGCGGCGCCGCCCCAGCCGTCGTTCGACGCAAGGACGCCTCCTGAGGAATTGAGCTGCAGCCGCGGGTCGGCGAGCACTCCCGCCACGCCGAACTGGGCCAGGGACGGGCCGGAGGCCCGTATCAGCAGGGGTTCGGTGCCGGAGGTTCCCTGGCCACCGACGACATATCCGGCGATCAGCTGGCTCGCACCCGTTCCCACATTGACCCTGCAGGACAGGTTTATGAGCCGTCCCGGGCCCGCGCCGCTCACCACGCTGAGGGTCGCGCCGTTGCTCATAAATGCACCCGAGGAATCGATCGCCAGGCAGGTGTAGGTGCCATTGTACCCGGGTGTTGCGCCCTTGATAACAAAGATGGGATCCGTCGCCCCCTGAATGGCCACGCCGTTCCGGAACCACTGGTAGGTCACGACGATTCCTCCCTGCACCAGGCTCGCAGCCATGATTCCAGGCTTTGGTCCGGTGGTCACCGAGAAGGCGACCGTGCTGCCGCTCGCAATCGTCTGTGAGGCCGGGTGGGCCGTAAACACCAGCGGATTGCCCGAGTTGTTGGAGTTGACGGTGAGTATCACCGGGACGGTGGTCACGGAGCCCGCAAGGTTCGTTATGGTCACCGAGTATGTGCCCGCGCTCGACGGCAGGACCCCCACGTCCAGCAGGATCGGGCTTGTCGCCCCGGGGATGGAAGCCCCGTTGAATTTCCACTGGTACGTGAGCTGCGTCCCCGACGCCACAACCCAGAATGCCGCGTTTGCGCCGAGGTTTGCGGATTCGGCCACGGGCGCCTCCCCGATCGTCAGGGCGATAAACCCGTTGACAGTGACCGTGGCGGACGTGCCCGTGATCGAGCTTATCGCCGTGTCGGTCGCGGTGATCGTCTGCGCTCCCGCGGTCTTCAGCGTCACGACGAATGTCCCGGACCCGTTCGAGAGCGTGCTGCCGGCCGGCAGGACAGCGGATCCGTCGCTGCTGGTCAGCCGGAAGACCCCGGAATAGCCCGGGATCAGATTGCTGGAGCCGTCGACCACGGCGACCGTCACACTCATGGGGTAGCCCGCGTCGGTGGAAGGCGAAGCGGTCACGACAAAATGGATCGAGAGGGGCGTCAAGAGATAGGCCCGGTTGTCGGAGCCCTTTGCCACAATCTGGCCCATGTCGTTTATCCCAGGCGCCCTCGTGAGCGTGACGCCGGGCAGATTGACCAGCGAATTCAGGTCGGTCATCACGCCATTTGAGTAGACAAATGCGTCGCTGGCGCTGCTCGCCGTCGCTGAGTTGCCGACTATGACCCCCGAGCTGTTGATCCCGTCGGCCGAGCTGTTGCCCGCAAAGGCTCCGATCGTGCCAAGATCCGTCATTGTGCCGCCGAAGTAGCTGAAGGCATGGATTGCGCCGCCGGCGGTCTGCGAGTTTCCGGCAATGTGGCCCGAGGCATTTATGGCCAACGCGTTGCTCAAAGCTCCGCCAAGCGTGCCCAGATCCGTCATCGCGCCCGGGCTGTAGCTGAACGCGTGGTGGTTGCTCGACGCTATGACGTATTCCGCGTTCCCCACGATCACGCCGGAGTCATTGACCGCGTTGGCGGTGCTGTTGGTCCCCCCGAATGTGCCGAGGTCCGCCATGGCGCCGTTGCTGTAGAGAAAGGCGTGGGTCGCCCCGTTTCCCGTGATTCCTGAGTTGCCGATGACCATTCCCACGCTGTTCACGCCGAGCGCAACGCCGTTGGTGCCGCCGAGGGTGCCCAGGTCGGTCATCGTGCCGCTGCTGTAGACGAAGGCATGGGCCGCGGCATTTCCCGTGATTTTCGCGGTGCCGGCGACGACGCCGGAACTGCTCACGCCGTTGGCCGTGCTGGGGGCGCCTCCGAGCGAGCCCAAATCGGTGATCGTCCCGTTGAAGTAGCTGGTGGCGTGGGTCACCGTATCGCCAGTCAGGTTCGCGTCCCCTGCGATCACCCCGGCATTGTTGATGGCGACGGCGTGGCTGACGGTTCCGCCGAGCGTGGGAAGCTGGGTCACGCCGTACGTCTGCCCGCTGGCCATGGGCTGGGAGACCCCTAGGGCGGCGGCGCAGAGCCCGACCGAGGTTTTTTTGAGCCAAATCGACGGGGAGTTCACAGAGTGAGGATTCTGGTTCGAAGACGGACTAAGCTGATTGAAGCCGGTCCATGGTGACCCGGCAACACCCCGTTGTCGACCGCCTTTAGCTTCTTGAGGGAGACGGGGATCCACAATTCTGAACTTTTTTACCATCCCCTTGGAATTGTCCGCGTTCTTGCGCCGGTTCCAGCCATGCGCCCCCCCCGCCCGCGCCCGCCCCCAATCCGCAGGTTTCGGGGAAAAGGGGCCCCTGCTGGCGCGTCGCCGCTCCATTTCCGACTTAACTTGGCCCCCTGCCCTGTTAGGCAAGACCCTATGAACTGGATCGCATGGGCCCTGCTCTCGGCAGTCTTCGCGGGCATCACCGCGATCCTGGCGAAGGTGGGCGTCGCAAACGTCAACTCGCACCTGGCGACCGCGATCCGCACGAGCGTGGTCCTCGTTTTCACCTGGGCCATCGCATTCGCGGCGACCCCCGCGGCCCAGTTTGCCATGCCTGGGCGCAGGACCCTGCTGTTCCTCGGCCTTTCGGGAGCCGCAACCGGGTTGTCGTGGCTATGCTATTTTCGGGCGCTGCAGCTCGGAGAGGCCTCTCGCGTCGCCCCGATTGACAAGCTGAGTGTTGTCGTCGCGATAATCCTGGCGGGTGTTTTTCTGCGCGAGCGGCTGACCTGGCACCAGGCCGTCGGGGGGGCCCTCATCGTGGCGGGCTCGTTGGTGATCGCCTGGAGGCCGAGCTGACGCCCCGGGGTCAGTCGGCGAACCGCCACGTGGGCCTGAAATCGCGCGGGGGCCTCTCGCCCTTCAGGCGCGCCCTGGCCATCTCGATGGGCATCGGCCCCCCAGTCATGATGGCATCGTGGAACTGGCGGTTTGTCATCCCCCCAGGGACGACAAGCTCGCGGTGAAGCTCGCGAAGCTGGAGCGCACCCAGCATGTAGCCCGCCTGGTACATGGGCGGGAACGTGCCGTTGAACGACCTCCTTACCTCTCCCGTCGCGCTTGCGCGCTCATGCCCCACGCGGTCGACAAGGAAGTCGACGCATTGCTCGGGGGTCCACTTGCCGAGGTGAAAGTTTATCGAGAAGATGATCCGGGCGCACCGGTGGGTCCGCCAGAAGAGCATCCCGAGCCTGTCCTCGGGCGACTTGGGGTAACCCAGGTCCCAGAGCTGGAACTCCCACCATACGGCCCATCCCTCGACCCAGAACGGCGTCGTGAAGAGGACGCGGTGGGGGTTGGACCGGCTCTCGTAGTAGTACTGGAGATGGTGGCCCGGGACCAGTTCATGGAAGACGGTCGCGCGAGCGAAGTGGGCGTTGTTGGCCTTGAGGCTCTCCAGCTTCGCGTCAAAGTCCATCGTGTCCGTGGGATACGCGACGAGGATGTCCGGGCCCCCCAGGAAGAACGGGGCGACCTTCTGGCGCTCGGGGCTCATCATCTCGATCCTCCAGAAATCCGCGGCGAGCGGGGGTATGGTGACGAGATCCCTGTCCTGGACAAAGCGGATGGCCTCCAGCGCCAGGTCCCTCACGAGGCCGGGCTGGCCGCCGGGCGGCACGTGGTCCTGCTTCACCTTCTCCATGGCGGCCTTCCAATCGTCGCCGAATCCCATCTCGCTCGAGGCCTTCCTGAGCTCGGCGTCGCACCAAGCGAACTCCCGGTTCGCTATCGCGAGGAGTTCCTCCGGGGAATAGGCGATCATCTCGTGGGCCAGCTCGACTTCCAAGCCCTCCCGGCCGATCGGGTCGCCGACGATCGGCTCATCCTTGGCGGGCTCGATGCCGACAATCTTCTCCTTCAGGAACTTCACGTAGCCGTCCAAGGCATCGTTGAGCTTGTCGTGCGACGTCCGGACCCACCAGGCAAACGAGGGGTCGTAGCCGTCGTAGAACTTGTACCAGTCGTCGAGCGACTCCCTTAGCTCGACGATGGCGGCCACCGACCGGTAGGCGACGATCCTGGACACCGCCAGGGGCGCGGCCCCCTTCGCCTCCTTGGCCAAATCTGACTTCAGGCCGGCCTGAAGGCTGTCCTGGGTCTTTGCGACCTGCTTCAGAATCCGGTCGAGGGTTGCCGCCGATGCCTGGGGATCCACGGGCTCCATGAGCCTGCGGGACTCCTGGAGCGCCGCGACGTCGCCGGCAAACGGGACCAGGGGCGACATCTCGCGCGCCCTCGACTCCCTTCGGTCGAGTATCCTCTGCTCGTAGTCGAGCTGGCGGACCAGAAGGAGCCAGTCCACCCTACCCTCGATTCCCAGGCTGTCATAGGGCATCGCGTCGAGGCGGCTGCGCCAGGCGCGGTAGAACTCCCGCAGGCGCCGGGTCTGCAGCTCCGATCCTTTGACGCTGTAGAAGCGCGTGAGTTCGTCCCGGTCGGCCACAAAGCGGTCGACGAGCTCGCGCAGCTCGCTCGCCTGGGGACGGGTCATTGCGGAGACCTCCTGCGGCACGTAGGCGTCGGTCGCCCTGACCGCGGCCGGGGATGGGGGCAGTCCCGCTACGCCCTGCAGCGAAAGCAGGAGGGGGAGGATGGCCAGGAAGGGGCGGCGGGCATTGGGCATGACGGGAGCCAAGACGGGACGCCTGCCCCGGTCAAACCCTTGGGACTCAGAGCCGCCACTCCACCTCGCCGAAGGCCCCCAGGCCCAGGGCCGGATAGCCGTTCACCGGCTCGTACTTCCTGTCGAGGAGGTTCTCGACCCGCGCCTTCAGGGACAGGCGGCGGCTGGCGCGCCACTCGGCGTAGATCCTCGCGACGGCATAGTTGGGGTCGTTCACCGTGAGAAAAGTCTGGGCGTCGACGTCCTCGCGTCCGGCGACGACCTGGACGCCCGCACCGGCGCTCCACCCTCGCTCGAAGTCGCGCCACAGGTCGGCGCTGCCGCTGTTGCGCGGGCGACGCAGCAGCCGGACCCCGTCCGTGAGGTCGTCCGCGTTGAGGTAGGTGTACGACGCGTGGAGTTCCACGCCGGAGAACAGCCTGACCTTCGCCTCGAGCTCGACCCCGTCGGTGCGCGCCTTGCCCACGTTGGCGGTCGTCCCGGGATAGACGTTGAAGTCGAACACGATCAGGTCGCGGTAGTCGTTCGCAAACCAGGTGGCGCTCAGCACGCCCGCATCTCCGGGAAGATACCAGTCAAGGCCCGCATCGCCGCCGCGGGAGCGCTCCGGACGGAGGTCCGGGTTGCCCGCGTAGCCCGTCGCAACCCCGTAGAGCTCCAGGAAGCTGGGCGAGTTGAATCCCGTCCCGTAGCTGGCCCGCAGCTTGAGGGAGCGGTCCGCCGCGAGCCAGGCCAGGGTGGCGCGGCCCGTGATCGAGGTGCCAAAGGTGTCGAAGTCGTCGTAGCGGAGGCCGCCCGTCACGAAGACGGACTTCAGCGGGCTCCATTCGTCCTCGGCAAAGGCCGCCATGACCGTCTGCCGCCTGTCGATGTCGCCGTAGCCGTTGTTGCGGGTGGACTCGGACTCCAGCGTGACCCCCGCGGTCGCCCGGTGCCCCGCGGCGCCCGAGTACGTGGCCTGGGCATCGAGGACGCCCCGGCGGTTCTGGACGACGGTCGTGCTCGCGAACACGCCGGGCAGCCCGTCGAACGCGACGTAGCGCCGGTCCTGGCCGCCGATCGTGACGTGCGCGGACCAGTCCGGGGCCGGCCGCAGGTCCGCAAAGACCGTGCCCAGCCAGTTGTTCTCGGTCTCATGCGCGTAGGCGTCGTTGGTGAAGATGTCGCCGGGGTCGCCGAAGCGCCCCTCAAACCCCCGCAGGGTCGCCCCAAGGTCTGCCGAGGCGGAAAGGGCGCGGTCGAGGCGCAGCACGACGTCCCCGCTGTCAAAATCGTTGTTCGGGCGGTCGTTGGCCGTGTGCGAGCCGGAGGCCGTGAACGACCAGGCCCACTTGTCTCGCGCTCCCTGAGCGTCGAGGGCGCCCGAGACGGTTCCGAAGCTTCCCCCCTCGAGGTCGATGCTGGCAGAAGGGTCACCCGACCCCTTCTGGGCCCGGATCGAGACGACGCCTCCCACCGCGTCGCTCCCGTACAGCGTGCTCTGCGGTCCGCGGGCGATCTCGATCGTGTCTGTGGAGCCGAGCCGGGCGCCTCCCAGAAACACGGCGTAGTCCGTGTTGGCGTCGCTGAGCCGAATGCCGTCGACGAGGAAGAGGGTCTGGCCCGAGTCCGATCCCCTGGTGAATATAGAAATGTCGGATCCCGGGGCGCCGTTCGCGAACAATGGGGCGCCCGGGACGGCGCCGAGGGCGGCCGCGGGGGTCGTGATCTGCTGGCGCGACAGATCCGACGGGGTGATCAGGTCAGCGGCGGTGCCGAGGGTCCGGATATCGGCCGGCGTCCGTGTCGCGACCACCACGACCGCATCGAGCCGGCTGTCCGGATCGGACTGGGAATAGGAGGACGCGGCCGCCAGGGCCGTGGCCAGAACGAGGATGGACCGGGCGGCGAGGCCGCGCGGCAGGGGGGATTTCATGCGGATGCTTTCTTCACTGTTGCGATGAAGTTTTCGGAGCCGGCGCGCGCAATCGCGCCGGGCGAATGTTGGTTCCGGGACTCGTATTCGGACTCCGCATGTGTCGCCGTCCGGCCGGACTCCGGCCTGACAGGCTTTTCCTCGCCCCTCGCCTTCACCGGGATCTGCTCCCGATTGGCTTTGCCCGCGCCGTCGGACGGCGCGGTTTTGGGTCTGTGATGCGATACCGCAGCGCAACTGTGGCCGGTTCTCACGGCCTTCCAATGGCTCCCGGAAGATGCGACAAGGAACGACGGACCCTGAAGGGCTCCAGCAAGGGCCTAATATTGGCAAGCGCAATCATATCAATAAATACAGATTTAATGATATGAATCTTGCCATCCCGGCCCGAATGCTTTCCTTTTGTCTCTCTTCGGGAATCCTCAACTCCACACGCCCATGGCCCCTCCACGTGAATCCAGTTCCTTTGCCGGGCTCCGCAGGCTGTTCGAGTCGCGCATCGCGGTCATCGACGGGCCCAAGGGAACAATGATCCAGGCTTATGGCCTCAATGAGGCCGATTTCCGCGGAGCGCGCTTCGCAGGCCATCCGCGCGACCTGAAGGGAAACAACGACCTGCTGGCCCTCACGCGGCCCGACCTGATCGAGCGCATCCACTCCGAGTACCTGGCGGCGGGCGCCGACATCGTGGGGACAAACACGTTCAACTCGACGGCGATCTCGCAGTCCGACTACGGCACGGAGTCCCTGGTGCCCGAGCTCAATGCGGCGGCGGCCACCGCCGCGCGCAAGGCGGCAGCAAGGGCCACTCAATCCGACCCATCCCGGCCCCGCTTCGTCGCTGGGGCGATCGGCCCCTTGAACCGGACCCTCTCGATGTCGCCGGACGTGAACCGCCCGGACTACCGCGCGGTCACCTGGGACCAGGTCGTCGGCGCCTACCTCGAACAGATGCGCGCGCTTGCGGCGGCGGGCGTCGACGCGCTCCTGATCGAGACGATCTTCGACACCCTAAACGCGAAGGCCGCGCTCTTTGCGACGGAGCTCCTTTTTGACGAGACGGGCGAGCGCCTCCCGGTGATGCTGTCGGTGACCATCACGGACAACTCGGGCCGGACGCTCTCGGGCCAGACGGTCGGCGCCTTCTACGCGAGCATCGCCCACGCAAGGCCCTTTTCCGTGGGCATCAACTGCGCGCTCGGCGGCAGGCAGATGAGACCCTATGTGGAGGAGCTCTCCTCGATCGCCGCGTGCTTCGTCACGTGCTACCCAAACGCGGGGCTCCCGAATGCGTTCGGCGGGTATGACGAGTCGCCCGCGGACATGGCCGCGGTCCTCGGCGAATTCGCCGCAAACGGATGGCTCAACATGGTCGGCGGCTGCTGCGGATCGACACCCGCGCATATCTCCGCCATTGCGGAGGCCGTGCGCTCCATTCCCCCGAGAAGGCTGCCGGAGCAGCCGACCGCGCTGCGCCTGAGCGGACTCGAGCCGCTCATAATTTCCTGACGCCGGCGGCAAACCGATGTCCAACGCCCCCCGCCCCTCCGCCTCGCAGTTCATCGTCATAGGCGAGCGGACGAACATCACGGGCTCGCCCAAGTTCGCAAGGGCCCTGAAGGCCGGCGACTGGGACGGGTGCCTTGCCATCGCGCGCCAGCAGATCGAGAGCGGGGCGAACGTGATAGACATCAACGTCGACGAGGCCCTCATCGAGGGCGAGCCGACGATGGTCAAGTTCCTGAACCTGATCGCGGCCGAGCCGGAGATCTCCCGCGTGCCGGTGATGATCGACTCGTCGAAATGGACGGTGATCGAGGCCGGCCTCCGGTGCGTGCAGGGAAAGTGCATCGTGAACTCCATCTCGCTCAAGGACGGCGAGCCCGAGTTCCTGCGGCGCGCGAGGCTCGTCATGCGCTACGGCGCGGCCGCCGTGGTCATGGCCTTCGACGAGAAGGGGCAGGCGTCCACGCGCGACGAGAAGGTGCGCATCTGCGCGCGCGCCTACAAGCTCCTGACCGAGGAAGCGGGCTTCCCGGCCGAGGACATCATCTTCGACCCGAACATCCTCACGGTCGCCACCGGCATCGAGGAGCACAACAACTACGCCGTCGATTTCTTCGAGGCCACGAGGATCATCAAGGAGACGCTGCCCCACGCGAAGGTCTCCGGCGGCGTGTCGAACGTGTCCTTCTCGTTCCGAGGCAACAACCCCGTGCGGGAGGCCATCCACGCGGTCTTCCTCTATCACGCGATCCAGGCCGGGATGGACATGGCCATCCTGAACGCGGGCATGCTCGGCGTGTACGAGGAGATACCGAAGGACCTGCTCGAGCGGGTCGAGGATGTCATCCTCAACCGGCGGCCCGACGCGACCGAGCGCCTCGTCGCCTTCGCGGACCAGCTCAAGGCCGCGCACGGCGGGGACTCGAAGATCGAGACAAAGGAGGACCTTGCGTGGCGCGACGCGCCCGTGGAGGGGCGCCTCTCACACGCCCTCGTCAAGGGGATCGACGCCTTCATCGAGCAGGACACGGAGGAGGCGCGCGCCAACACCGCCAGGTACCCGCGGCCGCTCAACATCATCGAGGGGCCGCTCATGGACGGCATGCGCGTCGTCGGCGACCTCTTCGGCGCGGGCAAGATGTTCCTTCCGCAGGTGGTCAAGTCGGCCCGGGTTATGAAGAAGTCCGTCGCCTACCTCACCCCGTTCATGGAGGAGGAGAAAAGGAGGCTCGTCGAGGGCGGCGGCGTCGCGCGCACGCAGGGCCGCATCGTGATGGCCACCGTCAAGGGCGACGTGCACGACATCGGAAAGAACATCGTCGGGGTCGTCCTCGCCTGCAACAACTACGAGGTCGTCGACCTCGGCGTCATGGTTCCCTGCGAGAAGATCCTCGCCGCCGCGGCCGAGAGGAAGGCCGACGCCATCGGGCTTTCCGGCCTCATCACGCCCTCGCTGGACGAGATGGTCCACGTCGCGAAGGAGATGAGGCGCACCGGCTGCACCGTGCCCCTCCTGATCGGCGGCGCCACGACCAGCACCGCGCACACGGCCGTGAGGATTGCGCCCGAGTATGCGCCGGGCGTCGTCCACGTCCTCGATGCCTCGAGGGTCGTGAACGTCGTCAGCTCCCTGCTCTCCCCGGAGAACAAGGCCGCCTTTCTGGCCGATGTCGGCTCGAGGCAGCAGAAGCAGAGGGAGGAGTTCGCGGCAAGGCGGGCGCGAAAGCCATTGCTGCCGCTGTCCGCGGCGCGGGAGCGCCGGCAGAAATTCGACTGGGCCGGCGCCGACATACCGCGCCCGGACTTCCTCGGGACGAGGGCGTTCGCCGGCGTGCCGCTCGCCGAGATCGTCCCCTTTGTCGACTGGGGGCCCTTCTTCAGCGCCTGGGAGCTCCACGGCCGGTTCCCCGACATCCTGAAGGACCCGGTTGTCGGGCCCGAGGCCTCCAAGCTCCTCGAGGACGCCAAGAGGCTCCTTGCGAGGATCGTGGCGGAGAAGCGCTTCACGGCGAACGCGGTCATCGGATTCTGGCCGTGCAACGGCGTCGGCGACGACGTCGAGGTCTATGACGGCGAGGGCCGCGGCAAGGTGGCGGCGACCTTTCACATGCTTCGCCAGCAGCAGGAGAAGCCGGACGGCCAGTTCAACCACTGCCTCGCGGACTATGTGGCCCCCAGGGACAGCGGCCGGCTGGACTATATCGGCGGCTTCGCCGTCACGGCCGGGCACGGCGTTGACAGCTTTGCTGCGCAGTTCAGGGCGGCCTCGGACGACTACAGCGCGATCATGAGCCAGGCTCTGGGGGACCGCCTGGCGGAGGCGATGGCCGAGATGTTCCACAAGAAGGCCCGCGAGGCGTGCGGCTTTGGGAGGGCCGAAAACCTCGGCATCGGGGACCTCATCCGCGAGCGCTACCGCGGCATAAGGCCGGCCCCCGGGTATCCCGCGTGCCCCGACCACACGGAGAAGCCCGTCCTGTTCCGGCTGCTGGGCGCAGAGTCCGCAACCGGCATCAGCCTGACGGAGAGCTGCGCCATGAGCCCCGCCAGCAGCGTGAGCGGCTGGTATCTGAATCATCCGGATTCCAAGTACTTCGGCGTCGGAAAGCTCGGCCGCGACCAGGTGGACGACTATGCCAGGCGCAAGGGCTGGACCCTCGCCGAGGCCGAGAGGTGGCTGGGGCCGTACCTGGACTACGATGCTGGCTAAGGCGGCCCCGGAACTTTAGCTTGCGGCGTGCGTCTCACTGACTGGATGCCACCTCCGCCCGCCATCCTGCGCATCGCGCGAGCCGCCCTCGGGCTCTCCGTGCTCGCCCTTTCAGCCTGGGCGCATGCGGCCGAGGCGAGCTTCAGCGACGGCCTCTCCCCGGAGGAGAGGGCCGCGAGCGGGATCGCGAGGCTCACGCTATCCCAGGCGTCGGCCCTGGACGCGCTCGTGTCACGCGACGTGACCCTGGCGAGGCAGGGCGGCGTGACGGCGTTCTCGTCCGCGTTCTCCGCCCGCCATTCCCCGCAGGAGCGCGCGGCCGCGGGAATGGACCGCCTTACGGGCGCGGAGCGCGCGTCCCTCGACACGCTGGCCGCCAGGGCGATCGCGATGGGCCCGCCCCCGACCCTTTCGTTCACCTATGCCCCGCCGCCGAAGCCGGCTCCTCCCCAGGCCGAGACCGTGGTGTCGGACGTCTCGCGCGTGCAGGTGCACGGCGACGTCTCCCTGACCGTGGGAGGCGGATCCCGCGGCAGGAGCTTCTACGGGACGTCGGCGGACCTGTTCGTCACCGACCCCACGGGGAGTTTCACCGTGGGGGTCGGCTTCGAGGAGTTCCGGGGCCGGGGGCTTCTCAGCCTCTGCGGTCCGAACGGCCCCTACGGGCCGGCCTATGGCGGGCCGCCCTACCTCGGCTGGTAGGCTCCTAGGGGCCCTTACTTCTCGGCGGCAAAGGCCGCAAAGCTGTGTGGCAGCACGGGGACGTGAAAATACGACTTGGGGGCCTCCTCGGCCGCCGCGCGCCGCCGGAAGAAGAACGTGGGGGGCTCAGGGGTGTAGGATGAGATAAGCTCGCCGGTGACCAGGTTCCGGAGCTTCGTGAACTGGCCCTGAACGGTGACCCTGACCTCGGTCTTGCCGGGAAGGAACGACTCGACGACGAAGGTGCCGTTGTCGTAGGCGAAGAGCGAGACCTGGCTCGGCCCGTCTATCCGGACAAAGAAGTCCCTCATGACGACATCCTTGATGGCGCTCGTGACGCCGGCCGGCAGGGCGTAGAGGTTGCGGAAGTTGTCCGGGATGGTCCAGACGTAGAGGACGCCCTTGCTGTATTTGTCCATGAGCAGGATCGGGTAGCCGTTGCCGTTCTCGATTCCGCCCACGAGCGCCCAGGCGTCATTCGTGAGGAAGCGCACCTCGGGGAAGAGTATCCCGGCCCTGTGGTCGTCGGCTCCAAGGTCCGTTCGGTTGCCGGGGCCCCAGCCGAACACGTAGTCGCGGGCGAGCACCTTGTTGTCGGTGACCTCCGTCTCGCAGATGCCCTCGATCCCCTTGCCCTTGAGCGCGCGCAGAAGGCCGGAGGTGAGGACCACCGACTTGCCGTCCTGGAGCTGCCTCTTGATCTTCGCGACGATGTCCGGGTCGAACTTCGCGGACTCGGTCAGGAGCACGAGCTTCGCGTCCACCGGGAACTCGGGATACAGGTCGATTGGAATCCCTATCATCCCGATGTAATTGTGGAGGAAGTCCTCGCCCGTCGACTGGTAGGGCTTGTAGCTCTTTATGCCGACCGGATTGCCGAGCTTCCCGACGACGGCGTCGGCCTGGCGCAGCGCGACGCCGGCCACCGTGGCCCAGGAGGGCGTGGCGGGCGCGCCGTCGCCCATGGCGTGATAGGATCCGGCCACCGCGTTGAAATCGAGGCCCGTCGGAAGGTTCTCCCATTCCTTCCTGTCGCCCGCGTCGGCCTTCATGGCGATGTTGGCCCACATGAAGAGGGTGATTTCGCGGGCCTTCGCGAACATCGTGTC
>Ga0265320_10001901_pt1 | contig 14739 bp, 8 predicted proteins | sample 4827metaG_FD_202087 | JGI IMG/M metagenome (GOLD analysis project Ga0265320, IMG submission 202087) | Rhizosphere microbial communities from Carex aquatilis grown in University of Washington, Seatle, WA, United States - 4-8-27 metaG | ecosystem: Host-associated > Plants > Roots > Rhizosphere >...
TGGCGGGGCTGCGGGGGTGGGGTTTTGGGTGGGGGCGGCGGAGGCGATGGTCATGGGCAGCGTAGGCGGCGGCCCAGATGAAGTTGTGGCCTGCACGGTGGCAGCGGGTGGCGTCGGAAGCTGGGTGGCGGCGAGAGGGCCGCGGTTGATGGAGGGGGGGGAATTCGCGGAGGAAGCGGTTGGAGAATTCTGTGGAGCTGGCGAAGCATTACTTCCCGGAGAGTTTTGGAAAATCAGCAGAAAGAGGAAAATGGCAGCGGCACCAGCGGCCGCCCAAATGGGCCAGGATATTTTTGTGAACCAGGGAGGTGCCGCGCCAATGCCCTTAGCCCCAGCCAAAGAATGGCTGACAATGTTCGCGGCCAGCCCGGCCGGTGCAGGCACGCTTGCGCCGTGCGCTTCCAGCGCCGAGGACAACAAGGCCGCCGTGGTCGTCACGCCGCGCCGGGAGAATTGGGCACGTAATTTGTTCAGCGCGCGTTCGACCCGCATTTGAGCGGTATTATCGCTGACGCCGAGGATGGTGCCGACTTCGCGGTAGCTTTTGTCCTCGAAGAAGCGCAGGAGGACGGCGTCGCGCTCGCGCTCGCGGAGGAGGCTTAGGGTTTCGTCGAGAAGCGGGCGCAATTGAGTCCAAATGGCTTCTGTCGGCGAATGAGTTGGGTCATTCATGGCGCTGGCCTCCTGTTCGTTTTTCTGCCGGCACTGTTCTTTCCGCAGCGCGGTCAGCGTGGCGTAGCGCGTGCTTGTATGCAGCCAACCGGTGAGGGTGGGATGACGGAGCAGCGTGCCGGCTTTGCGCGCCAAATCGGCAAAAACCGCCTGGCTGGCGTCTTCGGCCAGCGTGGCATTGCCCTGCGCCAACCGGATGGCTGTTGCGTAGACCAAGTCCACGTGGCGTCGAACCAGTTCGGCAAAAGCCACCTCATCGCGGTTTTTGACGTAGCGGGCGAGTAATTCGGGGTCGGGGATCATGAGGGCGCTTTATCAAGTAACCGTGCGCCAGAGGAAAAATCCCACAAAAATGTTTGGGAGGCAAGGGGACAGAGGGAGCGGCACTGAGGAAGGGATACTTAAAATTCAACGTTTAACGCTGAACGTTTAAGTTGAGACATCAATGGGAGATGGAAGATGGAAAATAGAAAAATGGGGTGTTTCGAGTTTCGGGATTTGGGTTTGGAGTTCCCAGTCTCCAATTTTGGCACTTTTTTTTCTGACCACGACCAGCCAGGGCATTTTCGATATTCATGGACAAATGGGAAAGGCGCTGCGCTCGCGCAGCGCCTCGTTTGCGTCATTCGAAATCGAAAATGCTCCAGCTCCAAGCACCGGGCTTCCAGCATTCAGCCAGAAACCGCAAACTGGAAACCATAAACCACCTCCACCGTGTTCTCCGTGAGCTCCGTGGTTAAAAATCAGGGAGCCGACGGCTGCACCGCCGTCGGGCTGGCGAGCTGGCCGAGGAAGAGGATGCTGCCGGATAGGTCGTCACGGATGAGGAAGAGAAAAGGATGATCAGCACGGAATTCGACGGGCGGAGCCGTCGGCCCTGAGCCGAGGAGTATCCCTTCGCCCATGGTCGCCGCCGCAGCCACGGTGCCGTTTTCATCCACGCTGATTAAGGTTTGGTGAATGACCTTGGAGATAAAGAGTTCCCGGGTGCCGTTCATGCCGGAAAAGTCGGCCAGCTTCGAATCAAAGGCGTTCTTAACGCCCAAGTCTTGCAGGGTATTGACCATGGGATAGCGTTCCTCCAAGTCGAACTTGGGCAGGTAAACGCTCACCTCCCGTTCCGTGAGTTTTCCGAGCCAGCTAGCGAGCTGCTCAGCGGTCAGGGCTCTTTCGAGGGTCGCCAAATCCTGGCTGGCATGGGGCAAGATGGCGACGAACGACAAATGCAAGGGATTGACACTTCCGATGCGCGAATTGGCCGAATAGGAAAGGGAGAGGATTTGGCAGGGAATGGGCCCATCCGTGATTAACGCATATTTCGTGCGTTGCTGATTGTGCATTAGGACGACGGGGAGGGCGCCGCCATTGGCCAGTTGAAAAAAGTCGTCAAGGTTCGCGCGGGGGGAGAAACTGTTCGTCCAGTTGCCTTTAAAGTAAATCGCGTTGACCAGGACCAAGCGGGTCAACGGCCCCACATCCGTTGGCTGGATGAGGCCCTTGATTTTGCCGTTGGTTTTGTCCTCAACCCAGGCGTTGATTTGTTTGACGGCGTCGGGGGCGTGCTGGATGAAATCCACCGGAGTCGCGGACGAGGCGAAATTCGCTTGGACGGCATCCAAATAATTCTGGAGCAGGGGATGCTCGGGATTTTGCTCGGGCCAGAGGGAATTGGCGATGGCCAGTTTGGCGCCGTCCAGTGTCTGCGCCTTGGCGATAACTTGTTGCAAGGCTGCGAAGCCGGCCAGCACAGAGCTGTTCGGCATATCCGAAAAATGCAGGATCTTGGCCATTTGCGCGGCGGTGTCGCCTTTGGCCCCGGCCCAGGTCATGGCCAGCGCGGTCGAAATGCTGTAAGGGGAAAAGAAGGCGTTTTCATTCGGCTTGGGATTAAATTGGCGAAACAGATCAATCGCGAAGCGGTTATTGGCGGTGACAAGCGCGGCGATGGTCGCGGTATCCGCGGTCGCGGCTGATGCGGGGGCTGGGGCCGTCCCTTGCAGCACGGATTGAGCCGAATTCTGGGCGGTGGCAGCCGATGTCGTCGTCAACAGGGCGGCGGCAATGGCGCCGCTTCGAATGATTTGGGAGGGTTTCATGGTGGAGGAGGATGTGGACGGATTAGGCGAAGCCGGCAAGGTGCCGTTTGCGAGTGATTGCTGAAAGATGAGATATAAGGCGGCTACGAAAAAAACGCCCGCGCCGGCCCAAATGGGCCAGGAAAGTTTTGGGAGCAATGAGTTGGCGGCGGTGGTGCCTGCGGCTCCGGCCAATGATTGATTGACGACACTGGTGGCCAGGCTTGCGGGGGCTGGTATTACTGCGCCATGGGCGCCGAGGGCGGAGGATAACAGCGCGGCGGTGGTGGTCACGCCGCGGCGGGAGAATTGAGCGCGTAATTTCTCGAGTGCGCGCTCGACCCGCATTTGCGCCCCGTTCTCACTAATACCGAGGATGCCGCCGACTTCGCGGTAGCTCTTGTCTTCAAAAAAGCGCAGGAGGACGGCGTTGCGCTCGCGATCGTGAAGGGCGCCGACGGCCTCATCGAGGAGGGGGCGCAATTGAGCAAAGGAAAAGTCGGCGCTGGGGGATGGATCTTGCATGGCGCTGGCCTCCTGTTCGTGGTGTTGCCGTGTGACTTCCGTCCGGATTGCCTTGGCGGCGGCAAAGCGTGTGCTGGTGTGCAGCCAGCCGACAATCGTCTCGTGCCGGCGCAACTGCGCCGCCTTTCGGGCCAGGTCAGTGAAGACGGATTGGGTGACGTCCTCGGCCAGCGCGGCATTGCCATTTAAAGTGCGTAGTGCGAGTCCATAAACAAGATTGAGGTGGCGGCGCACCAGTTCTGCGAATGCTGCCTCATCCTCCCGGTCGGCGTAAAGGTGGAGCAATTCGTTGTCGGGGGTCATCGGGAATGGGCGGATTCGAGCCATAACACCGCGCCGCCGACAAAATCCCACAAAAATGTTTAAGAGGCAAGGGCGGGGGAGCAGGGAGCCAGACAAGTCCGACAAGTCCGACAAGTCCGACAAGTCCGACAAGTCCGACAAGTCCGACAAGTCCGACAAGTCCGACAAGTCCGACAAGTCCGACAAGTCCGACAAGTCCGACAAGTCCGATAGGTTCGACAAAAACGAACCCTCAAATTTCAAGGCTTAACGTTTAACTTTTAGGTTGGAACAATATGGAAAATAGACGCTCGCGTCGGCGCGAGTGATCGGTTTTGGAAATAGGCGTTTTGAGTTTCAAAATTCGCAATTCACAATTCAATATTCTACCTCCGGCCTTCTACCTTCCCTCTTCTGTCTCCAAGCTCCCCGCCTTCCCCGTCCCCTGGTCGCGAGCTTAATGTAACGTCATATTGCCCACGCCGGCTTTTACACTGGGGATTTGTTCGGTTAATGGTGCGGGGTTGGCAAGCTGGCCGAGGAAGAGGATGCTGCCGGTGGCATCGTCGCGGACCAGGTATAAGAACGGATGGTCGGCGCGGAATTCCGGGGGCGTTTCTGCAGGCACAGTCGAGCCGGTATAGGTCAGAACCATGGCGGTCGCCGTCGCGGCCTCGGTGCCTTTCTCATCGAGATCGATGAAAGTCTGGTGAATGGCTTTGGTAATGAAAAGGTCGCCATCGTTGTTCATGCCGGAGAAATCGGCGGCATTGAGGTTGAAGGCATCTCTGACGCCCATGGCTTGGAGGGCGCTGGTCAGGTCGAATCGTTCTTCGACTTTAAACTTGGGCAGGTAAACGTTTACCCGGCTGTAGGTCATTTTCCCCAGCCAGCCATCCAACTGTTCCACTGTCAGGGAATTTGTCAGGGTGCTTAATTCCGTGCCGTCGTGGGGGAGTAGGGCGACGAAGGACACGCCCTGGGCCGTGCGACCAGTCGAATCGTTGGAATAGGGCAGCGAGAGAATCTGGCAGGGCGCGGGCCCTGTAATGATGTCGAGGTACTGGGCCTGAAACCCCTCATGCATCAACACGGCGGGAATGGCGCCGCCATTGGCAGCGTGAAACTCTGCGTTGAGGTTGGCATTGGGGTAGAACGGGTGCATCCAGGCGCCTTTGAAATAGATCGCGTTGACCAATACCAGGCGGGATGATTTATCGACGTCGCCCGAGTGGAGCACCTCCTTGATTTTGCCGTTGGTTTTGCTTTCAACCCAATCGTTGATTTGCTTGGCGGCGTCGGCGGCGTGGCCGACAAAATCGACGGGCGTGATGGTGGTGGAAAAATTTGCCTGAACCAAGCCAAGGTAATCCGCCCGGAAGGGGTGTTCCGGATTTTGTTCGGGCCATAATGTATTGGCGATGGACAGCTGGGTGCCCGACAAGGTTTGGGCCTTGGTGATGGATTGTTGGAGGGCGGCAAAACTGGCGGGCACGGTGTTGGTTGGAACATCCGAAAAATGAAATACTTTGGCGATTTGGGCAGCCGTGTCGCCCTTGGCCCCGGCCCAGGTCATGGCCAGTGCCGTCGAGATGCTGTAGGGGGAAAAGAAGACGTTTTCATTCGGCTTGGGATTAAATTGGCGAAACAGATCAATCGCAAAGCGGTTGTTGGCTGTGACCAATGCGGCGACAGTTGCGGCATCGGCGGGCGCGGCAGGGCTTGCGGCGGCTGGCGGCGGTGAGACGGGCGGGGTATTTTGGGCTGTGGCCGTGGGCGTGGTCGCCAGCAGGGCCGCAGAGAGGGTGCCGCTGCGAATAATCTGGGAGGGAGTCATCGTGGAAGAGGGAGTGGAGCGATTCGGCGAAACCGCTGTCGTGCCGTTCGCGGGTGCTTTTTGAAAGATTAGGAACAAAAGAACGGCAACCACGGCGCCCGTGCCGGCCCAGACGGGCCAGGTGAACTTGGGCAGCAGCCCAGGAGCGGCGGTGGGGCCCGCGACACCGGCTAATGATTGGTTGACGACGCTGGTGGCCAAGCTTGCGGGGACCGATATCACCGCGCCATGAGCGCCGAGAGCAGAGGACAACAGCGCAGCAGTGGTCGTCACGCCGCGCCGGGAAAATTGCGCGCGCAATTTATCGAGGGCGCGCTCGACGCGCATGCGGGCGGTGTTTTCGGTCCAGCCAAGGAGGTCGCCAACCTCGCGGTAGCTTTTGTCCTCGAAGAAACGCAAGAGGACGGCGTCGCGCTCGCGGTCGCCAAGGTCGCCGACGGCTTCGTCAAGGAGCGGGCGCAGCGTGGCAAACGAATCATTTGTGCTGGTGATTTGGTCATGCATGGCGCTGGCCTCCTGTTCGAGTTTCGCCCGGGTCACGTCCGCGCGGATGGCCTTGGCGGCCGCGAAACGCGTGCTGGTATGCAGCCAGCCGACGACGGTTTCGTGTTTCCGCAACTGGCCCGCCTTGCGCGCCAAATCCGTGAAAACGGATTGGGTGACGTCCTCCGCGATGGCCGCATTCCCATTCAACAACCGCACTGCCAGCCCATATACCAGGTTGAGATGTCGGCGCACGACTTCGGCAAAGGCCGCCTCGTCACCCTGGTCGGCGTACTGGCGGAGCAATTCGTTGTCTGGGGTCATCAGGGAGGCGTGGTTTCGACCTGTAACACCGCGCCAAGGGCAGAATCGCACAATTGTTTTAGGGGGCAAGGGGGAATGGGGAAGGGACAGAGGGACAGAGGGACAGAGGGACAGAGGGACAGAGGGACAGAGGGAGCGGCGCTGAGGAAAGAATGCTTAAATCTCAAGGCTTAACGCTCAAGTTAGGAAACGAATGGATAAAGGAAAAAGGAAAATGGAAAAAAGAAAGGGTAGTTTCGTGTTTCGGGTTTGGAGTTTGGAGTTCCCAGCGACCAGCTTCGGTTTTCTTTCTCCCTACCATGGTCAACTAGAGGCTACCCGAAAAGTCGGGCGCAGTCTTGCTGCGCCCTAAGCGGCTTGGTGGAATTCGCTGGCCAATTAACTTTTCGGATAGCCTCAAGCTTTTGTTTTTCATTTCCCAACTGTAAATCATAAACTGTAAACCGTAAACCGTAACCCAGGTCCTCCGTAAACTTCGCAGTTGGGAAACCGAAAGCGTTTTGGAACAGGCGGTAATTCGTCCTTGGGTTGGTTCAATTCAACCGTTTGGCCAGATCGGCGACGAGGCGTTTATAGCCTTCGGCTTTGAGCAAATTCACTTGCTCTTGGTCGTTATGGCGGCGCGAGACGGCGGCGCTGAGGGCGGAGTTTTCCACGGCGTCGGGAATCAGCATTTCCCAGTGGCCGGAGTCCACGTCAATGACAGCAGCTTTGAGGCGGATGCGCATATCCTGGGATTCGTCGGGCACGACCATGCCGACGATGGGCACCCATGAGAGCGATTTGCCGACGTTGGCTTGCGCGCTGCTTTCCAAGATTCCCCAGTAGATCAGCAGGGTTTTGGCGCCGGCGCGGGCGGCGGCGAGGCGGAGGGTCATATCCAACGGTTGGTTGATGGCGGGCATAGTGGTCCCGCGGGCGGGTGGACTGGCGGGAACGCCGCTGATGGGCATGAGCTCAAAATAGGGTTTAAGTTCCTGGATCATGGCATCATCCGGATACTGCGCCCCGGATTGGACGAGCAAGAGCCTGTCTCCGCGCTTGAGGCTGACTTTGGCGCCGTCGTTGAGGGCGGCATGGATGTCCGCCTCGCTGATGGTTTTGCTGGGCGAGACGCCGAGGACATCAAGTTCGCTCAGTTCGCCACGAAAGGCGCGGTTGGGCTGGTCGCTGACGTCGAAGGGATAGACGGGGTTGGCGGAGACGTAGCCGGAATTGGAGATGGAGCGGGTTTCGCAGCCGGCAAGGAGAAGGGCGAGAGAGGCGATGATCAGCGGGCAGGGGTGAAGATTTTTCATGAAATATGGGACGGGTGCGGGAATGCAGGGAAGGGTTAATTGAATTAGACCGCGGAGTTTGACGGGCGTTCAATTTGGGCGAAGGGCGAAGGGGGTGGGGCGACGTGATTTGAGATTTGAGAGGGACAGAGGGATCGGCACCACTAGAAGAACACTCAAAATTCAACCTTTAACGCTTAACGTTTAAATTGGGGCTGGTATGAATTTCCCTGCATCGTGCCTCCCAGCAATCGTCTCGTGCCCCCAGCCTCCAACTTCTAATTCCCAGATCCTGTGGTTCACTTTGCCGGCGCACTGAAATTCGGGACCACTACGCGGTAGAGGTTGGTGTTGCCGTTGCGGGTGTCTTCCGCTAAATATTCGAGCGCGCCGTCCTTGCGGCGGACGGGGCCGGCGAGGATGGAATCGTAGGTTTGGGATTGCGACACTTGGTCAATGACGAGGAATTCCCGGCCGTCTTTGCCGGCGCGGTAGGCGGAATGTTTTCCATCCTGGCTGAACAACACCGGGGCATTGGCGCCGGAGGTTAGAAAGAATTCGGGCTTCGCCAGCATTTTTGCAACGTCTTTGACGAACAACCCCTGCGGCACGGTGTCAAAAATCGGCCCAGGTTTGCCATCAATTACGACGATCAGGGCGGGCGAGGATTTTACTTTGGTTCTCATTGGGGAGGCCTGCTCAAACATGTCGCCGCTGACGTAGGCCCGGTGTTCCCCGTCGGGACTAAAGACCATGCGCGGGGCGTTGAGGGTCGGCGTGCCAATGGCTGGCAAGGGCATCTGAGTGCCGTCCACCATCATGAACAAGTCCGAGCCAGTCCAATAGGGATAGGCGAAATGTTTGCCGTCCGCGCTGAAGGTCAGATAATTGGAAAGGTTGGCGCTGCAGACCGGGCCGGGCGTGCCGTCCATGACGATGCAGTAGCCGGCGGCATCCCTGGCGGAATAGGCAAAATGCGCGCCATTGGCACTAAACTGGGGGTTGCTCACTTCCCGGTGTTTTGCTTCTTCGGCTCCGTCCACGACGGCGAACAGCAACGGGGCCCGAGGGGGTGTGCTCGGGCGCGCGCCCGAAGCAGCCGCAGGCGGGGCTGGTGGGGGGGTATTGCTTGCCAAGTAGGCCACGTGTTTGCCGTCCGGGCTGAGGGCGGGAGCTGATACATTCGTATATTCTTTCTGCTCCTTGCCATCGACCACGATCAGATAACGGTCATTGGCCTTGCTGGCCAGATAAGCGTAGTGCTGGCCGTCCGCACTGAACACGAGATTCCCGACATTCTCAAAGTTGGGTCCAACTTTGGCATCAATCACGGCAAACGACTGATTGCCGGTTTTGGCGATGAAGCCGAAATGTTTGCTGTCGGCGCTAAAGGTGACTTGGGGACCCGGCTTGAGCGGCGTAATTAGGATATCTTCATAGGCGTCCCCCGGCTTCCCATTGACGACGACCTGCCACCCCGTGGCGCTTTTTCGAAAATACAACTGGGTCGCGCCATCCGGGGAATAAAGAGGCGCGTCGAGCAGTTCTTCTGTGGGCGCTTCCAACACTGCACTCTTGAGGTTGGGGTAGCGCCCCCATTCAAATGCTGGATGCTGGCCTTCGGGCGAGAGTGATCCGGCGGGGGCGGCACTGCCAATTTGCGGCGGCAGGTTCACCGCCGTTCCATCCAGCACGGCCGCAAATCCACCGTTCTTGGGAATGCCGACCAGCAGGTAATGCCGGCCATCGGCGCTGAACAGGCTATTGGCAATGAATCCATTCCAATCCAAGGGCAACGTCACGCCATCGACAAAGAATTGAATGGGCAGGGAAGTATACGGTGGGTTAGGACTGAGCCGGCCCATAATCACCTCCATTATCCGGCAGCCATTTTCCGTCTCCGTAATCAAAGTATGAACCAGCCCCGAGGTTGATCCCGGCATAAGCGGCGAGTCGATTTCACGATCGGTCGGCGAATGGTAGCTAACCTCCGCGCCCTTAGCCGGCACAGTGTAAGATCCCAGCGGGGTTTCGTACTGCGGCCATTGCACGCCGGTTGGCGTGGTGGCCGGAGCCGCGGCGTCTTGGGCCCGGGCCCGAGAGGCAAAAATTATTACCGCGAGGAGTAGGGTGGTGCTTCGAAAACCGGGTAATCCGCTCATTTTTTTAAATGCTTGAAGGTGATGGTGAATGAAACGGCCAATGTCTGCGCCATCCGGCCAGATTCAATGAATAGGGGTGTATTTTCAACCCCGGAATTTCCCCATAGTTGGTGGTTTTTGTGGTGGTGGTGGCGAAAATTATGCAGAACGACAGGTGCGGTGCAGGGAAAAGAACGCAGAAGAACGCAGGAGAACACAGAAGTCTCAATGTTTAACGTTTAAGTTGAGCCATCAATGGAAGATGGATTCTTCCGGTTTTGCGGGAGAACGAGTTTTCGGGTTCTTGCTTCTGGCGACAGTTTCCAATTATCCAGCTTGTGCTTCCTGACTCCGCGCTCCCTGCTCCCCGCTTTGAACCGCAAACCGTAAACTTCCCCCGCCGTGTTCTCCGTGAACTCCGTGGTTAAAGATTCTCGGCACGCCCCATTTTTCCTCTTTGCGTTCCTTACGGTGTTTGCGGTAAAACCAGTCCCATGGCCGAAATCATCGAAATGCCGAAGCTCAGCGACACCATGACCGTGGGCACCCTGGTCAAGTGGTTAAAGAAGGAGGGCGACAAAGTCGCGCCCGGCGAAGAGCTGTGCGAAGTGGAGACCGACAAGGCGACTATGCCCGTCGAGAACTTCGCCCATGGCGTGCTGCTGAAGCACTATGCGGCGGCGGGCAGCCAATTGCCCGTGGGGGCGGCCATTTGCGCGATTGGCAAGGCGGGCGAAGCAGCCCCGGCGGCCCCGACCGTGGCACCGAAAGCGGCAGCAGCCCCGGCTAAGCCGGCGACGGTAGCCAAACCGGCACCAAGCGCGCCCGTGGCGGCTCCGGCTCCAGTGGCTCCGGTTCCGGCAGCGAAACCCGAAACGCAAAACCCGAAACCCGAAACTTCCGGAGCCCGAATCAAAGCTTCGCCGTTGGCCAAAAAGCTTGCGGCCGAAAAGGGAGTTGCTCTCGCCGACGTTACCGGCAGCGGGCCAAGTGGACGCATTGTCCGCGCGGACGTCATCGCCGCCGCAGCGAATCCCAAGGCGGCCGCATCGGCATCGTCAGGTGCATCGCCCGTGGCCTCGTTGTCGGGCCCGATTGGGCCGGATGAAACTTTGGCGGTGTCGAACATGCGGGCTACGATAGCGCGCCGGTTGCTGGAATCCACCAACGGCGTACCCCATTTCTACGTTGAAATCGAAGTGGACGCGGGCCCGTTGGCGGACATGCGCGAGGGGCTCAATGCGGCGCTGGGTGAGATTCCGGCGGCGAAGGGCGGGGGCAAATTCACGGTGAATGATTTTATTTTGAAGGGCGCGGTCGAGGCGCTGCGCCGGGTGCCGGCGGCGAATTCGTCCTGGCTGCAGGGTGAAAACGGGCCGGTGATTCAGCGGCACGGCTCGGTGCATCTGGCGTTCGGAGTGGCAATAGAAGATGGGTTGCTTACACCGGTAATTCGGAATGCCGACAGCAAATCGCTGCGGCAAATTGCGGCGGAGGCGAAGGAACTCATCGGCAAGGCGCGGGCAAAGAAATTGACGCCGGCGGAAATGAGCGGCTCGACGTTTACCGTGACCAACCTCGGGATGTTCGGCGTGACCGGCTTTTACGGCATCATCAATCCGCCGAACGCGGCGATTTTGTCTGTCGGCGCGACGCTGCAAAAGCCGGTGGTGGATGCGCGCGGGCAAATCGTGGTGGGGCGGCGCATGACGATCGGGGTTTCGGGAGACCACCGGGTGATTGACGGCGCGGTGGCCGCGCAATTCCTGGCCGCGCTGAAGTCGGTTTTGGAGACGCCGGCGTTGTTGCTCCTGGCATGACTAATCGTTCGTGTTTGCCGCGCCGTCAGCCTTTTACCTAATTTTCCGCCCAAGCGTTCTATTTCCCGACGTCGAGTCGGCTCAGCTCGGTGTGAGCGAGCAGGTATTCGGTGAAAGACGTTTCCTTGGTGTCCAAGCACTGGGTGAAAAGGGCGCGGGCGGCGGGAAGGTCATTTTTTAACAGATGCGTCATGCCGGAGTAGAAGAGCGCTTCGCATTGCTGGCCGCGCACGGCTTCGGGTTCGCCCGAGGCGGCTGCGGCGAGGAAATCCGCCTCCGGAAAATCTCCGATGAGGTAGCGGCCGACGGTTTTTGGCCAGCCGGCGGCCTGCTCCGACAGAGCCTTGGGCAAACCGGCGGTTACGTCATCCTTGGATTCCCGGCGTAAAGTCACGGCGAGCAGAAAGCGGACGTAAAGTGTCTGGTCCGTCGGGGTGGATCTGATTTGAAGGGATTGGTTATAATCGGCCACCGCCCCGTCGAAGTCGCCTGTGGCGACCTTCGCGTTGGCGCGGTGGGCATAAGTGGCCCCATTTTTTGGATCAAGGTCGATCGCTTTGCTGAAGTCAGCGATGGCACCGGCGGCATCGCCCGTGTTTTGCCGGCAGAAGCCGCGGCGGAGATAAAGATTGACGTCCTTGGGGCTGAATTCGATGGCGCTGCCAAAATCAATGATGGCGCCAGACCAATCTGCCTTGGCCATTTTGGCCAGACCGCGGTTGTTATATGCGGAAGTTTTTTGCGGATCCAATTCAATGGCCCGGTTGTAATCGGCGATGGCCCCGTCGTGGTCGCCATTCCGTTCGCGAATGTAGCCGCGGCTGAAATAGGCCGGGCCATACGCCGGGTTCAGGGCAATGACGGCGGTAAAGTCAGTGGCGGCCCCCGCAAGATCGCCCCTGGCCATCCGGATGTTCCCCCGGTTGGTGTAAGCGTCCAAGTTTTTGGGATCCAGCTGGATGGTCAGTTCGTAGTCGGCCAGGGCGCCGTCAAGGTCACCTTTGCTTTTCTTCACATTCCCCCGGTTGTTGTAGGCTGGAGCATTCTTGGGATCCAAGGTGATGGCCTGGCTGTAATCGGCCAGGGCGCCGGTGAGATCGCCTTTCGCGTTCCGGGCCAGGCCGCGGTTGTTGTAGGCAGAAACATATTTTTGGTCCAATTTGATCGCCACGCTGTAATCGGCGATGGCGTTGTCCAAATTGCCCTGGGCTCGCCGGAGATTGCCGCGATAGTAGAATGCCAGGGCGTTTGGATTCAAGGTGATGGCGGTGTTGAAGTCGCTGAGGGCGCCATCGCGGTTGCCGGCCTCTTCCCGGAGGCGGCCCCGGCTGATATAGCCCATGCTGTATTTTGGATCCAGAGAGATGGCCTTTTCATAGTCCTCAAGGGCGCCGTCGGTGTCGCCGGCGGTCTTGCGGGCATTGCCGCGGTTGTTGTAGGCCATCACCAGTTTCGGATCCAAGGCGATGGCCGAATCGTAGTCCGCCATTGCTCCATCCCCATCGCCTTTTTTTTCTTTGAGGTTGCCCCGATTGTTATAGGCCAGGGCATAACCCGGGAAAAGGCGAATGGCTTCAGTATAGTCCGCGATGGCCCCGTCCACATCGCCCTTGGCTTGTTTGATGCGGCCGCGGCTGTAATTGGCCGCGGGCAGGGTGGGGCTCAATTTGAGGGTCTGATTGAGATCGGCCAGGGCACCATCCACGTCGCCTTTGTCAAACTCGGCCGCGCCGCGATTGAGAAACGCAAAGGCCACAGTCGAATCAAACTCAATGGCCTTGGTGAAATCGGCGATGGCGCCGTCCAAATCGCGCAACTCCAGCTTGGCGTTCCCGCGCCCCAGATAAGCCGGGGCGTTCTTCAGGTCTAAAGCGAGGGTTTGACTGTAATCATCGATGGCGCCGGCGCAGTCTCCCTTGTCCTTCCGGGCATTGCCGCGATCGAAATAGATCGCGGGATTTCCCGGGTTTAACGTAATGGCCTGGTTGTAATCCGCAATCGCGCCGTCCTGATCGCCTTTGGACCGTCGGGCATTGCCACGGTAGTAGAAAGCGTCGGCATTCTTTGCATCCAAGACAATGGCCTGGCTGTAATCGGCAATGGCGCCATCCCAATCGGCTTGGCGGTATTTGGCATTCCCGCTGCGAACAAATGCCGGCGCGGTCGTTTGCGCCGGGAGCGGGTACGCGAACACAACGGCGGACAAGAGCAGACCAGATCGAAGTAAAACCCGGAGTGTCATGACGCCAGCCAATCTAAAGAAAGAGAATACAAGGTAGCGACATTTAATTACCTTTCGCACCGCGCCCGTTCAGTTCCCTGTTGGCTTCGATTTGTCGTCAACGCTGGTCGTGGATCCGATTGCTTCGACGTAGCGCGGTGCTTCAGGCCGCGCTTTAGAAATCATTTAGCGGTAAGAAGCGCAGCCTAAAGCACCGCGCTACGTCGGCGCCGCAGTCGTCCTCATCGCATAACTGGAACTGATCCTTCGCCCCGACTCCCCTCCGGCTTGACCCGGCGGCTCCCTCCGCCCATGCTGCCCCGCAACTATGGAGGCCACTGCAACCATCACGACCCGCGCGGCGACCGGCAATGGCACGGCGCGCGATCAAGTCAAGCAAGGGACCGACCAACTGATCCTCACGGACTGGATTGCGCCGGGGGCGCGCGTGCTGGATTTGGGCTGTGGGCGGGGTTTGCTACTCGAACATCTCCAGCACACGAAGCACGCGCAGGCGGTGGGGGTGGACAGTGATTTGCAGTCCGTCATTGGCTGTGTCGAGCGCGGGGTGCCGGCGTACCAGGGGGACATTCTGGAGGTGTTGAATTTTTATCCCGCGGGGGCGTTTGACTGGGTGGTGTGTTCGCGGACCGTGCAGGAATTGGAGCAACCGTGGAAGGTTTTGGAAAAGGCGCTCGTGGTCGGCAAACACGTGGCGGTCGGCTTCGTGAACCACGGATTTTATTCGAACCGCTGGCACATGCTTTTACACGGGCACCGCGTGCGGAATGAGGTTTACCCGGAGGCGTGGTATCGGAGCCGGCCGAGCAATCCGGTGGCCATCGGCGATTTCGAGGAATTCTGCGCCGAAGCCGGCGCGCGGGTCACGCGACGGGCGTTTTTGGCGGGGGACTGGCGGACGCCATGCAATTTTTGGCCCAAGTTGCGGGCGGGTTATGCGTTGTATGAGTTCTCCAAGAAAGAGTGAAGGGCGAAGGGACAGGGGGACAGGGGGACAGGGGGACAGGGGGACAGAGGGACAGAGGGACAGAGGGACAGAGGGACAGAGGGACAGAGGGACA
>Ga0265320_10001902_pt1 | contig 14737 bp, 7 predicted proteins | sample 4827metaG_FD_202087 | JGI IMG/M metagenome (GOLD analysis project Ga0265320, IMG submission 202087) | Rhizosphere microbial communities from Carex aquatilis grown in University of Washington, Seatle, WA, United States - 4-8-27 metaG | ecosystem: Host-associated > Plants > Roots > Rhizosphere >...
ATCAACAAATCGAATGTGCGGTTCGTGGTGCACTATGACCTGCCGAAGAACATTGAGGGGTATTACCAGGAAACGGGGCGGGCCGGGCGGGATGGGTTGCCGAGCGACTGCCTGCTGCTGTTCAGTCCGGGCGACCGGGTGAAATACGGGCAGTTCATTGACGAGAAGCCGGATCCGAAGGAGCGGGAGATTGCGCGGGCGCAATTGGAGCAAATGGTGAGCTATGCGGAGGTGCCGGCGTGCCGGCGCGCGCATCTGCTGAATTATTTCGGGGAGAAATATCCGGGGGAGAATTGCGGGGCGTGCGACAATTGCCAAACGCCACGGGAAACGTGGGATGGGACGATTGCGGCGCAGAAATTTTTATCGTGTGTTTACCGGATTCGCGAGCGGAGCAACTTTGGGGTGGGATTGTTGTACGTGGCGGATGTGTTGGGCGGGGCGGACACGGAGAAGATTCGCAAGTGGTATCACCAGTCGCTGTCCACGTTTGGCATTGGGAAGGAACACAGCCGGGAGGAATGGGCGATAATTGGGCGCGAGTTGGTGCGGCTGGGATTGCTGCGGGTGAACGCGGAACTTTACAACACGGCGGAATTGACGGATGCGGGCTGGACAGTGTTGCGGTCGCGGCAAAAAATTGAATTTGCGCGGCCAGTGCGAGTGGAAGTGCCGCGGAAGGGGAAACGGAGGGCGGGCGCGAGAGTGGAAACCTTGGAGGAAGAAGCATCGGCGCCGCGGCGAGCAAAAGCCGGGGCCGGAGACATTGCGTGTGACGAGGAGCTGTTTGAGAAACTGCGGGCGTTGCGACGGAAGCTGGCGGAGGAAAAGGATGTGCCGCCGTTTATTGTGTTTTCGGATGTGTCGTTACGGGAGATGGCGCGGCAGTTGCCGAAAGACCTGGCGGAATTTGAAAAGATCAGCGGGGTGGGGGAGAAGAAGTTGCGGGAGTATGGGGAGGTGTTCTTGGCGGAGATTGGGGCGCACGCGTGGAAGGGAAAAGAGTAAAGAGTGAAGAGTGAAAACCTGAGGCGGCAGGGGGATGGAAAGAGAATCGGACGGATGGGACGGAGCGAACCGATGGATTGGGCGGGACTGGTTGAGTGGGGACGGGGAAGCGAGGCCGCACCCATTCGTCAGCCCTTTGGGAAGGCGACATACCATTTGCCATCGATTTTCTGGAAGTCGATTTGCGGGGGGAAGGAATGGATGCCGGAGGGGTCGGGGATGGGATAGGTGGCGCGGTCGCTGGCGCCGTTGAGTTCCGGGGCTTGGGTTTTCATGCCTTGGAGGACCTCGATCATTTGCTGCATGCCTGCCTGGCCCTTGGGCGTGGCCAGTTGGGCTTGAATTTGCTGTTCGAAAGTGGCTTTCATCTCCGGGGTCAAATTGGCCAGGAATTCCGGGGACAAAAAGCGTTCGAAGGCGGTGACAGCGTCGCCGGTTTGCAGGACGGCGATGATTTCGTCCATGGAGGAATTCAATTCTGCTTGGGGGCTGCTGACGGCCGTCGGCGCGGCTGAGGCGGCGGATTTGGCTGCAGGAGGAGCAACGGGCGGGAGCGTCGGGGCGGACACGACCGGCTGAGCCACCGCGGGGGCTAAAACTCCGGCCGGGGTGGTGGGAGTGGAGCGAACAGGCGTCGGGGCGGTGGGAGCATGGGACCAATTGAATGCGACAGCGACAATCAGCGCGCCCGCAGCGGCGATGGCAAGGGTAGTTTTGAGGTTTGAGGACATAAAGGTAAAGAGGGCCAAGCCGGCGGCCCCTGCGACCCCGGCTTGGGCCAGAGCCGACGGGGTAATCTTCTCGACAAGGCCAACCGGGGCGGCTTGGACGGAGTTGCCGGAGATGGCGGAGGCAAGGAGGGCGGAGGAAACGGTTACGCCGCGCCGGGTGAAATGGGCGCGAAGTTTTTCGAGGGCGCGCTCGACACATTTATTGGCGGAGTTTTCACTTAGTCCGAGCGTGTCGCCGATTTCCTGGTGGCTAAGGCCTTGGAAAAAGCGCAGAAGGACGGCCTGACGGTCGCGGTGGCCGAGGTGGTCGACCGCTTCGTCGAGCAGGGGACCAATCTCGGCCCAGTCCGCGCCCGGGTGGGAGTGGTCGGAATGCATAAGAGCGGCCTCGTGTTCCCGGATTCTTCGGCGGGCCTCACCGCGAATGGCGTCGATGGCACAATGGCGGGCGGTGGTGTGCAGCCAAGCGGCGAGGGAGCGGTAGCGGGATAATTTGGCGGCCTCGCGGGCCATTTTGGAAAAGACGGCCTGGGTAACGTCTTCGGCCAAATGGGGATCGCGGCAGACGCGGAGGGCGACGGAATAGACAAAGCCGGCCTGACGGCGGACGATATCGGCAAAAGCTGCCCCGTCGCCGCGATCGGCGAAGAGGCGCAAGAGTTCGCGATCAGATATCATGGGCGGTAAAGCTATCTACTAGACGACGCCGACGGATAAATCTGACAAAAATAAAATTTGCGAATAGGGCGGGAGGCGTGGGACGGATGGGGCGGAGCAGACGGATTTTGGGTGAGGCCGGGCGAATGGGATGGGCTAGGCGGGTCCGGAGGCCCCGCCCTACCATTTAATTGATCAAGAAGCAGGCGGAGACGGGGCCGGTTTTTTCGTTGTGGAATTGCCAGACGACGTGTTTGTCGGGGGTGACTTCGAAAACTTCGGGTTCGCCCTGGAAATTGCTGACGAGGGTGTTGCCGTTGGGGAGGCGCTGGGCGGTGCCCAGGTAGTGGAGGTTAAAATTGGCGGGGAGATCGGATTGTCTCAGGGTCCAGACGATTTGGGCGTCGTGGTCGAATTCATAGACTTCGGCGCCGTAGCCGCCAGTGACGAGGGTGTTGCCGTTGGGCAGACGGAAGCCGCCGTTGACACCGGGGTTTTTAGTTGGCGGGGCGACGAAGGTTTGGAGGGTTTTGCCATCGGCGTCGAGTTCGCGGACAACGGCGTCGGAGCCGTAAGCGACGAGGTAGGTGCCGGCGTCGGTTTTCCGCGCGAGGCGGAATTGTTTGTGCGTGACCTGGGTGGACTCGAGTTTGATTTCGTGGGCGATGGTGAGGTCGCGGTTGATTTCGAAAAGGCGTTTGGAGCCGCATTCGCAGATGAGGACGCGGTCACCGGGGAGAGGCTGGCAGGAGTGAATTTCGACGCCGGGGCCGGCCTTGTACTCCCACGTGGTGGCGCCGGTGGCGGGGTCGATTTCGCGGACGCCGCTGGTGTAGCTGGCGAGAATGCGGCCATTGGGAAGGAGCCAACTGTCTTCGCCTTTTACGCCAACGGTATATTCGCCAGCGATGTCGCCATTGGGCGCGATTTTGAAAACTTTTCCCTGGATGGGAGCGTGGACAAGAATCGTGTGGGTGACACCGGAGGCGGAGACTACACCCACGGGGAAGGTGGCGGCAGAGGTGGCGGAAGAAGACGAGGCCGGGGCGGTGGCGCCGGGTGGGACGGGTAAGGCGGTGGTAGGGGACGGGGCCGGGGCGGGAGCTGGGCTGATATGTTTTTCCTCGGCGAAGGGTTGGTCGATCGTGCCGGCGGAGGGAACTTCGTGGGGGCCTTGGCCGTCGTCGTAGTAGATGTGGAGGGAGGATGGGCTGGCGGCGCCGAGGTCGTAGGTGAAGATGGCGTTACCCTCGTTGTCCCAGTAGAGTTTCTTGGTTTCGGGGCCGGTTTGATTGCCGAGGATGCGAAGGTGGAGGCCGGCGGAAGGGGCCGCGGTTTGGAAAGAGGCCTGGATATCCGCAATTTTGACGCCGCTACCGTCGAAGAATTCGAGGACGAGGTTGTTGGTGTCCTTGAGGAGGAAATATTGGAGGTCGGCGAAATCGCCGTAGGGGATCGGGGTGCCGGTGGCGACGGGGGCCAATTGCGCGAAGAGCGTCGAAGGGAAAAGGGGCGACGCGGCGAGGACGAGGAGGGGGGCGAGGCGGGACGGCTTCATGGGGGAAGAATGAAGAGCGACGGGGGAGGAGTGAAGTCCAAATGCCAGAGGGCGTTGAAGAAGGGACAAAGGGACAGAGAAGATGGGGGAAATTTTCACTTAAGCGTTGAAAGGTGGGATGAAATTGTTGGATGTTGAACGTTCGACATTATTCACCATGGCTGAACTTGAATCCATACGCTTGCGGGGAGTGCGGCAGAATAATCTACAAGGGTTCGACTTGGATTTGCCGCTGGGGAAGTTGATTGTGGTGACGGGGTTGAGCGGGGCGGGGAAGTCGTCGCTGGTGTTTGAGACGCTGCATGCGGAGGGGCAGCGGCGGTATGTGGAGACGTTCAGCGCGTACACGCGGCAATTCCTGGAGCGGCTGGACCGGCCGCGAGTGGATCGGATTGAGAACATCCGGCCGTCCATTGCGATTGAGCAGACGAACACGGTGAAGACGTCGCGTTCGACGGTGGGGACGATGACGGAGCTGTGCGATTATTTTAAAGCCTGGTGGCCGCAGGCGGCGCAGTTGCACGATCCGGACACGGGGGAAATTATAGCGAACGACAATCCGCGGACGATTTGGAAGCAGGCGCTCGGGCGGTGGGGCGGGCAGACCGCGCTGGTGGCGTTTGCGGTGACGAAGCCGAAGGCGTTGACGTGGGCGGAGATTTTTGGGCCGCTGCGGGCGCAGGGGTACTCGCGCGCGGTCGCGCGCGAGGAAATTAAGAAGGAAAAATTAAGAATTAAGAAGGCCGGAGGAGAGGGACCAAGGGATCCCGCCTTGCGGGAGACAGAGGGACAAAGGGAGCGGAAATTTCAGATTTCAAATTTCAAATTTCAGAAAGACGAACAAGCCGCTCTGAAAAAATCCAAAGAGCGGGCGCAGCGAGACTGCGCCCCTACGATTGGGCGGATTGCGAGGCTGGAGGATTTGGAGAAGGAGGCGGGGAAATGGCCGGAGGGCGTGACGTTGCTGGTGGTGCAGGACCGGGTGGAGCTGGTGGCGAAGAATGAGTTGCGGTTTTTGGAGGCCGCGCGGACGGCGTTGCATTTTGGGCAGGGGGCGCTGCGGTTGCTGGAGGAGACGGGGGCGGAGCTGGGGCGGTTTTCGGAGGGGCTGCATTCGCCGCATACGGGGCGGAAATTTCGTCCGGCGACATCGGGGATGTTCTCGTTTAATTCGCCGATGGGGGCGTGCGCGAAGTGCCGGGGATTTGGGCGGGTGATTGAACTGGACGAGCGGCTGGTGACGCCGGACACGAAACTGACGATTGCGGAGGGGGTGCTGCGGCCGTTTCAAGGGGAGGTTTACGGCGAGAGCAAACAGGACCTGCTGCGGGTGTGCAAGAAGTTCAAAATTCCAATAGATGTGCCGTGGCGCGAGATGACGGCGGCACAGCGGGAATTCGTTATGGCGGGCGAGCCGGGATACAAAGAGGGGATGTGGAAAAACCACTGGTATGGCGTGCGGCGATTTTTCACCTGGATGGAGACGCAGACCTACAAGATGCACGTGCGGGTGTTTTTGTCGAAGTATCGGACGTATAACACCTGTCCGGTTTGCAAGGGGACGAGATTGAAGGAGGAAGCGTTGTGGTGGAAGTGGCGGGGGAAGACGCTGCCGGAGGTGTATGGGATGACGGTGGAGGAGCTTCTGGAAGAAATTAAAAAGAAAGAATTAAGAATTAAGAAAAATCCAGACAGCACTAACTTAGAATCTGGAAGTTGGAATCTGGAATCTGGAATTCCCGAACCAGATGCCCTCGAGATATCTGGTGAGGCCATTCCAAATTCCAAATTCCAGATTCCAACTTCTCCCGGGCAATGGCATCAGAGTGATTTGGCGTTGGAGGGGATTGTGACGCGGTTGCGGTATTTGGGGGAGGTGGGGTTGGGGTACTTGACTTTGGACCGGGCGACGCGGACGTTGTCGGGGGGCGAGACGGAGCGGGTGAATTTGACGACGTGCCTGGGGTCGTCGCTGGTGGAGACTTTATTTGTGCTGGATGAGCCGAGCGTCGGCTTGCATCCGCGGGACATCAACCGGTTAATTGGGATCTTGCGGCGGCTGGCGGATGCGGGGAATACGGTGGTGGTGGTGGAGCATGACGAGGCAGTGATGCGCGCGGCGGATCATATCGTAGAGATTGGGCCGCGGCCGGGAAAGAATGGCGGACGGCTGGTGTTCAGCGGGACGGTGGCGGAGATGATGAGGGACGCGGGGAGCTTGACGGGGAAGTATTTGAGCGGGGAGTTGGGGACGACAAAGGGACAGAGGGACCAAGGGACAGAGGGACAGAGGGGCAGCGAGTGTGAAGTGTGGAGTGTGAAGTGTGGAGTTCGGAAATCCGAAGGCGCTCTGGCTGCCGAGGGGGGGCGAAAGGCCCAAGGCAAAGTGCGAAATGCGAAATTGTTGGCGCCGATGAATAATACGGTGCGAACGGACGCTGAACTCCACACTTCACACTCCACACTCCACACTTCTGCGTTTATCAAACTCCAAGGCATTACCCTGCATAACTTACGGGGCCTCGATGTTTCCATTCCGTGCGGGCGGTTGGTGGGGCTTTGCGGGGTGTCGGGGTCGGGGAAGAGTACGTTGTTGAAGCATGCGCTTTATCAGAGTTTGCGGGTGAAACGCGGAGAGGTGGCAGAGGAGCCGGCGGTGATTAAAAAGATTTCGATGCCGAAGTTTGCGGAGCTGATGCTGGTGGACCAATCGCCCGTGAGCCGAACCCCGCGAAGCAACGCGGCGCTCTATTGCGACGCATGGGAGGGAATCCGGGGATTATTTGCGTCGGGCGAAGCGGCGAAGGCAGCGGGATTCACGGCACGGGAATTTTCGTTTAATGCGGGCGAGGGGCGGTGTCCGCACTGCCAGGGGCTGGGGAGCGAGCGGGTGGAGATGCAATTCATGAGCGATCTGTATGTGCCGTGTCCAGAGTGCGGCGGGAAGCGGTTCAAGCCGGAGGTGCTGGCGTGCGCATGGAACGGTCACAGCGTGGCGGAGGTGCTGGCGATGGAAGTGGGCGAGGCGGTCGAGGTGTTTGCGGCGCAGCCGAAAATCGCGCTGCGGTTGCGCGCGCTGGTGGAGGTTGGGTTGAGTTATTTGCCGCTGGGGCAGCCGTTGAATACTTTGTCGGGTGGTGAATCGCAGCGGTTGAAGCTGGTGCGTTATTTGGGCGGGCTCGAGGAAACGGCGGGGCCGTCACTGCTTTTATTGGATGAACCGACGACGGGATTGCACCGGGATGACGTGGGGCGGTTGTTGCAGGTGCTGCATAAGCTGGTGCGGCGCGGGCACAGCGTGGTGGTGGTGGAGCATCAACTGGATGTGCTGGCGGCGTGCGACTGGTTGATTGAGCTGGGGCCGGAGGCCGGAGCAAAGGGTGGAAAGATCGTGGCGGAAGGGACGCCGGAGGAAGTGGCGGGGATGGGGACGGAGACGGGCAGGTTTCTGAGCAAGGAGCGGGGAGCGGGGAGCGGGGAGTCCAGGAAGTTTCAGATTTCAGATTTCAGATTTCAGAAGGAGACAGGAGGATCACGAGGCGCGCAGGAATTAAGAATTGAGAATGCAGAATTAAGAAAGGTGGAGACAGGAGACAGGAGGCAGGAGACAGGAGCCGCCACAGGAAAGGCAGCATTTGAAATTGGAAATTTGGAATTTGGGAGCGATGCACAATTGCAAAAAGCGGCCGAGGGGGTGAAGGAGTTTACGGTTTCCGGTTTACCGTTTACGGTTGAGGGACAGGCACCTTCAAGGATTAAAGAACTTCAAGAGATTGACACCCCTGCAACTTGCAGCCGGCAACCTGCAACCAGCGCGCTGCGGGTGGTGGGCGCTCGCGAGCATAACTTGCAGAATATTTCGATTGATATACCGCGGCGGGAGTTTGTGGTGCTGACGGGGGTGTCGGGGTCGGGGAAATCCACGCTGGCGTTTGACATTATTTTTGCGGAGGGGCAGCGGCGGTTCATGGAGAGCATGTCGGCGTATGCGCGGCAGTTTGTGGAGCAGATGCCGCGGCCGGACGTGGATGCGGTGACGGGGCTGCCGCCGACGGTGGCGATTGAGCAGCGGGTGACGCGGGGCGGACGCAAGAGCACGGTGGCGACGGTGACCGAAGTAGCGCCCTATTTGCGGTTGCTGTACGCGCGGCTGGGGGTTCCGCACAGTCTGGTGACGGGGCTGCCGCTGGTGGCGCTCGGGCGGAAGGAGATCGCGGAGCGGGTGCGGGCGGAGATTGGCCGGCGCAAGGGGGCGCAGCACCTATATATGTTTGCGCCCTTGGCGCGGGGGCGGAAGGGGCATCACCAGCCACTCGCGGATTGGGCGGGGAATCACGGGTATGACTTGCTGCGGTGCGACGGGAAGCTGGTGCGGGTGGCGGATTTTCAGAAATTGGACCGGTATCGCGAACATGACGTGGAGGTGGCGGTGGCTGATTTTGGGGTGAAAGCGGAAAAGAAGGTGGCGGAGAGCGAAATTGGACGGGTGCTGGATGGGGCGTTGAAGATTGGGGGAGGGGCGTGTTTTTTGATGGAGGGACCGAGGGCGGCCACAAGCGGGGAGCGGGGAGCGGGGAGCGGGGAGTCAGGCAAGGAGCAAAGGAGCAAAGAAGCAGAGAAGCAAAGGGGCGCGAAATCAGAATTTGAGATTTGGGATTTGGGATTTGAGAAGACGCACAGCGGGAATGCAAAAGGAAAAATGCAAAATGCAAAATTGGGGGGAGCAGATGCGGGAACAAAACCAATTTGGTTTTCGATGACGCGGACGGATCCGGCGACGGGGGAGGCGTTTGCGGAATTGGATCCGAAGAATTTTTCGTGGAATTCGCTGCGGGGATGGTGTCCGCGGTGCCGGGGGTATGGGCGGTTGTTTGCAGAGGTGGAAGGGAATGAAGATTTGTATGCGGAGGCGCCGAGTTACGCGGAGCCGACGGAGGAGGTGTGTCCGGACTGCCAGGGCGCACGGCTGAATCCGGTGTCGCGGGCGGTGAAGCTCTATTTCAAGAATGGGGCGGCGCAGTCGCTGCCGGAATTGGTGGCGCTGGCGCCGGCGGAATTATTGAAGAAGCTGGAGCATTTGGAAACCGATGCGCGCGGGAAATTGATCGCGGCCGAAGTAATTCCGCAGATGGCGGAGAAGTTAAAATTTCTGGACCGGGTGGGATTGGATTATTTGACGCTGGATCGCTCGGCGGAGACGTTGTCGGGAGGTGAGGCCCAGCGGATTCGACTGGCGGGGCAGCTCGGGTCGAATCTGGCGGGGGTGCTGTATGTGCTGGATGAGCCGTCGATCGGATTGCACGCGCGGGACAACCAGCGGTTGATTGAGTCACTGCGGTCGTTGCAGAAGAACGGGAATTCGCTGCTGGTGGTGGAGCACGATGAAGACACGTTGCGGCAGGCGGACACGATTATTGACATGGGGCCGGGCGCGGGGGTACATGGCGGGAAGATTGTGGCGCAGGGGACGGTGGAGGAGATTTTGCGGCACCCGGAGTCGGTGACGGCGCAGTGTTTGCGGGAGGGACTGGTGCATCCGCGGAGGGGGGCGTGGAGGGCGGTGGGCATGCCGAAGGGACCGAGGGACAAAGGGACAGAGGGACAGAGGGGAATGCCAAAAACTTTTACCACTCAAGGCTTAACGCTTAACGCTCAAGTTGCGACGCGGCCACGAAATGCAAAAGGGAAAATGCAAAATGCAAAATTGGCGGCGGGACAAAAGCAAAGTGGGAACGTTGAAGGGAACGATTCATCCTTCATCCCTCAGCCTTCATCCTTTTTGGTGGTGCGGGGGGCGCGGTTGCGGAATTTGAAGGGCGGGGATGCGTGGTTTCCGCTGGGGCGGTTGGTGGTGGTGAGCGGGCCGTCGGGGGCGGGGAAGAGCACGCTGGTGCGGGATGTATTGGAGCCGGCGGCGAAATTTGCGGCGGAGCACAAGTTGGCGCGGTTGAGGTGGGGCGATTATGCGCGGGCAACGGGGGCCATGCCGAGGGACAAAGGGACAGAGGGACAGAGGGGCGAATTAAGAATTAAGAATGCAGAATTAAGAAGTAAGGAGACAGGAGACAGGAGGCAGGAGAAAAAAACCCGCATTCAAAAATCGGCATCGGCGGTGAACCTCGTGGCGACGGCGCCGTGGCGGGAGATAGCGGGGGCGGAGGCGTTTAAGTCGGTGATTGAGGTGGGGCAGGATCCGATTGGGCAGACGCCGCGGTCGACGCCAGCGACGTACATTGGGGCGTTTGAGCATATTCGGGCTTTGTTTGCGCAATTGCCGGAGGCGCGGCTGCGGGGGCATGAGGCGGGGTGGTTTTCGTTTAACACCAAGGGCGGGCGGTGCGAGACCTGCGCGGGGGCGGGGCGGGTGAAATTGGAGATGAGCTTTCTGCCGGATGCCTGGCTGCCGTGCGAGGATTGCGGGGGCGACCGGTATGGCGCGGAATTGCGGGAGCTGCGGTGGAACGGGAAGAATCTCGCAGAAGTGCTGCGGATGTCGTTCGAAGAGGCGGCGGAGTTTTTTTCGGCACACCGGCGGTTGAAGTCGCTGCTGGATTTGATGAATGAGACGGGTCTGGGATATTTGACGCTGGGGCAGAGCAGTCCGACGCTGTCAGGGGGCGAAGCGCAGCGGCTAAAGCTGGTGAGTGAATTGACGCGGGGATTGCCGAATCCGCGATTTGGGCGGCCGGGGGACCGGCACCTGTATATTTTAGAGGAGCCGACGATTGGGCTGCACCAGAGCGATGTGGCGCGGCTGATAGATTTGCTGCACCGACTGGTGGACCAAGGGCACACGGTGGTGGTGATTGAGCATCACTTGGATATTATTGCGGAGGCGGACTGGGTGCTGGAGCTGGGGCCGGTGGGCGGCGATGCGGGCGGGGAGATTTTGTACCAGGGGCCGGTGGTGGGGCTGGCGAGGAGGAAGGATTGTCCGACGGGGCCGTACCTGAGGGGGAAAGTGTTTTAGTGCTTAGTGTTCTAGTGCTTAGTTTTTTGGTGCTTAGTTTTTTTTGGAGGGATAGCGCGGGGGAATTGTTGTATTGCTGTATTGTTGGGGGGCGAAACTGTGGTTGGAGCTTATTTTTGGGGAAATGGGCGGGTTTGGGAGGTATGGGAGAAATGGGAGGTATGAGAGATATGAAGGGTGGGAAGGGGGATGGCGTGGGCGGGGGCCTTGATTTTGCAATCTGCGTGGGGAAAAAGGCGCCTTGGGGTGAAATTAGTTTTGGCGAATGGGGCAAGTAGTTGGGCTGCAAGTGACTTGGGATGCAAAATAACGGGCTGGGGCGTTTGACGCGGGGACATTACGGGAGTATACTGACTCACGGGCAAGAGAGAGTGACACGACAGAGTCGAAGGCCCGCCACACGGTCCAGTGAAGTAAGGATCAGGCATCAAAAAAAGTGAGAGAACCCAAACCAAGGAGCATCGCAGCAAGAATGAAGGCCGTAAGAGTAGTAGTAGGAGTAGATAAGCGGTAGATAGAGCATCGCGGATAGTCGGCAAATCCGGGCCGTGTGCCTGTTGAGGAGCCCCGCCGGGTCGAGTAGCCTCCCGGCGGGGCCTTTGTTTTTTTGACGAGTGTTTTAGTGCTTAGTGTTCTCGTGCTTAGTCATTGGGAGGGCGACGGATTGGGGGCGTAGGGCAGGGGCGGGGTGGGAGATATGGGAGCAATGGGAGGTATGGGCGATATGCCAGGCACGGCGGGAAGGGGCAGTGGGCGGGACTGGTGGCAGGGGAAAATGGCTTGGTGGTGGCATAAATCCTTTTGACTTGGGGCTTGGCGCGTGGCTTGCTGCACGTCTGCCTATGACCAAGATTGCTGACATCCATGCGCGCGAGATCATTGATTCCCGCGGAAACCCCACCCTTGAGGTGGACGTGAAACTTTGCTGCGGAACGCTCGGGCGCGCCGCGGTACCGTCCGGCGCCAGCACGGGCGAGCATGAGGCGTTGGAATTGCGCGACGGCGACGTGCCGTCGAAGCGCCTGCCGAAGGGCGCGGACCACAAGCGTTATGGCGGCAAGGGCGTGCTCACGGCGGTGGACAACGTGAATACGCTGATTGCGCCGACGCTGGAGGGCTTTGACGCTTGTGATCAACTCAGCGTGGACCGGGCGATGCTGAAGCTGGACGGGACGGAGAACAAGGCGAAGCTGGGCGCAAACGCCATTTTGGGCGTGTCGCTGGCGACGGCGCATGCGGCGGCGAACGCGCTGCACCAGCCGCTGTACAAATATATCGGCGGGCCGAACGCGAAAGTGCTGCCGGTGCCAATGATGAACATCATGAATGGCGGGGCGCACTCGGACGCGCCGATTGACATTCAGGAATTCATGATCATGCCGGTCGGTGCCGATACGTTCCGCGAGGCGTTGCGCATGGGCGCGGAGATTTTTCACGCGTTGAAAAAGGTGTTGAAGAGCCGCGGGATGTCCACAGCGGTGGGCGACGAAGGCGGATTTGCGCCGAAGCTGGAGAGCAACGTGGCGGCGCTGGAAGTCATCGCGAAGGCAGTGAAGGAAGCAGGGTACAAGCTGGGCAAGGACGTGTTTTTCGCGCTGGATGTGGCGGCGTCGGAATTTTACGACAAGAAGAAGGAAAAATACGTTTTCAAGAAATCGGACGGGTCGGAGCGGACGGGTGAAGAGATGGTGGCGTTCTATGCGAATTTGCAGAAGAAGTTCCCGATCATCTCGATTGAGGACGGGTGCGCGGAGGGCGACTGGGCAAGCTGGAAGAAGCTCACCGTGGCGCTGGGACACCATACGCAGATTGTCGGCGACGATTTGTTTGTGACGAACACAAGTTTCCTGCGCCGGGGCATCCGCGAAGGCGTGGCGAATTCGATCCTGGTGAAGGTGAACCAGATTGGCAGCCTTTCGGAAACGCTGGATGCGATCGAGATGGCGAAGGAAGCGCGCTACACGGCGATAATTTCGCACCGATCGGGCGAGACGGAAGATGCCACGATTGCAGATTTGGCGGTGGCGACGAACGCCGGGCAAATCAAGACGGGGTCGCTGTGCCGGACGGATCGGGTGTGCAAATACAACCAACTGCTGCGCATCGAAGAGCAATTGGGGCGGAACGCGATTTATGGCGGGAAGCTGGTAAAGCTCGGCACCTGAGCAGGTTGGGGGATGAGTGAATAGGCTTGCTCCCTGGTCTGAACCCCCAAAGCTACGGCAGAGGCAAGCAACCACACGTTCAGCAAAACTGCCATGGCGCAAACCTTCGAGGGCAACTGGTGGCCGCAAACTCCGGTCTGGGCGTGTTTGCTACTGGCCCTAATTTGGTGTGGCTGCGGGCGCCCGGCGAACGAAGTGGCCGCAGATTTAGTCAAAAGCGGGGAACTCAAGCGCGCGGCAAATGACCCGGCAGGCGCCGCGGCGGATTTCACGCAGGCGATTGCGGCGGATCCAAAGAGCGCGGCGGCGTATTACGACCGGGGGATGCTGCGGGCGCAACAGCAAGACTGGGATGGGGCGGGGGCGGACTTCACCCACGTCGTCGAATTGCAACCGGATAATGCAAAGGCATTCAGCCTGCGGGGTGCGGCGCGGCAAAACAAAGGTGATCTGCCCGGGGCGCTGGCCGATTACAGTAAGGTGATAGAGCTGAAGGCGGATTCCGCCACGGTGCGGCGGCTGCGGGCGGAGGCAAGAGAGGCTTCCGGCGACTGGGACGGTGCCATCGCCGATTTGGAAAGAGCCGCGTCGCTCGATCCCAAGGTGGTGTCGCCCGCCGAGGTGCTGAAGCTTTACGCTGAGCGGGCCAAAGCGTTGATCGCGGCAGGCGACCTGGACGGCGCGATGGCGATTTATGCAAAGGCCGGGGGCCCGGGGGCGCTGCCCGACCTTATCATAACTCTGAGTCAGGCCTTGGCCCAGAGGGGCGATCAACGGCGTTTGGGCGGTAATCCGACTGGGGCGATTTCGGATTTTTCGAAGTCCCTGGCAATATTTCCGGAGGAGTGGACAGCTTATAGTTTGCGTGCGGAGACCAAGCGCGCGCAGGGGGACGATGCGGGAGCCATCGAGGATTACACCGTGGTGCTGGAACACGATCCGGGGTCCATCATCTACAACAACCGGGCGCTGGCCGAAATGTCCCTCAATGATTTCCCGGCGGCGCTGACCGACCTGAACCAAGCGCTCACCTTGAATGGGACCTACACCGGCGCGCTGGAAAACCGCAGCAACGCCAAACGCGCCACGGGCGATCTGGCTGGCGCGCTGGAGGACGCCGAGCGGGTGCAGGCGCTCAACAGTTCAAGGCCGGGCGGGTATCTCTACCGCAACATCGTGCGGCAAATGCAAGGTGACTTTGCCGGGGCGTTGGCGGACTGCAACCGCTACCTCGAATTGGACGCAGCTGGGGCTTACGATGCCCGATTCTATGTTTACCTGCTTTCACGCCGGCTCGGGAGGGATCCAATGGCCGCGGGCCTGGCGCAGTCAGTGCCAACCTGGAAAGACGGCTGGCGCAAAACCATCGGCCGCTATTTGCTGGGCGAGGTGAAGGAAGCGGACCTGTTCACGGCGGCCGGGCAGTTCGACCTGCATCCAGTGCCGGAGCAGCAAAGCGAGGCATATTATTTTGCCGGCATGGTCCATCTGCTGGATAATGATCCGCAAGCAGCCAAGGATTTGCTGGCCAAGGCCGTGGCCACCGGAGCGAAGGACAGCCCAACCTACAGTTTGGCGGAGGCGGAGCTGGGGCGGTTGGACAAGAAAGAGTGACGGCCGAACCATGGCGACCGAACCCGGCGGATTG
>Ga0265320_10001903_pt1 | contig 14735 bp, 16 predicted proteins | sample 4827metaG_FD_202087 | JGI IMG/M metagenome (GOLD analysis project Ga0265320, IMG submission 202087) | Rhizosphere microbial communities from Carex aquatilis grown in University of Washington, Seatle, WA, United States - 4-8-27 metaG | ecosystem: Host-associated > Plants > Roots > Rhizosphere >...
CGCTACATGCCTGGGAGCTCCGCCTATGGAGCAGCCTGCGGGAGTAACTCAGTGGTAGAGTGCCACCTTGCCAAGGTGGACGTCGAGGGTTCAAATCCCTTCTCCCGCTCCAAAGATTAGGCAATCAAAGCGGCCGGTTAGCGACTCAGCGCTCCCGGCTTTTTTCTTGATCCTCCCCACCTGCGCGACGACCCTCCCCACTTTCCTCCCCACCTGGCGCCGGGCGGCGCTTGGCGTGGCGGAAGTCCATGAGTCGAAGCACCCGAGCAAGGCTCTTCTGCTGCTCGACGGGGCTGACCGTCGAGTAGCGCCGCTGCATCTCCTCGGTCGCGTGCCCTGAGATGGAGCGCGTGACCACGTCGCGGATCTCGGCAGCCCGGGCGAGATCCTGAAAGGTCCGGCGCATAGCGCGCGGGCTGATGTGCTTCTTCAAGTCGGTCGCCTTTGCGACGTCAGCGAACGGCTTGTCGAGGCACGAGCGCGAGCGGAAGCCGCCCAGCTCGGAGGGAAACAGGAGGTCGGACTCCTGCTGCGGTCCCGGGCGGAACTGCGTGTCGACATGCCAGCGGAGCACGTCGAGCAGTTCCTTGGGGACCGCGATCTCCTGGTCGATGCCCGTCTTGGTGCTCTCCATGACGATGTCGGCGCGCGCATTCGACTGGCGCACGAGCAGGACGCCCGCGCTCCAGTCGATGTCCGGCGTCGGGCCCCTGCGCCGCAGGGGACGCAAGGACGAGGGGCGAAGCCCCGTCGCGAAGCCGGTGTACGTCATCGCGAAGTACTGCGGGTACTTCGCGTGCATGCACGCGAGGAACTCGCGCAGCTCCTCGACGGTGAGCGCGTTCGGCTCCTCGCGCGTGTAGACGCGGTGCCGCGCGGTATCGAGCGGCATGACGTCACGAGCCGCGTTCTGCGGCAGCTCCAGGTCTCGCTTGGCGTGCTCGAGCACCACCTTCAACACCGCGAGCCACGTGTTGAAGGTCGTCGGGGCGTACTCCTTGGCGTTGACCCTCGCGGCCACCTCGCCCTTCCACGCCTCGACGTCGCGCGTCCGGATCTTCTCCACGTACATCTCACCGATCCGGCTCGCGATGAGATGCGTCAGCGTGTTCTCCCACTTCTCAACGCCCGCGGCGCTCTGGATGTCCCCGCAGTTGATCTTTCGCTCCAGAAGCGACACGGCGTAGGTCGCGAAGGGCGTCTTTGACGGCGCGGCCGCGACCTCGCCCGAGCGGATGCGCCCGAGCTCCGTCTGCAGCCACTGGTAGGCCTCGTTCTTCATGCTGCCCGTCAGCACGCGCCAGACGTCCTTCTGCTGTCCGGTCCGCGCGTCGGTCGCTCGACCGCGGACCACGTGACCGCCCTCCTTCCTCAGCCAGACGCCGGGCAGGATGGGCTCCGCTGCAATCCAAGTCCCTCGAACCAACTTCCATTCCTTCGACTTCGTGCTCATGCATGCCTCCGTCATGAGGCGCGCCTGAGCGTTCCAGGGCCGGAACGGTAGCAGGGGGCTCGCCTCGAAGAAACGCGTCGAGGTCCTCGCGCCGCCAGATCCACGTGCCGCGTCCGCCACGCCGCCCGTACGGCAGGATGCGGTGCTCGAGGCGCGCCTTGCGAAGGGCGCCCGTCGTCTTGAACCCGCAGTACGACGCCGCAAGGGCGGTCGTCATGTACGGCGGCCAGAGGTCGAGCTGCGTCGCCATGGGGGTCAGCCGTCTAGCGTGCACGCCGGCGGGGTGTACCGCGACAGGAAGAACGCGCGGAGGATCTGGTGAGCCGGGCGTTGTCCGGCGAAGACGAGGCCGATGCGAACGTAGAAATCGTCTGCCATCATGAGCAACTCCGGGCACACAGCGCAGCCGGCGGGAGCGCGAGGCGCACCGCCGCTTCGGCATGTCCGTTCATCGATCGGCGCGCCCAAGGTGCTTCGCAAAATCGTCATGCGACGGCGCGATTGCGCGAGGGAGCCTCTGGATCTCCGCGAGAACTTGAGGAGATTCCACCCGCGCGAGTCGATGAGGTCTCTGAGCCGGAGGGGGGCCGGCGCGCGGGAGCCGTCCGACCGAGCGCCGAAATTGGGGGCCATCCGCCCCGCGTCCGCGCCTCGGCGCGAGAAGGCCGAGTGTTGCTCGGTTTCACTCGTGGAGACGTTTTTTAGACGGCCCCGGCGGAGATGGCCGGCACCAAGCGGACGGGACTTCGCATGGTTGGCCTGACCGGTGGGAAGGGGAAACGAGCGGTCCTACAAATCGACCGCGGGCGTTCGTTTTTCACGCAACAACTCGCCTCGCCGCACGCGGCGGATTCGTGGGAGTGACCGCCCCGTGGGCTGCGCCCGCGGTTGTGCCGCAATCCACCGAGATTCACGCGCTCGTTTGAAAGGCGATGCACCCGCGACGTCTCTTCGTGCCGCTCCGTTGTCTCCGAAGCTGCCGCCCAGTCGACCCTCGCGCCGTACACCGCGGCCGGTACCGAGAGCGCGAACACCGTCCACCCGGCTGCTGTCGCCGGCTCCACCTGCGCTTTCCTTTGCAGCGGCCGAGGAATCGCCGCCTTCGTCGCCCAGAACGGCTTCACGGGCGCCGCCAGACTGTGGCCGGCGGTTACGCAGAACGCTCGAAACGCCACTACCGCGACCAAGAGAGACCGCTCACTCGGTGGACCCCGACGGTCTTCTCGGCCAGCCGGCGCGCGATCACCACCCTTGTCTCCGCGACCTTCTCCGAGAGCATCCGCTCCACATGGGCGGCCTCGCGCGCGCCGCCGCCGCCGAACGCCGCGCGTGCATCCTCGATGCAGCGTTTGGTGTGCTCCGCGAGCTGCGCCAGCGTCATCATCGACTTGCCGACGTGCCCTTGTTCCCCCCGACGCAGTCGATACGACGGTTTGCCCCGCTCGTTGCCGGGAACCTCCTTCGCCTCATCCCGCTACCATCTCCCTTGCCGTCCCCTGAAGCCCGGGCTCTCAGATGTCTCTCGTGTCCTCCTTGGGCACGACGAGCGACCGCCGCGCGCCCCCTTCGTCGTTGCCGCGCTGTCTCCTTCGCAACCGCCGTCGTCTCCGCACGAGGCTCGGGCATCGTCACCCCCAGAAGCCCCCTTTTCACGTCCACTCGCGCCCGTCCATCCGTGCGTATCTCCTTGGCGGCGTGCTTCAGCGTCCGCCTCCGATCCAATTACTCGGCGCCGCCCCCTCGGCTCCGGAGAGGTCCTCGGCGCGGCTTGGGTCTTGCTGCCCATCTATCTCCCTCCCCGCCAGCTTTCGTGGCGCAAACAGGATCTAGAGCGTGTGCGCGGACGAGGACGCTGTTGTCACTGATAAGGTCCGCGATGGCACGCGGGCCGTATCCCTTCGCCGCATCGCGTCGATCCGCGAATGCATCCGGACGGCGTCGGTGGTCATGCCTTCCTCGATACCATGCGCGAGATCATCATCGTGCATGACTTGGAGCTCGATATCGGCGAGGCATTCCTCGGCTGCTGTCTCCCGAGCTCCCCTTTCGGGGGTCGACGACGTGTCGCCAACGCCTGAAAGATAGTTGACATTGCACAACCCGGTGGTCAACGTGATTTCACAAACCCGGAGTGAATACGGAGGGCAAGATAAAGAGGGGGTGTCTGTTGGTATCTAAGTTATGAATTAGACAGTCCATTTGTGGTGACGAAAAATCGACGATTGTGCCTTCTCGAACGGAACCAGTGGATAGGACAACGGAAATCCGGTGACAGAAATCGCGCGCGACGACGAACTCCCTATTTTTCGGCCGCGGATGGGTGCAGGCGGCTCGCGCCGGTCGCCGGACGGAGCGCGCTCGTTCCGCAACGCGGTCTTGGCGCGCATCCGTGGAACGGCCCGGCGCAGCGCGGCGCGCGTTCACCCGCTTCAGGCCCGCGCGCGCCGCGTAATCATCAAGGCCCATCTGCTGCGCATGGGACCGACCGCCGCCAAGGCCGCCGCATTGCACGTGCGCTACATCGAACGCGACGGCGTCGAAAAGGACGGCTCGAAGGGCACGCTCTACGACGCGCGAGGGGCGGTACGCGCGAGCGTCTTCGAGCAGCCGCGTCCCGGCGAGAAACACCAGTTTCGGTTTATTGTCTCGCCCGAAGACGGTTCGGAGCTCGACCTCACCGCGTACGTGCGGCGCCTGATGGTGACGCTCGAGCGGGACCTCGGGCGCAAAGTGGAATGGGCGGCGGTCAACCATTTCGATACGAGCCACCCCCACGCGCACATCGTCGTCCGGGGCATCGACCGCGATGGGCGGGAGCTACGGATTGACCGGGGCTACATCTCGGCCGGCATGCGCTGGCGCGCCCAGGAGCTGGCCACCGAGGAACTCGGGCCGCGGCCGGAAAGGGATGTGCGACGGGCGCAGGAACGCGAGGTCACCCAGCAGCGGTTTACAACGCTGGACAGGGAGCTCGAGCGCCGCGGACCCGACCACCTTGTGGAGGTCCGCACGCGGGCAGGGAGCGGCCGGGTCGACGAGTCCTTGCTCATCGCACGCCTCGAGCATCTCGAGGGGCTCCGGCTCGCCGAGCGCATCTCGGGGACGTCGTGGAGGCTTGTCGAAGGTTGGCAGAAGCGGCTCCGTGAGCACGGCTCGCGCGGCGACATCTTGCAGCAGATCCACGCAGCCGTGCGAGGCGACCCCTCCCGCTACGACGCGGTTCGGCCGGGAGAGGCGCTGCCGCCGGAGCCCGGCATGGCGTCGCCGGTCGTCACGGGTCGCGTGGCTGGCAAGGGCCTGTCCGATGAGCTCAAGGGGACGTTCTACGCGGTGGTCGAGACGCCCGCGGGGCGCGCGTACCACGTCCCGCTCGACGCGCGCAGCGCGCAAACGGTGGGAGTGGGGGATCTCGTTTCGCTCGCTACGCCGCCCGAGACGACCGTCCGTCCCGCGGACCGTCAGATCGCCGAGGCCGCCCGCGCCCGCGGCGGCGTCTTCGCCGTCGATCCATCCGCTGGCAGCGACGCGCAGGGGCTCGCGCGGCGCCTACGCGACCTTGAACGAGCGGGGCTCGTGGCCGCCGAGGGCCAAGCGCGCTGGAAGGTGCCGCCCGACCTGCTCGACCGGCTCGCCGAACGGGGACGCGACGCGCCTATTCGCTATCGGCTCGTCGTTCGCAAGGAGCCCCTGTCGCTCAAGGAGCAGGTCGTCCACCGGGGACCGGTATGGCTCGATCGCCTCGAGACGGCGACGTTGGCCCGCTGGGGGCTGGGGGCCGACGTGCGGCAAGCCGTTGCTGAGCGCCGCGAGGCGCTGCGTCGCCTCGGCATCGAGCCGGGCGTCCTGACCGGGTAGCGAAGCTGCGCGAGCTCGAGCGGCGGGGGTTTGGAGCCGAGATCGGCGCACGCTCCGGCCTGACCTTCCTCGCGCGCGCGCCAGAGGGCTTCCGCGGACATGTCCAACCGGCCGAAGGTAGCGGCCCACCGAGACCGTACGCCATCGTGTCGGACGGAGAGCGCTTCGTCGTCTTGCGAGCGACACCCGTTCTGCGCGCCTTGCAGGGTCAGTCCGTTGCGGTCGCGCGCGATGGCAAGGGACGGCTCGTCGTCGGTCCCGCTCCTGACAAGGACGTTGGCCGCTAAGTATGCTCTCTCGCGCTCCTCGGGGTCGCGGGTGTACCCCCCCGCGTGGTCGTCTTCTCCGGCGTCTCCCAACTCCTTCTCCACGGACGCTCGTCGCGTCCCGTCGGAGGACGCGCTCGCAAGGGCGAAGGTTCGCTCGATCAGTTCGCCGCGTAGCCGAAGCAGAGCTTCTTGCACTTGTTTCGACGTGCGCGCGCTCGATTGTCCTGAAACGCTGCCCCCCGCGGTCGCGCCTCTTCTGGTCGCCTGACCCGGCGACGACGAGAAGCACCGCGTGCGGGACCTACACCGCGAGTGGGCGCGCTCGCTGGAGCACGGACCGCCGCCCGACCCTCACGCCCTCGGCGATACCGCCGAGCTCACGGAGCTCGCAGCCACCGCCCAGGCCCTCTTCGAGAGCCGAGACTGAGCCCACCCGCGGTCTGGCTCACGCGGATCTCGCTGGCCATATTCCCTCGGATCGGAGTGGCCAGCTTTCCTCGGATCGGAGTGGTCACCTTTCCTCGGATCGGAGTGGCCGTCTACAAGCTCCGGGCGAACGCCGACGCGTGGGTGGCGGGCGTCGACTCGGTCGACGACGATGGCGTTCTCGTCGACTGGGCTGCGCGCGACGAGCAGCGCCGCGTGCTGGATGTTCCCTATCGAACCGATTGCCAGGTCGCGCTGGCGGTGCGCGATGCATTCTCGTACGACCCGAGGCTCAAGGCCGCCGAGCCCGAGGTCGTGGTGGACGGCTGCGTGGCGACTCTGAGCGGGAATGTCCACGGTGCGTTCGCCCGGCGCGCGGCCGAGAGCGACGCGAAGAACACCCTCGGCGTATGCGAGGTGCATGACCAGGCCCTCGCCCCGCCGCTCCGTTCGCCGCCGACGGATGCCGATATCGAGCGGGCTGCCAAGTTCGCTCTCTTGGGCGACCACTTCCTGCCGAGCCCCGGGTCCATCCGCGTGTCGGCGTCGAAAGGAACGGTTACGCTCACCGGATCGGTCGAGTCCGGGCTCGAGCGCCTCGACGCCGAAGGGGTCGTTGGCCGCGTCCCCGGAGTGGCCGGAGTCGACAACCAGCTCGCCGTCACGCGCACGCCAACCGATGTGAAAGCGGCGCTCGAGGACTACTTGTACTGGGATGCGATGGTGCGGCCCAACCGCGTCAGCATCGCGGTCGCTGCAGACGGAACGGCGACGCTGACGGGATCGCTCGATTCGTGGGGCGAGACCCGCGCCGCAACCCACGACGCAATGCGGGCGGGCGCCAGTCGGGTGGTCAACCTGCTCAAGGTCAAGGGCAGTCCGGAGTTCGCGGCCAAACGCTGAAGGTGCCGAAAGGCAAAAGCCGAGAATTGAACCGCCAGGGCGCGACCGAGGATGGGATCATTTCCCGACAATTCCTCTCTTGGCGGCCCTGGCGTCCTGGCCGTCTTCTTGTGGTCTAGGCGTTTTTCAGCAGCCTGCCAAGAGGCTTTCCCGAAGCGCCTTTGGTGACAAGCCTGTCTCGCGGCACGTCTGATGCTCTTGGCTGGGTCTGCCTCCAAGAGGGGAGAATCATGAATCCAAAGATCGCTATTCCCGTTCTGGTCACCATCGCTGCCGCCGGCGCGGCCGACGCCTCCGCGCAAGAGACCTCCACGCCCTACTTCCAGCAATACGTGGCTCCGCCTCGCAATGCGCTCGAGCTCACGATCGGCACCGGGTACACGCAGGGCTTCGGATCGCTCTACCGAGGCCTCGGCATTCCGAGCGTTGCTCGAGAAGGGGTCGCCGTGGATCTCGGTTTGGATTACCGGATCGATCCCCACTGGATGATCGGAATCACGGGCGAGTACCAGGAGCTCGATGCTCAGCGCGCCGCGTCGGCGCGCGGTGTCACGGCGGGTGCTCAAGCCGCGTACCACTTCTCGCCGAGCAACCGAGTCGACCCGTGGGCGGCGCTCGGCACCGGGTATCGCTGGCTTTGGGAGCACAACGACGTGCCGAGTACCACGGTCACGACCCAGGGCCTCCAGATCGGACGCCTCACGCTGGGTGTCGACCTTCGCATGTCGCCACAGTTCGCGATCGCGCCCGTCATCGGGGCCGACCTCGACGTCTTTCTGGCGCAGAACTCCGCGGCCGTGACCGACGCGCGCACGAGCACGTTCGTGTACGCCGGGTTGCTTGTTCGGTTCGACTTGGGCGCCCATCCGGAGCAAGTCGCGCGTGGTGCTCCGGTTGCCGTCGGAGTCGTCGAGATTCAGCCGGCCGAAGTCACGCAGGTGGTGACTCCGACCGTTGCGATCTCTCCGTCGATCTCGGTTTCGTTGGACATCGCCCGCGAGTGCAAGCTGAGGCTGGACGACTCGCCCGAGTTTGCCTTCGACGACAGCACGTTGACCGACGTCGATCGCGGTACGCTCGACGCCATCGCGACGTGCCTAACGACCGGACCGCTCCGGGGTGACCCGATCCGACTCGTCGGCCGCGCCGATCCGCGCGGCGGCGTAGAGTACAACCTGGCACTTGGAACCCGGCGCGCGAATGGCGCGGCCGACTACCTGAGCGAACACGGGATGCAAGCGGCCCACATTGAGCAAACCTCGCGTGGTGCCATGGATGCAAAGGGCAATGACGAGGCGACCTGGGCCAGCGACCGCCGCGTCGATGTCGTGCTCGTGAAGTGACGGCCACCGCGCTGAAGAGAGGAGAAGACCGCTGGCAACCGGGGCAAGACGCCTTGCCAGCAGGTCGACTAAGCCTGAGCCCGCGGTCGGACGAGCAACACCGAGCATCCCGCCGCGCGAATCACCTTCTCAGCTACGCTGCCGAGCATGAGCCGGGCGAGCCCCGTGGTGCCATGCGTGCCGACGACGATAAGCTCCGCGCCGACCGCGTCAGCTTCCTTCACGATTGCGGCGGTCGCGGGGCTCCTCACGATTTTGCACTCGGCGTCGATTCCGAGGCGCCGAACGGCCTGCACCAGCGAGAGTCTGAACGCTTCGTCGTCGCTGGTTGCGAGGGAGATTCCCGGTGTTGCTTGATCGATGACGTAGGTGGCCTCGACGTCGAGAAAGCCGATGGCATGAACGACCTCGATGGGCACTCCGCGGCGCAAGGCCTGCTGCGCGCCCGCGACAACGGCGCCGAGCGACGGCTGCGACAGATCGGTTGCCGCGAGGACCGGCCCCTTTCCCGTCGAAGCGCGAGCGACGAGCACATCGCAGTGCGCGTAACGCACCGTACGCTCGGCCACGTGACCGAGCGCCCTGGACAGACCGGACTGGCCGTAGCTTCCGACGACGACGAGATCGGCATGCCACGCTTCGGCGCGTGCAACGATTCCAGCGTAGTCGACGCCCTCGTCAACGAAGATCTCGACGTTGCGGTCCGCGACGCGCGCCATTTGGTCGAACACGTCTGCGCGCGCCTTCGTCGGAAACGAGGGCTCCGACTCCCCCTCGCCCCGGGCAGTCGTGATGACCACACCGAGGCCATCTTCCTTGGAGGCGAGCGCAGCACCCTGGCGGATCGCTTCATCGGCTCCGCGGCTCAGGTCTGTCGCAATCAGGAATACGCATAGCGGTCCTATGACCCCGCGCGGCTACCCCGTCAACGCAGGTTCGGGCCTCCGCGGCCGCTGGCCGCCGACCGCGTTCTTCATGGTTTGATTCACCCTCGCCTCACCGGCAGCCAGAGTGCCGTTACGGCCCATAGCAACGAGACGAAGAACACAATCCAGACGACGTCACCGGCCAGACCCCAGGAGTGATGGGGGGTCGCGGTGCCCCCGGCGGCCACGGCGCGTTGCCCGCCGCGGCGCTGGATGTATGTGGGGTACGGCGGACCCCACCGGCGGTAACCCCATCCATAGCCAACCGGAGACAAGAGAAAGATGAACATGAACGCGATCCACAACATCCACCATGAGTTCGTCATCGGGGTCTCGCTTTCGTGTGGGTCACGGTAAAGGCTCGCACCGGAATCGCAGCCTCGTCCGATCGCACGTCAAACGGATCGGTGCAGCTGATCTCCCGGAGGAAAGCCCTCTCGTTGCGGTCGTGCGGACCTCTCCGCTGGCTTCGGCGGCCTGTTCATTGCGAGGTCGGTCGGCTTCCAGGCGAGCTCCAGCCACCGCGAGACGTCTCGTCGGCGGAGCATCCCCACGAGCTTGCCGTCCGCCACGACAGGCAGTTGGTCGATGTTCCGCTTTGCCAGCTGCTCGAAGGCACTCGAGAGGGATTGCGTCGGATTCGTGACCGTTAGTGATGCGACGCCTTGCATGACGGAGGCGACGGACGTGGTCGACCAGCGGTCAGGAGGTACGTTTCGGACGTCCGACACCGACACAAGGCCAACCAACGTCCCGCCCTGGACGACGGGCAACGCGCGGTCCTCACCGGGAATGAGATGCTCGTGCACGAGGCTGCCGATGGAAAGAGCCGGGGTTGCCACCGGGCCGTCCATTTTCATGAGTTGGTCCACGGTCATTCCTGCGAGAACGTCATCGAGGGCAAGCCGCGTGTTGGCTCGCTGCGCGGCGCCGCGCAAAAACCAGCCGATGAACGCGAGCCAGAGTCCGCTGACGACGCCCGTTCCGACAAACGGCAGGCGGGCGCCGAAGGTCAGGGCGATCCCGCAGCCGATGAAGAGCCAGCCAATGGCCTGTCCGGTCATCGTCGCCCATATCGTCGAAGTTCGAAGATTTCCCGTGACGCTCCAGAGGATGGATCGGAGAACACGGCCCCCGTCGAGCGGAAATCCGGGGATCAAGTTGAATAGTCCGATCAAGATGTTGATCGGTCCCAACCAGGCGACAAGTGTCGTCACGGGCCCCAGCCGAGCGAAAGCGCCCATGGCGCCCTCGATGTCGCTCACCGACGTGGGCGCCATGGCCGCGGTGAAGGCGACGAAGACCAGACCGAGCGCGATGCTGGTGATCGGCCCCCCGATAGCCATGAGAAACTCGGCTTTCGCGGATGGGGGCTCCTTTTCGATATCGGACACACCCCCGAAAAGAAACAGCGTGATACTACGGACGCGCATGCCGAAACGCATGGCGACGACGGAGTGGGCGAGCTCGTGCAAAAGCACGCACCCGAAGAACGCGACCGTCGTCGCGGCGGCGACCGCGAGGGCGCCGACCGCGCTCCAATCGCGGTGCCAGCGAGAAAAGACGGTGGCGAGATTCCAGGTCAGGAGAATGAAAATAAAGATCCAACTCCAGTCGACCCGGAGGTCGATTCCGAAGATTCGCCCAATCGAAAGCCGCGCATGGGATGCCTCCGTGCTCAAGAGACCGGCTCCCCTGCACCGTTCGTGCCCGCACCGTTGGGCAGGTCTGTTGCTCGGCGCATAACGTCACGCGACGGCGCTCGGCCCGGGTGCTTTGATCGGCTCCCCGCCGTTCGTCGTCGCGACTTTTTTGATGGGTACCGGGGCCGCCAGCAGTGGCCTGATCAGTTCGATGGGAATGGGAAAGACGATCGTCGAGTTCTGGTTCGATCCCATGTCGAGTAGCGTCTGCATGTAGCGCAGGGCAAGCGCGGCCGGTTGCGTCGAGATGATCTCGGCGGCGTTCGCGAGGACCTGTGCGGCCTGGAACTCGCCTTCTGTGGCGATGATCTTCGCTCGCTTCTCGCGCTCCGCTTCGGCCTGTCTTGCCAGCGCGCGCACCATGGATTCGGCGAGCTGCGCGTCCTTGAGCTCGACGGCGACCACCTTGATGCCCCAGGGCTCCGTCTGGCTATCGATGATCGCTTGCAACCGTCCGTTGATCTTGTCCCGGCTTCCCAGAAGTTCGTCGAGGCTCGATTGTCCAAGCACGGCCCGTAGCGTGGTCTGCGCAATTTGGGACGTCGCCTCCATGAAGTTGTAGACGCGCACGATGGCCGCCTGAGCGTCCATGACTTGGAAAAAGATGACGGCGTTCACCTTGACCGTTACGTTGTCCGAGGTGATCACCTCTTGCTGAGGGACCTCGAGCGTGACGACGCGCAGGTCGACCTTTCGCACGTGGTCGATGCCGAATGGAAAGATGAAAAATAGGCCAGGACCGCGGAGGCTCATCAGGCGGCCGAGCCGAAAGACGACGCCTCTCTCGTACTCCTTGGCAATTTTGATGGTGGACGTCGCGACGCTGAGTGCAACCAGCGCGAACAGCAATGGGATTACGATCCAGAAGTACGATACTGGTCCGGACATGGGTGGGGCCTCTCGACTGGGGAAGACTCGGGCGAGATCCTTCCAAAGCACGACCCATGCCCATCACGCGCGTGCGTTCCGGAGGGCTGCGAAGGCCTTCTGATTCTCGATCGGCAAAGGCCAAAAGAGAACGAGAGGGCGCATCGTCTCCTTGTTGTTCCAAGAGCGGCTCGGCGGCGCCCCGAGGTAGAGCTGGTAGTGCTCGCGTGGGAATGCCATTTTGTTGCCGCGACTGCGCGTGACGACGCCCAACCGTCGGCAGAGTCGAATTGCATACCACGCGAGGTCGACCTGGAGCGGCGAGAGCCAGAGCACCAATCGCCGCCGTCTACGGGCTGAGGGCCAAGACCTGGACCATGTGCCCGGCGTGGCCGAGCCGCGGCTGCTGATGCACGGGCTTTCGCGGGCCGTTTCCGCAGGCTAGCGACTCGACGCACTGCTTGAAGCGCCGCATCGAAAACGGTTTGCGTAGAAACGCGTTTCCCCCGGCCTCCTCAGCATGCGCCTTGTCCGCACAACTTCCGCATTCGCTCGTCATGAGAATTGGCAGCGTGGCCAGCCCGAGCGAGCCCCGTATGTGCTCGCAAAGTTCATAGCCCGATTTGTTGGGAAGTCCGACGTCGATACACACGACGTGAGGCTCGACTCGAGCGAGGTGACGGAGGGCCCCGTCGTAGTGGCTCGCCGTTAGCACCTGAAAGTCCATGCGGGCGAGCTCCATGCCCATGGCACGCTGCAGCCGGGGATTGTCCTCGACGATGAGCGCTGTGCGTCGGAGGACCTCCAGAGACCCTTTCCACGAAGACATCTCAATGCGCATGTCGATTGTCTTATACAATTGCCGCGCCAACCACCTCCTTCGGGCAACGAGAACCTAGCGCGAACGTCTCTTGTTTCCGAGGAGTGTCTCGAGATGCGCCGGGCGACGGCGAGATGCGCCCGGCGACGGGGAGCGCGCCGTTCGACGTGGTCGATCAAACGCGAACATCGCGTTTGGCGTCGGGTGCCGGCGTCGGCGAAGAGTGCACTCTGACGCTCGAGCTATCTCAGCGCGTCGTTTCGCAAAGACACGGCGAGAATGCCGAGCATCGGCGCCTTCGTGAAGCTCGCGTTTTGCGAACATCCGGGGCCGAGTGCGTCGGGCACGAGCGGCGTTCGAACCCTTCTTCACGACGAAGGAGACGAGAAGGGGATGGGCCTGGCTCTCAATGCCGTATTCGGGATCGTGAGCGCGGTGCTTCGACCAACCATAAAGGTACTATACATGTTTGGCTATGCGAAGGACGCGATTCTACAAGTCGGAGGTATTGACTCCGGTGTTGCCTCTTGAGAGGCCGGCGCCAGGCGCTTCGCAGAGGTCCATAATAGGTCGCCGGCCGTCACTTGCGACGATCGGCCGGCCGTAGCCTGGGGCGATGCGGGCCAATCAAGGCGCTCGAGTAGCCCTCCGGCTGGGCACGCCCACGCTTACCCTCGCAGCACGCAATACCCTGTCGCGGAAGCGATATCCCGGCGCGACCTGCCGCAGCACCGCGCCGACGAGATTCGGCTCGAGAACGGGCGTCGCTACCACTGCCTCGTGGAGGGTGGGATCGAAGCGCTGCCCGGCGGCGTCGACCCGCTCGACACCGTACCGTACGAGTAGGCTCTCGAGCTGGGCACGCACCATACGCACGCCGGCGAGGAGAACTGGCTCGCTCGCCGCCTTGGCGGCGTCAATGGTTCGATCGAGATTGTCGAGCACCGGCAGCAGTTCGACGATGAGCTCGCACCGCTTCTCGTCGTAGATGCGCTCTGCATTTTTCTGAACACGCCTCTGGGCAGACTCAAGTTCGTGGAGTGCGCGCGTTAGCGACGCTCTATCAGGCGTCTCGGCGGAGTTTTCGGTGGCGGTTTCTTCACCCATGGGCATGTCGACGTCCTATCCTGCGCATCGTCGTCGAATGCACGAAGCGCACCGTACCGCCGATCGCGACGAGACCGCCCACGATTCCGACACGATTCTCAGAAGGCGAGCGATGAGCCCGCGCTTTCTCAGAAAGCAAAACGTTCGGACGCCGGCTTGGGGCCCGCCCGGTCGGTCCTTGCTGAGCACGGTCCGTGGCCCAGCTCGAGGCGATATCCAAGTGCAACTGCTGGTCGCGACGTCGCCGGCCGCACCTTTTCTCCATTTCGCGGATGGGCGAGCGATTCAGTGGCATCGTAACGGGTGCATTGCAAAAAGGCACTGGATGCGGATTGCGTGTCCCGCTGTCGACGGGAAGCTCGTTCGGGGGTTCGTGGGACTCGACGTCCGGCGCGATATTTGCTGGTACGTCGATGCCCATGAGCCCTCACGAGACGCACCAGATTCATCCGCACGCTCACGCCCCGGGTTGCGGCCACCCCATGGTCCGCCATGGAGGGCACCAGGACTACGCACACGACGGTCACCTTCATCACCCCCACGAAGGCCACGTCGACGAGCACGCGATCGAGGTAAGCCGAGCGAACCCTGACGCCTGTACGCCGGCGCATGCGTGCGGTCGACACGCAGTCGACCACGAACATGGCGTCGGCTGCGGACATCACGCGCTTCCGCACGGAGATCACGTCGACTTCGTGGTCGACGGGCATCTGCATCACCCTTGCAGCGGCCACTGCGACGACCATGGTCCCGTGACCGTCACACCGTAGTGCTCTTCGCGGATATCTTATGTTTTTGGGAATGGGATAGGGCCCGGCCCCGGCCGTCCGGCGTGCTTCATGCAAGGGCGAGAGACCATGGGTCACCCATGGGTCGTGGTTTGTGACCGCGGCGAAGGCTCGTCTGTTCGAGCTCCGCGTGCATCACGAACTCGACAACGTGCCACGGCGGGTCGCCGTGCCAAGGCGAACTCCGCGGACGTCAGCCCGCTCTTTGGCCGTTTACCCACCGTCTCTGTCCACCACGATCTCGATTGCGGTGCCCGTGCCTTGTACGGGATCGC
>Ga0265320_10001904_pt1 | contig 14735 bp, 11 predicted proteins | sample 4827metaG_FD_202087 | JGI IMG/M metagenome (GOLD analysis project Ga0265320, IMG submission 202087) | Rhizosphere microbial communities from Carex aquatilis grown in University of Washington, Seatle, WA, United States - 4-8-27 metaG | ecosystem: Host-associated > Plants > Roots > Rhizosphere >...
AGCAGGCCGCGCCGAGGGGCGTGCAGCCCTCCGTCCCGTCGGGTGCGCGACTCGTCATGACGGCCCCGATGCCCTCGAACTGGCCCGCCAGGCCCGAGAGGGTCGAGGTCAGGGCGGCCGGCGCCAGGTATTGGCTGTAGGGATCGTTGAGCGAGGAGAACATGCCACCGAGCGCGCCCTCGATGAGTGCCCGCTGGTCCACCGGGCCCTCCGCGAAGTCACTCGTGATGGCATGGTACGCGTCCCAGAACGCCTGGAACGCGGCCTCGTCGGACGCCTGCGTGCCCGGTGTCTCGGCCTGCAGGTGCCCCAGGGAATAGCCCGACGCGAAGAGGGCCGAACCGGCCAGCACCGCGGCCACGACGAGCGCCAGGCGCGAACCAGGTACGTGGACGGGCCGGCGGCCTGCCGGCTCGGGATCGGGGGGGGCGAGCGGCAGGGACATGAGACGCCTCGGAGGGGATCGGTGCGGGTCCGGACCTTGTGGGGCGTCAGTCTACTCAAGGCCGGCGAGCCTGCAAGGGACCCGTCGGCCGGGCCGCGCGGCTAGCGGATGAGGTAGCTGCGGACGGAGATCCAGGCGCCCATGCCGCCCATCAGCGCTCCCGCCCCCACCACCAGGCCGACCAGCTCCAGGCCCAGCTGCTGGTCGAAGCCGACCGGGACCTGGGCCACGATGGCGGTCGTGAACTGGCTGATGGGACCCGCCGCGAGGCCCAGCAGGACCAGCGTGAGAGCCGCCCCGATGAGGCCGACGAACAGGCCCTCGAAGATGAAGGGCCAGCGGATGAACGCGTCGGACGCCCCGACCAGCCGCATGATCTCGATCTCGTCGGCCCGCGCCATGACCGCCATGCGGATCGTGTTGACGACGATGAAGAGGACGGTCAGGCCGACCATGACGAGCATGATCAGGCCGATCGTGCGCAGGACGTTGGTGATCGTGATGAGGGCGTCGACGACCTGCTGCGTCTCGTCGACGCGCTGGACCACGCCGGTGGACGCCTTGAGCACGTCGACGACCGTCCCGTAGACGCCCGGCTCACGCAGCTTGACGTTGATGCTGGCAGGGATGGGGTTGGTCCCGGTGACGGCCGTGAAGTCCTGCTGGCCGCGCGCGCGGAGCGTGGCCTGCCAATCGGCCAGCGCCTGGTCCTTGGTCGTGTAGGTGACCGCCGAGACCTCCGGCAGCGCCTGCACCTGCCCGATGAGGGCCTGGACGCGGTCGGGCGGCACCCCGTCGTAGAGGTAGGCCTGCACATCGACCTTCTGTTCCACGAACGACAGGCCCGCCTGGAGGCCCGACAGCACGATCAGCAGGCCGGCCAGGAGCAGCAGCATCAGGACCATGGTCACGGTCGCGGCGAGGCTCATCACGCGGTTGCGCCAGAGGCCCTGGAGGGCGCGGCGCACGGAGAAGGCGGTGAAGGTCAGCACGGCCTGCGCCCGTCGCCCACGTGCAGCTCAGTACTCGCGGTGATAGCCGCCCACCTCATCGCGTACGACGCGGCCCTCCTCCAGGGCCACCACGCGGCGTCGCAGCGCGGTCACCACCTCCGCGTTGTGGGTGGCCATGAGGACGGTCGTGCCCAGCTCGTTGATGCGCAGCAGGAGCTGCAGGATCTCCCAGCTGATGAGGGGATCCAGGTTTCCGGTGGGCTCGTCGGCGATGATGATCTCGGGGTCGTGGACCATGGCCCGGGCGATGGCCGTGCGCTGCTGCTCACCACCAGACAGCTGGGCCGGTCGCTGCGCGGCCTGGCCGGTCAGGCCGACCAGGGCGAGGACCCGCTCCACCACCGGCGCGGCCTGCTGGCGCGGGGTGCCCGTGACCTCCAGGGCGAAGGCCACGTTCTCGCGCACGGTCTTGCTGGGCAGCAGCTTGAAGTCCTGGAAGACGATGCCGATGCGCCGCCGCATGAGCGGCACCTGGCGCCGCGGCAGGTGGGCCAGGTCCTGGCCCGCCAGCAGCACCGCGCCGGTCGTCGCCACCTCGTCGCGGATCAGCAGCTTGATGAGCGTCGTCTTGCCCGCTCCGGAGGGGCCGACGAGGAAGACGAAGTCGCCGCGGGGCACCACCAGGTCCACGTCCACCAGGGCGCGTTTCCCATTGGGGTACACCATGCTCACGTCGTGCAGCACGAGCGAGGCACGGAGGGCGTCCGGTTCCGGCGGTCGCGGCGTGACGGCCGGCGGCTCGAGCGTTGCGGTCACGGCGGCGCGAGGGTAGCACAGGCGCCTGCCGGGCCGGCCCGCCAGGGACGGCCGAGCGACGCGGTCAGCCCTCGCCCGAGGCGGCCACCTCCGCCAGGGCCCGCTCGAAGCGCGGTTCGGCGGCGTGGCCCAGGAGCCGCTCGAAGTGGTGCGCGGCGTAGGCGTGGAAGTCCACGTCCAAGGTGCTGATGGCCTGCTGGAGGACGCCCCAGGTGGCCTCGCGGAAGTCGGACACGACGCGCATGAGGGTCAGGCGGCCGAGGCGCTCGGGACGCACCGACCCCTCGTAGGCCGCCAGCAGGACCTCGTCCTCATCGATATCCAGGCCATGGTTGACGCTGAAATTGCCGAGGTCGAAGAACGGGTCGCCCATGCCCGCGTACTCCCAGTCGACGATCCGGACCCGGGCCCCGTCGTCGATGAAGTTGCCGTTGAGCAGGTCGTTGTGGCAGGGCTGCATGGGCAGCGGCGCGGCGACGCAGGCCCGTTCCACGCGTCGCACCACCGCCTCTGCCCGCGCGTAGGCGTCGGGGATGGCCACGCCGCGTGACGCGGCCAGGGCGCGATAGGCCTCGCCGATGCGATAAGGCACGAAGATGCCCGGGATGGCCGGCCCGTCGTGGATGCGGCGGATCGAGTCGGCGACGCGCCGGATGGTGGCCGGCTCGTGGACGGCCTCGTCGGTGATGGGCCCACCGACGATGAAGCGGGTCACGAGGTAGCCCTCGGGTCTGATGTAGGCGGCCACCTCCGGACCCACGCCGACGCCGGCAGCCATCACGGTCGCCGCGTGCTCCACCTCCCGGCTGATGCCAAGGAGGTGGGTGTCGTTGCCGCCCAGGCGCAGGACGACCGTGTCGCCCCCCGGCACGTCAAGGCCGCCGTCCGCATCGACGCGGTAGTTGCGGTTGGTGATGCCGCCTGAGAGGGTCGTCAGGACCAGGTCGCGGCCGGCCAGTTCGGGGACGCGTTGGAGCGCACTCACCATGGCCGCGCGGAGCTCCCCCGTGAGGAGCTCCCCGCTGACCGGCCCCCCGGTCATACCGCGCTCGCCACGCCGCCTAGGCGATGGCCGTCTCGCCGGTCGCCGTGTCGGCCGCCACGTGCACCACGTCCACCTTGCCGCGCAGGGCGACGAGGTAGTAGATGACCCCCAGGACGACGATGACGCCCAGCGTGGCTTCGAAGACGGGGATCGCCGGCAGGTCGGTCAGGGGGTTGCCAAAGAACTTGAGGAACGTGTTGACGAACGGGTTCGTCCATGTGTTGCGCAGGTCGCTGCCGTAGATGCCGAAGATGTCGGGGGCCGTCCACAGCCCGATGTTGATGATCATCACGCCGCCCCAGATGAGGGCGATGATGTTGATGATCGTGCCGTAGCTGCGCAGCGAGAACGGCGCCGTCTGGTGCGGCCAGCCGCGCCGCCGGGCGAACAGCACGCCCAGGTTGCACATGAAGTAGGCAAGGTAGATCAAGCCGGTGGCGGAGATGGCCAGGACGGCCGCGCCGCCGGCGCCGGTGACCAGGACGGGGACGGCGGCCAGGACGCCCACCGCGATGCCGGCGTTGGCCGGCGTCTTGAGCGTCGAGTTGACGTGGGCCCAGACGCCGCCCAGCGGCACCCGCCCGTCGCGGCCCATGGAGAAGAGCAGGCGCACCGTTGCGCCCTGGATGGCCAGGGTGCACACGAAGACCGCGATGAGGATCACCACGAGGTACAGCTGCCCGAAGGTGAAGCCGTTGAAGATGTTGAAGGTCAGGTTCTGGGTCAGCGTGTCGGCGATGGGGAAGCCGAAGTTCTGAGCGCTGGTGGTGGCCGCGCCGAGGTCCTGGAACGAGAGGGTCACGGCCAGGAGGAACACGGCCCCCACGATGCCGCTGAGCCAGATCGCGGCCAGGACGCCGCGCGGGGCGCGGCGGCTGGCGTCGACGGTCTCTTCGCCGAAGGTGCCGGCGGTGTCGAAGCCATAGACCACGAAGAGGGGCATCAGCATGCCCACCAGGAACACGGCCAGGAAGTTGCCGCCGGCCAGGCCGCTGGTGGTCGACGTGTCGAACAGGATCGACGGTGACTGGTGGTTGGCAAAGAAGAGCAGGATCAGGGCGAAGACGAGCATGCCCACGATCTCCGCCGCCACGCCGATGTTGTTCAGCACGGCCAGGATGCGCACCCCGGCCACGTTGATGATCGTGGAGATCAGCAGCGTGATGAGGCCCAGGAACTGCTGGTTGTCCAGGCCCGGCACGGCCGACGGATCGCCCAGCTTGATGTTCATGATCGTGGAGAGCACGAGCGGCACCGTCACGGCCACGGCCGTGACGGTGACCACGCCGGCCCAGAAGTAGATCCAGCCGGTGAACCAGCCGAGGGTGCGATTGGAGAGCCGCTTGGACCACTGGTAGATGGACCCCGCGACCGGGAAGTGGCTGGACAGCTCGGCGAAGTTGAGGGCCACGAAGGACTGGCCGATGATCACCAGGAACCAGGCCCAGAAGACCGTCACGGGCCCGCCCACGCCGTACCCGACGGCCTGGTTGGTGAAGGTCCCGGTGGACACCGAGATGTAGCTGAAGGCGACCGCGAAGACGGAGAGGAAGCCCAGCGTGCGGCGCAGCTCCGGCTTGATGCCCAGCGATCGAAGGTGGGCGTCGTCCTGGGCGGCCTGATCGGCCGGCGCGGCGCCCGGTTGCATCGTCACGATCACCCTCCTGTGCCTCGTCGCATGCCGCGGCCCCACCTGCCGTCACGCGGACGAGCTCCGACCCGCGCCCCCTCCGGGCGGCGGGAATGGCAGCGGAGTCTACGGACGGTGGTGCACCGACGCAAGGGGTGAATTTCACGGATGTCGTGCCGTCCGGGGCCTTTTCGCACGATTCCCGCAGCTCCAGCCCGGTCGTGCGGTCGGTCGAGCCAGCGGTGCGCCGTATGCTGCCCGGCGTGAAGTCGATGGCGCGGCGCCGATCCTGGTCCCGGCTGGCGGCCGTGCCCGTCATCCTGGCCGTCATCGCGGGGTGCGCCAGTCCCGCCCCGCCACCCACCCTGCAGCCCTCGGCCGTCGCGGGCAGCCCGTCGGCGAGCGGGGCGACACCGGGACCCTCGAGCGTCCCCCTGGCGTGGACCGACTGCGGCGCCCCGTTCGAGTGCGCCACCCTCAGCGTGCCCCTCGACTACGCCACGGGCGGGGCAGCCGTCGCGCACATCAGCCTGATCCGCCTGCCGGCCTCGGACCACGCCCGCCGGATCGGCTCACTCGTGACCAACCCGGGCGGGCCCGGCGGATCGGGCGTCGACTTCGTGCGCGCCGACGCGACCCAGATCTTCCCGGCCGCGGTGCGCGAGCGCTTCGACATCGTCGGCTTCGACCCGCGCGGGGTCGGCCTCAGCACGCCGGTCCGCTGTGACGCCGATCTGGAGGCGTACCTCTCGGCCGATCCGGATCCCGTGACCGCGGCCCAGTGGACGGCCCTCGCCACTGCGGATCGGGCCTTCGCCACTGCCTGCGGCGCGAACGCCGGTCCGCTGCTCGGCGATGTCTCGACCGTCGCCGCGGCGCGCGACCTGGACCGCCTGCGGGCGGCGCTCGGCGACGCGAAGCTGACCTACGTCGGCTACTCGTACGGCACGTTCCTTGGCGCGACGTACGCCGGGCTCTTCCCCGACCACGTGCGGGCCCTGGTGCTCGACGCGGCGGTCGATCCGGCGCTCGACCTGCTGGGCCGTCTGCGCGGCCAGGCGGCCAGTTTCGAGGGAGCCCTGGACCGCTTCCTGGCCTCGTGCGCGGCGAACCCGGGCTGCGACTTCTACGAGGGCGGCGCGTCGGGCCGCGCCTTCGACCGCCTCATCGCCGGCCTCGTGCGGAAGCCGCTCCCGGCGCCGCTGGTGGGCGGTGGCCGCGCGGCGACCGCCGGCATGGCCTGGAACGCCATCCTTGGCGCGCTCTACAGCCCCGGCTTCGGCTGGCCGTACCTGGCCAGGGCCCTGGGGCTCGCCGCGCAGGGCGACGGCTCACTGCTGCTGGCCACCGCCGATGCGCTCAATGGCCGCAAGCCCGACGGCGAGTACAGCAACGAGGTCGAGGCCAACAGCGCCATCAACTGCGTGGACGAGCCGGCCCCGACCGACCCGGCCGCCTACATGACGCTGGCCCAGCAGCTGGTCAGGACCGCTCCACGCGTGGGTCGCGTCCTGGCCGCTACCGGGCTCACCTGCGCGTTCTGGCCCGTCCATCCCACCGCGGCGCCCGCTTCGATCAAGGCCGCCGGAGCCCCGCCGATCGTCGTCATCGGGGGCACCGGCGATCCGGCCACGCCGTACGCCTGGTCGGTGGCCCTGGCCCAGGAACTGAGCTCGGGCGTCCTGCTGACGCGGACGGGCGAGGGCCACGGCTCGTACGGCTTCGGCACGCCGTGCATCGACACGCCGGTGGATGCCTACCTGCTGGACCTCACCGCACCGGTCAAGGGCACGGTCTGCAAGTGACCCGGCCCGGCCTCAGGGGCGGAGGCCGGCCAGCAGCTCGTCGTGCAGGAGGCCGTTGGAGGCGAGCATCGTGGACCCGTCGATGGTGCGCCGGCCGTCGAAGTCGGTGACGCGCGCGCCGGCCTCCTCCAGGACCACCAGCGGGCCGGCCAGGTCCCAGGCGTGCATGCCCACCTCGATCATGGCTTCGGCCGCCCCTTCCGCCACCAGCGAGTAGCCCCAGAAGTCGCCGAAGCCGCGGTCCCGCCAGGCGCGGCTGACCAGCGAGCGGAAGCCCGGTGCCTCGGGCTCGATGTCGGTCGGCGAGCTGTAGACCAGCTGGGCATCCTCCAGCCGCGCCACGGCCGACACGTGGATCCGCCGCGGACCCGGGGCGACCGCGCCGGGCGACCCGGTGACCCACGCGCCGCCGCCCCGCCAGGCGTACCAGCGCTGCCGCAGGGCCGGGGCGGAGACCACGCCCACCTGCATCTCGCCGTCGCGGCTGATGCCCAGGAGCGTGCCGAAGAGCGGCACGCCGCGGATGAAGTTGTGGGTCCCGTCGATGGGGTCCACGTACCAGCGCACGGCGGCGTCGGGATGCGTCTCGCCTTCCTCTTCGCCGATGAGCCCGTGCTCGGGGTAGGCGCCCAGGATGCGCTCCCGCAGGTGGCGTTCGATGGCCTGGTCGACCTGGGTGACCAGGCTGCGGTCAGGTTTGGTGCTGATCTGCAGCTCGCGGCGGAAGCCCGCCAGGGCCATCCCGTCGGCCTCGTCGCACATGGCCAGGGCCAGGTCGAGCCACCCGCGCAGCTCGGCCGCGCTGCCGCGTCGCAGGCCCGCGCTCCACGCCTCGCCGAACGTCATGCCCGGATCCGTTCGTTGGCCGGGTCGTACAGCGGCTCGCGGGTCACGATCCCGCCGACCCACGTGCCGAAGACGTCCACCTCCACGCGCGTCCCAAGCCCGGCGTGGGCGGCGGGCAGATAGGCGTAGGCGATGCTGCGCTCGACGGCATAGCCAAAACCGCCGGACGTGACCCGCCCGACCACCCGCCCGTCCACGCGCACGGGCTCGTTGCCCAGGGCGATCGAGCGTGGATCGTCGAGCACGAGGCACCGCAGCCGGCGCGCCGGCGGTCCCGCCTCGCGCGCGGCCCGCAGCGCAGCCTGGCCGATGAACTCCGCCGCCTTGTCCAGCCGCACGGCGAAGCCCAGGCCGGCCATGTCGGGCGTCTCCTCGGGCGTGATGTCGCTTGACCAGACCCGGTAGCCCTTCTCCAGGCGCAGCGCGTCGATGGCCCGGTAGCCGCCGGCCACGAGCCCCTGCGGCTGGCCCTGGGCCCAGATCGTGCGCCACAGCGTCCGCCCGTACTCGCTCGGCGGGTACAGCTCCCAGCCCAGCTCGCCGACGTAGGTCACGCGGAGGGCCAGGACCGGGACGCTGCCGATGGTGATCTCGCGGGCGGTGAGGTAGGGGAAGGCGGCGTCGCTCAGGTCGTCACGGGTGAGGGGCGCCAGGATCTCCCGCGCCAGTGGTCCCCACAGCCCCAGGCAGGCCCTGGCCGCGGTGATGTCGCGCAGCAGGACCGAGCCGTCGTCCGGGGCATGCTGGCGGATCCACCCCAGGTCGTGGTTGCCGAAGGCGGTGCCGGTCACGATCAGGAAGCGATCCTCGGCCCAGTGCGTGACCGTGAAATCGCTCTCGATGCCGCCGCGCCGGTTGAGGAGCTGGGTGTAGACGATGCTGCCGACCGGGCGGTCGACGTCGTTGGCGCAGAGGTTCTGCAGGAAGGCGCAGGCGCCGGGGCCGGCCACCTCGATCTTGGCGAAGCTGCTCTCGTCGAAGAGGACCGCCCGCCGCCGGCAGGCCAGCGCCTCGGCGCCGATGGCCGTCGACCAGTGTTCGCCGGCCCAGCCGCGCGGCCGCTGAGCCTCCAGCTCGGCCCGCGTCGCCACGCCGGCCCCATCCTCGTTGCCGGCGAACCAGTTGGGTCGCTCCCAGCCGGACTTCTCGCCGAAGACCGCGCCGAGCGCGGCGAGCTCCTCATAGGCCGGCGAGAGGCGCAGCGGCCGGCCCGCCTGGCGCTCCTCGTTGGGGTAGTGGATGTCGTAGTAGGTGGCGTAGTTCTCATACGTCCGGGCGAGCGTGTACGCCTGGCTGCGGTACTGCGGTCCGAAGCGCCGGATGTCCATCTTCCACAGGTCCAGCTCCGGCTCGCCGTCGACGATCCAGCGGGCCACCTGCTGGCCGATGCCGCCGGCGCCGGCGATGCCGTGGGCGCAGAAGCCGGCGGCGACGAAGAAGCCGCGCACGGCCGACTCGCCCAGGATGAACTCGTTGTCCGGCGTGAACGCCTCCGGGCCGTTGATGAGCCGCGTCACCTCCGCGTCGGCCATCGACGGGACGCGGCGCACGGCGCCCTGCATGATCGCCTCGAAGCGGGGCCAATCGGGTGGCAGCAGCCGGCCGTTGAAGTCGGGCGGCACCCCGTCAAGCGCCCACGGGGCCGGGTCCCGCTCGTAGCCGCCCATGCACAGGCCGCCGACCTCCTCACGGAAGTAGACGAGGTTGTCAGGGTCGCGCATGGTGGGCATGTCAGCGGTGACCCCGGCCAGGGGTCTTGTCAGCAGGTACTGGTGCGCCATGGGGATGATCGGCACGTCCACCCCGGCCAGGCGCCCGATCTCCGGCGCGCACATACCGGCCGCGTCGACGACCACGTCGGCCACGATCTCGCCGCGGTCGGTGGTCACGCCACGGACGCGCCCCTGTTCGACGCGGATGGCCGTGACGCGGTGCTCGGTCAGGATGCGAGCGCCACGTGCCCGCGCCCCGGCGGCCAGGGCGAGGGCGAGGTTGGAGGGGTCGAGCCATCCGTCGGTCGGCAGGTAGACCGCCCCGAGCACACCGGTCGGGTCCATGAGCGGGAAGCGCGCCTGCGTCTGAGCCGTCGTCAGCAGCTCAAGCGGCAGGCCGAAGGTGCGCGCCCAGCCCACCTGGCGCTGCAGCTCCTCGAAGCGCGCCGGCGTGCTGGCCAGGCGCAACGAGCCCACCTCGTGCCACGAGACGTCCACCCCCGTCTCGGCGCCCAGGCGCCGGTACAGCGCCGCGCCGTACATCATCATGCGGGTCAGGGTCGTGGTGCTGCGGAGCTGGCCCACCAGGCCGGCCGAATGGAACGTCGAGCCGCTGGTGAGACCCGCCCGATCGACCAGGACCACGTCCCGCCAACCGAGCTCGGTCAGGTGGTAGGCGATGCTCGTGCCGCCGACGCCGCCGCCGATGATGACTGCCTGGGCGTGCTCGACCATCGCGCGGCCTACAGCAGGCCGAACGAGGCGGGCAGGTAGCCGTCCCAGGCCGGACCCTCGCGGTTGCCGGACCACAGGGCGGGGTTGCCGTTGATGCGCATACCCCCCTCGATGAGGGGCACCAGGCTGGTCGAGTGGCCCGGGACGTAGACGCGCCATGCGCCGCCCGGTTCGAGCCGGCCCAGCAGGTCGCCCGTCACGGCCGGCAGGAGCGCCGCATCGCGCACGGCGATGGGGCCGGCGCGTCCGCTGGCGTGGACGTAGCCGTAGCCCAGCGGCCCCCCGTCGCGTCCCCGGTAGCGCACCAGCAGGCGGCCGTCGGCCATGAAACCCAGGTGATCGTGCCGGCGCCGCCAGCCCAGCACCCGGCGGTCGGTGGCGTCGAGCTCGGCCAGCAGGTCGGTGGGCAGCGAGGCCGGGTCGACCGGCTCGCTGGCGGTCATCTTGGTGTGGCCCGGTCGGGCGTGGAAGGGGACGGCCACGACCCCGTCCGGCAGGGGGGCCAGCGCCCCGGGACGCGGCCGGCCAAGGACCTCGTAGATGGGCACTCGCGGCAGCAGGCCGAACGTGGCGTAGAGGCCGGCCGAGATGGGCTGAAGGGCGTCGATGCAGGTGTGGTGGAGCGCGCCCGGCGCCGCGGCCGGGCTGCCCGGACCGGGGACCAGGCGCCGCAGGATGCCGCGGCCCACGCCCGCGGTCTGGATGCCCGGCTCGACGAAGAGGAACGACAGGAACCACGTCGCCTCTCGTTCGATGGCGATCCCGAAACCGGCCGGTCGCCCGTCGGGTTTCGCCGCGACCCAGGCGCGGCCGCCCTCCCCGAAGGCCAGGTCAGCGAAGAAGGACGCCAGGCCGTCGCCTTCGTCGGGCGGCAGCGAGGGCTGGTTCCAGCGGGCGAACAGCTCGTTGATGGAGCTGAAGAAGACCTCCAGGCAGGCGCTCACGTCGGCGCGGGTCATGGGCCGCTCGACGAGCTCGGTCACGCGCCGCCGCCGGTCTGGTCGGTCGCTTCGCGTTCCAGCTCGGCGGTCATGAAGGCGTCCAGGTCGCCGTCCAGGACCGAGCCCGTGTTGCTGGTCTCGACCTGCGTGCGCAGGTCCTTGACCATCTGGTAGGGGTGCAGCACGTAGGAACGGATCTGGTTGCCCCAGCCGGCCTCCACGTGCTCGCCGCGGATGGCCCGCATCTCGGCCTCCTTCTCCTCCAGGCGCCGTTCCAGGAGGCGCGCCTTGAGGACCTTGATGGCCGTCTCGCGGTTCTGGATCTGCGACCGCTCGTTCTGGCTCTGGGCCACGATGCCCGTGGGCAGGTGGGTCAGGCGAACGGCCGAGTCGGTCTTGTTGACGTGCTGGCCGCCGGCGCCCTGGGAGCGGTACGTATCGACCCGGATCTCATCCCAGTCGAGCTCGATCTCCGCATCGTCCTCCACCTCGGGGACCACCTCGATGAGGGCGAAGGTCGTCTGACGGCGCTTCTGGGCATCGAAGGGGCTGATGCGCACGAGGCGGTGGACGCCGCGCTCCGCCCGCAGCCAGCCGTAGGCCATGCGCCCGTGGACCCCCACGGTGACGCTCTTGAGGCCGGCCTGCTCACCCTCCAGCTGGTCCACGATCTCGCTGGCGAAGCGGTGTCGCTCCGCCCACCGCAGGTACATCCGCAGCAGCATCTCGGCCCAGTCGGTGGCCTCGGTGCCGCCGGCCCCGGCGCTGATGGTCAGGAGGGCGTCCCGTTCGTCGTAGGGGCCGCCGAACAGCAGGTCGGTGCGCTGCCGCTCGTAGTCAGCCAGCAGCCCCTCGTACTCCGCGTCGACGCTGGCGGCGAAGTCGGGGTCCTGCTGCGCCATCTCGGTCAGCTCCAGGAGGTCGCCCGCCCGTGCCTGCAGGCCGCTCCACAACTCGATCTCCTCGCGCAGCCGCTCGGCGCGCCTGAGGGTGCGCTGGGCTGCCCGGGGGTCGTCCCACAGGTCCGGCCGCGCGGCGACCTCGTCGAGGCCGGCCAGGGTCAGGGTCTTGGCGTCGAGGTCAAAGCCGCCCCGAGGTCGCTCGGACGCGGTCGACCAGGTCACGGACGGCAGATGCGTCCACTACTGGCGGTTCCGCAGGTCCTGGAGCAGGACGGGGCGCAACTCGATGATGCGCAGCGCAGTCTTGCTTCGAGCGACGACGGGGTTCACGCAGGGGCAGTACGAGTTATGAGGGCAGACGCCGCAGTTGCCGTCGCAATCCAGCCACGCGGCGTAACTGCACGACCGGCAGTCACGCTCGCAGGCGATCAGATCGACGAATTCGTCGTCGACGGCGCCTGACTTCACCCGATCCCTCGCTCCCTCTCCCGGCCGCGTCTGGGCAATGACTCACGTCGCGGAGTGCCGGGCCTGGCAGATCGAACGCCGTCGGGCTGGGCCGCCGGCGTGTTTTCGGAAGTATACGGAGGGGATCGTCCCGACTCAAGGGGTCAGGCCAGGAAGAACGGCCTAATGGCTGAAGAAGTACAGGGCGAGGCCGCCCAACTCGTGGACCATGGCGTCGGCCAGGCTCGAGGGGTCGGCGTCGGTCGGGCTGTCGGTGGCCGGCGAGCCGTACGCCGTCAGGCCCAGGTCGGTGGCCATGCGGAGGACCCGCAGCATGTGGGTCCGGTCGCTGACGAAGATGGCGCTCGTCAGGCCGTTCTGGCGAAAGACGGCGGCCACGTTGGTCAGCGACTCCAGGGTGTCGCGGCCCGTTTGCTCGTCGAGGATGCGATCGTCGGGCACGCCATGCGCCACGGCGTAGGCGCGTGCCGTCTGGGCCTCCGTGAAGTGGTCGCCGGGGGCCCGGCCACCAGTGACCACGAGGTACCGCACTGAGCCGCGCCGGAAGACGGCCAGGGCGTGATCGAGACGCGCCCGGAAGACGGGCGACGGGACCCCGTTGTATTGCGCCGCCCCCAGCACCACGACGGCGTCGGCCGGGCGGTCGCCCTCATCCACCTGTCCCTGCTGCCAGATGCGGAAGGCCGTGTACCCCGTGACACCGACCGTGCCGACCACGACCGCCAGGCCCACCCGGGCCAGGGACCCGGTCAGCGTCCGTGGCACTTCTTGTACTTGAGCCCGCTGCCGCACCAGCAAGGGTCGTTGCGTCCCAGTTTGGGCGTGCCCGCCGGGACCGCCGCGGGCGCCCGCCCGGGCAGGCCGGCGATGGCGGTGGCCGCGGGGCCGGCGGGGGCGACGGGCCCGCCGGCTTGGGCCGGTAGCGGCTGGGTCGGCGTCGGCGGCGCGCCGTCGGCGGGCGAGGCCGCCGGCTGACCCGGACCGGGCATCGGCTGGGCCTCCGGCGGTGGCGTCGGCTGCTGCGTGACCGTCACGCGGAAGATCGTGTGGGCGACCTGCTCGCGGATGAAGCCGCGCAGCTCCTCGTACAGCGCGAAGGCGACCTTCTTGAACGCCTGCAGCGGATCCTCGCCGCCGTAGCCGCGCAGGCCGATGCCCCGGCGCATGTCGTCCAACTCGGTCAGGTGCTCGACCCACAGGCTGTCGATGGCCCGCAGGAGCACGATCCGCTCGACGACCGCCCAGACCTCCTCGCCGTGCGTCGCCTCGCGCTCCGCCAGCGTCGCGTCGACCAGCTCCTGGAGGTCGGTCAGGATGGCCTCCCGGCTGCCCATGTCCCACAGGGCGTCGGGCGTGACCTTGGCCGGGTCCAGGCCCAGGCCGACCAGCTCCTTGGACAGCTCGTCCAGGTCCCAGTCGTCCGGCGGCACGTCGGGCAGGAGGTGGCGGTCCAGGAGCGCGCCGATCTCGTCGTCGAGAAAGCTCCGGACGGTCTCCGTGAGGTCCTCGTTGCGGAGGACCTTGTCGCGCTCGGCGTAGATGGTCTCGCGCTGCTTGTTGATGACGTCGTCGAACTCGACGACGCGCTTGCGCTGATCGAAGTTGTAGCCCTCGACGCGGGCCTGGGCGCTCTCGATGGCGCGTGACACGAGGTTGGACTCGATGGCCGCGTCGTCCTCCAGGCCGAAGCGCTGCATCAGCGAGGCGACGCGATCGGAGGCGAAGCGCTTCATCAGCGTGTCGTCCAGGGAGAGGAAGAAGCGCGAGGAACCGGGGTCGCCCTGGCGGCCGGCTCGGCCGCGGAGCTGGTTGTCGATGCGGCGGGCGTCGTGGCGTTCGGTGCCGATGATGTGGAGGCCGCCCGCGGCCACCACCCGTTCGTGATCCTCCGCGCAGGCGGTGCGGGCCGCCTCCAGGGCCGCCTCGTAGACCTCGGGCTCCACCTCCGCCGGGTTGAGGCCCTGCCGGTGGAGCTGCTCCGAGGCGATGCCGGCCGGGTTGCCGCCCAGGATGATGTCGGTGCCGCGGCCGGCCATGTTGGTGGAGATCGTGACGGCCTTGCTGCGGCCGGCCTGGGCCACGATCTCCGCTTCCTTCTCGTGGTACTTGGCGTTGAGGACCTCGTGGCGGATGCCGCGCCGCTTGAGCATCTCGGAGAGGATCTCGCTCTTCTCCACGCTGATGGTGCCCACCAGCACGGGCCGGCCCGACTCCTGGAGCTCCTCGATCTCGTCGATGAGGGCCTCGAACTTGGCCGGCTCGCTGCGGTACACCAGGTCCGGCGAGTCGTCGCGGATCATCGGCCGGTGGGTGGGCATGGCCACCACGTCCAGGCCGTAGATGCGGTAGAACTCCTCGGCCTCGGTGAGGGCCGTACCGGTCATGCCGGCCAGCTTGTCATAGAGGCGGAAGTAGTTCTGGAAGGTGATCGTGGCCA
>Ga0265320_10001906_pt1 | contig 14726 bp, 10 predicted proteins | sample 4827metaG_FD_202087 | JGI IMG/M metagenome (GOLD analysis project Ga0265320, IMG submission 202087) | Rhizosphere microbial communities from Carex aquatilis grown in University of Washington, Seatle, WA, United States - 4-8-27 metaG | ecosystem: Host-associated > Plants > Roots > Rhizosphere >...
AGATCGTGGTGTGCCAGCCTGGGATCACCGAGACCGCGAAATCGAAGCTGACGATGGTGTGGACGGAAAGCACCAGCGGCGTCGAGATACCTGCGAGCAACAGGTATGCCAGCTCGTAGTGCCTCCAGTGGCGGGCCGAGCCGCGCCAGCCCAGGCTCAGGAGGCCGAAAACAATCTTGCGCCCGCGCGTTTTGGCGCGATCGCGCAGCGTCGCCAGATCGGGCACCAGGCCGGTGTACCAGAACAGCGCCGATACCGTGGCGTAAGTGCTCACGGCGAAGACGTCCCAGATCAGAGGGCTGCGGAAGTTCTGCCAGATGTGCAGCGCCGGGTTCGGCACGGGGAACAGCCAGTAGATGGCGCGCCAGGGGCGGCCGGTGTGGAACAGCGGGAAGATGCCGGCGCAGGCCACGGCGAACAGGGTCATCGCCTCGGCGAAGCGGTTGATGGAGGTGCGCCAGCGCTGGCGGAACAGGAAGAGGATGGCCGAGATCAGCGTGCCGGCGTGTCCGATGCCGATCCAGAAGACAAAGTTCGTGATGTCCCAGGCCCAGCCCACCGGCGAGTTATTGCCCCACACGCCGATGCCGGTGAAGGCGAGGTAGGCGAGCATCGCGCCCAGCACCAAGGTCAGCGAGCCGGTGCAGGCGATGGCGATGTACCAGGCGCGCGGCATGCGGCCTTCGACGATGCCCGCGACCTTGCGGGTCACATCGGCATAGTCCGGCTCGCCCAGCACCAACGCCGGGTTCAGTTCTTGCGAGATGGCGAAATCTGCCATGTTCAGGCCAACTCCGGATTCGGATTCCGCAGCTTCGCGAGGTAACTAGTTCGCGGCCGCGTGTTCAACTCGGTCAGGATGGTGTAATCGCGGTTCTGTTTCTTCAACTGAGACACCCGGCTCGACGGGTCGTTGATGTTACCGAAGACGATGGCGTTGGCCGGGCAGGTCTGCTGGCACGCGGTGAGGATCTCCCCGTCGCGCAGCGCGCGCCGTCCTTCGGCCTTGGCCTGAATCTTCTTTTCCTGGATGCGCTGCACGCAGTAAGTGCACTTCTCCATGACGCCGCGCATACGCACCGTGACGTCCGGGTTGAACGCCATCTTCTCCACTTCCTGCACGCCGTTGTGGTAATCGAGGAAGTTAAACCGGCGGACTTTGTATGGGCAGTTATTGGCGCAGTAACGGGTGCCGACGCAGCGGTTGTAGGCCATGTCGTTGAGGCCTTCCGGACTGTGGTTCGTAGCCGCCACCGGGCACACGGACTCGCAGGGGGCGTTCTCGCATTGCTGGCAGGCGACGGGCTGCGTGACGGCCTGCGGGTCCTCTTCCGGGCCGCCGTAGTAGCGATCGAGCCGAATCCAGTGCATTTCGCGCCCGCGCATCACCTGATCTTTCCCCACGATGGGGATGTTGTTTTCGGCCTGGCAGGCCAGCACGCAGGCGTTGCAGCCGATGCAGGAGTTGAGGTCGATGGCCATGCCCCACTGGTTGCCCTGGTCGTAGGCGAAACGCGGGAAGAGCTGGAAGAGGTCGACCTTCTCGTCCGGCTTCTTGGCGAAGGCCGGCTGCTTGCGGTAGTCGTCGAGTGGCGCCTCGCGGACTAGCGGGCGGCCTTCCATGGAGTGGTGCTCCTGCGTGGTGGCGAGTTTGTAAGTGCGTCCGGTTTTAGTTACTGTCGCGGCGGAGATTGTGTGGAAGGCGGTGCTGGTGCGGAGCGGGTAAGTGTCGTGTCCCGCGCCGTGACCGACGTGCCCGCAAGCGGTGCGGCCGTAACCGAGCGCGAGCGAGATGGACTGGTCGGCGTGGCCGGGCTGGATCCACACCGGCATCTCCATTTCGCGGCCCGCGGCGGCTATCGCGATCACGTCGCCGTTCGCGACGCCTAACTGGCGGGCGGTGGCCGGGCTGAGGAGCGCCGCGTTGTCCCAGGTGAGTTTGGTCATCGGGTCGGGCGCTTCCTGGAGCCAGCCGTTGTTTGCGAAGCGGCCGTCCCAGGTGCTGGCGCTGGGATAGAAGTTGACTTCGATCCCTGCGGCGGGGCGGCTCGCTGAGAGGGCCACGGCTATGCGCTTCGAGTCGGGTGCCGGCTCCACGTTCGCGGATGCCGTTCCGGGGAAGAGGCCATCGTGCAGCGCCTTCCGCCAGGACTTCTCGTCGCGCGCGGCGCAGTTACGAACGATGTCGTAGGCCCGCTGGTCCTTGTAGCCCGAGAGGAGGGCGAGAAGCTCCGCGGCCGTCCGTCCGCCGTAGAGCGGCTGAATCAGCGGCTGCTGGATCGATGCCGTGCCATCGAGCGCGCGGGCGTCACCCCAGGATTCCAGATAGTGCGCTTCGGGCAGGTGCCATTGCGCGAGCACGCCGGTCTCGTTCCGCTCCAGGCCCAGGTGGATGGTCGTCGGGACCTTCTTAATGGCTGCGGTGAATTCGAGATCGGCTGGAGCGTCGTAGGCCGGATTGCCGCCAAGGATGACGAGCGTCTCGACGTGCCCGGCTGCGATGTCGGCGGCCAGTTCCTTCAATGCGGGAAGCTGCGGCCGGCGCTGGGTCTCGATATACGTGACCGTCTTGCCTAAGTTGCCGAGCGCATGGTTGATCCAGTGCGCGGCGGCGTGCACCGCTGCCGTCTGGCGAGGGCCGGCGAGGACGAGAGACCGGCCGGCATTCTTCTTGAGGTCGCGAGCGAGGGCGGCGAGCCATTTTCGCCTCGGATCATTATTCAATACGTTGAGCCCGGCGGGCAGCACGCCGAGCGCACGCGCGAGGTCCGCGGCGAATTCCTCGATCTCGCCGGCGCGCAAGCGGAGCCGGTGGTCGGCCATTGCACCGGTCACGGAGAACTGGCTCTCGACCACGTAGAGCCGGTTCATCGTGTCCTTCTCGGAGGCGACGTGGCGGCGGGCCGAAAAGTCCCTGGTGTAGGCGACGGTGGGCGAGTCGAGCGCCAGGAAATCCGAGTCCAGGGACAGAATCACGTCCGCTTTGTCGAGGTGGTAGAGCGGCCTGACGAAGCGGCCGAAAGCCAGTTCGGCGCCGGCGAGGACCTGGTCTTCCGAGATAGGCTCGTACTCGATCCACTTAGCCTGCGGGAAGCGGCTGAGTGCGTGCGTTCTGACTGCTTCCAGAGACGGGGAGTTGACCGTCTGGCTCAGGAAGCGCACCCGCTCGCCCGCCGCTCTGCTGAATGCCTCTTTGGCGAAGCCCGCGAACTCGTCCCACGTGGAAGGCTGACCGTCGTGCACCACTTCGCGCGAGCGGTCCGGATCGTATAGCCCAAGAATCGAGGCCTGGTGGAATGCAGAGGCCGCGCCGCGGCTGAACGGGTGATCAGGATTGCCCTCAACCTTGGTGGGACGGCCGTCGTGCGCCTCCACGAGCAGGCCCGTGGCGACCCCGCCGAGCGACATCGCCGTCGCATAAAACAAAGGATTGCCGGGAATCTGGTCTTCGACGCCCTTGGCTGCCGGCAGGATGTTTTCGACCGGACGGCTGCACGCCGTGAGTCCCGCGAGTCCCAGCGACGCGCCCATCAGCTTGAGCAGCGTGCGGCGCGATGGGTCGTCCAGGACCGACGCGCCTTCAGGGAACTCGTCGCCGGGCAATGCGGCCAAATTGCAGGGAGTCATCTCACTCATCGGTGGCACCCCGAGCAGTTAGTCGGCGGGTGTATGTGGTTCTTCGCGATCAGCTCCCGGCCGATCTGGGCGGGATCGCGGTCCGGTACCCAGTCGAGCTTGGTGATCAGTTCGCGGGGACGGATCTCAGGCGCGGGGTTGCGGTGGCACTCCAGGCACCACGCCATACTGAGCGGTTTCACTTGCCGCACTTCAGCCATCTGGTCCACGCGGCCATGACAGGTCACGCAACTTACCCCGGCGTTCAGGTGAGCCGAATGGTTGAAGTAGACGTAGTCGGGCAGCTTGTGAATGTGGACCCAGGGAATGGGCTGGCCAGTGGCATAGCTTTCGCGGATCAACTGGAGCAGCGGGCTCGCGGCCTTGACCTTCGTATGGCAGTTCATGCAGGTCTCAGTGGGCGGGATGGCAGCGTAGGCGGATCGCTCGATGGTGGAGTGGCAGTAGCGGCAATCCAGTCCGAGATTGCCGGCATGCAGCTTATGGCTGTAGGGAACAGGCTGCTTCGGCTGATAGCCCGTATCTGCACGCTCTGGTCGAAAGAGATACGCTGAGAGTGTAATGGCCGCCACGACGGCGAGTAAGATAGCGGACGCCGCGATCCTTAATTGTTTGTCGGCCGATTTGGAGAATACTGGCTTCATCCCAGATGCGACTTACTAGCACCCATTCCGGCGCTGCCCCAATACTTCCTGGATTATCGCATATTTTCCTGCGACACAGTAAATGGCGCGTTCATCCAATTGGATGCAGGGACCTGAGCGGGGATGCAGAATTTCGAGCTGCCCCGGCATGTTGGCGAGACTGAGCCATGGAATCGCAAGCGAACGCTAAGCCATTGAGAGGATTGGGCAAAGCCTTCGGGGACCTGAGGGTACGCTCGAAGCTCATCGTTCTGCACAACCTGTTCTTCCTGGGCCTGTCGGGTGCGCTTTACCTGGCGGCGGTCGACCAGACGCGGTTGGGGGTGGTTGTGGTGCTGGCGGCCGGATACGGATTGGCCGTGCTGCTGCTGGAGCTAGTAATCATGCCGGTCTACGTCTATCGGCCGCTCCGGCTTCTATTGAGCGCGGATGAATCGAGCCGCAGGGGCGACCGTGAGCACGAGCTAATCGACGGCGGGCTCATCTCAGACGACGAACTTGGCCAGATAATGCGCTCGCGCAACGCAGCCATCACAGAGTTGCGGCAACATGAGAGTGACCTGGCGGAGGCCCTGGCTGCGCTGGAACGGAAGAACCAGATGCTCGACGCCGCCCGGCAAAATCTGGCCGACCAGGACCGACTGGCCTCGGTAGGCCTGATGAGCGCCAGCATCGCGCACGAACTGAATACGCCGCTCGCCGTGCTGCACGGGTCCGTCGAGAAGCTTCGGGAGACGGTGAAGGACGCTGCCGCCCAGGAGCGGTTGGCACGCATGCAGCGGGTGACGGAACGGCTGCGGAAGATCAGCGGGAACCTGCTCGATTTCGCGCGCCCGCCGCGGTATGTGATGGCTCCGGTGGACGTGCGCGGGATGGTGGAGGAAGCCTGGGGGCTGGTAAGTATCGATGAGAAGGCCGCCGCGATCCGATTCGAGAACGGAGTTCCGGCGGGGGAGTTAGTAACTGGAGATACAGACCGCTTAGTCCAGGTATTCGTGAACCTGTTACGCAACGCGCTCGGCGCGGTCAGACTCGGGGGGAGCATCCGGGTGCACTCGCGCCGGCTTACCGCCGAATCGCAGGCGTGGGAGGTGATCGACGTGGATGACGACGGGCCGGGGATTCCGGACGAGGTTCTGCCCCAGATCTTCGAGGCATTCGTGACCAGCAGGCTGGATGCGCGGGGCACGGGGCTGGGTTTGACGGTGGCGGCGGGCATCGTGCAGCAACATGCAGGCGCCATCGAAGCGAGCAACCGCCCGGCCGGAGGCGCCCGCCTGGAAGTGCGTCTGCCAGCCGTAGCCCAGACCGTGGCGGTGCGAGGTGACGCATGAGTGCCGATGCTAACGTGACTCCCATCGACGTCGCCATACTGGACGACGACGCCGATTTCCTGCGCTACATGGAGGACTTGCTCCAGGACGAGGGCCGTTACTCCGTGCGGCCGTTCTCGCATCCGGAGGACCTGTTCGAAGCCTGCGAACAACGGGTGCCCGATATCGTTCTGCTCGACATGAAGATGGGCGAGTTCAAGGGGGAGAAGGTGCTCGAGGAGCTGCAAACGAGCCACCCCGGAATCTGCGTGATCGTTATCACCGGCTACCCTTCGCTCGAAGACATGCGCGCGACGTTCAAGCTGAAGGTGTTCGACTACCTCGCGAAGCCGTTTTCGCTGTCGCAGCTTCGCCAGACGCTGGCCAACGCGGCGACGGCGTTCGGGTTGGGCCGCACACCGCAGGACCGGCTGCGCGAGCATCTGGGTCATCGCATCAAGATGCTGCGGGTGGAACGCAAATGGTCGCTCAAGGATCTGGCCGGATCGGCGCATCTCAGCGTCTCGCAGATCAGCTCGATCGAGCGTGGGACGCACTTGCCCTCGATTGACAGCCTCCTGGCGATCTGCCAGGCATTCGATAAGAAACCTTCGGAGATTCTGGCGGCAATCGGGTTCTGAGGGCGCACGGTCCGGCGAGACCTCGGGAGGCGAACAACAGAGGCCTGCACTCGGTCGAGGCGAGGGGAGAGTGAGCCGCAGCCCCACGCTGTCGCTCACTCTCCTGCTCTCCCGGTTCGGCGCTGGCTAGTCGCCGGTGGGCTGGCCGGTGGACGGGTTCAGCAGCAGCAGGTTCTCCGACGGCTCGCGGGTGAAATCGAACAGGTTCAGCAGCGATCCGGCCAGGGCATCGAAGGACTGATTCCCGAGGCGGCCCAACTTCCAGTTGTCCTCGATGAAGCGCAGAATCGACGACTGGTCGGTGACGGCGTGATCGACAAAGTCGCGCTTCGCCCACGGAGAGATCACTAGAAGCGGGAGGCGCGGCCCGTATCCACAGCGGCCCTGGAAGGCGCCGGACGGGGCCGTGCCGCAGGCGCCGGGGCCGGTCAGGGCGTCGGCCGCGGTATTCGACTGGCTGACGATCGGCGACATCACGTGGTCGTACCAGCCGTCGGAGTCATCATAAGTGAGCACCACCGCGGTGTGTTCCCATACCGGCGACTGCTGGAGCGCGTTGAGCACCGCGACGAGGAACTGCTGCTCATCGAGGGGGTCCGAGTAGCCGGCGTGGCCGTCCTGGTAACCGGCGGCCTTCAGGTACGTAACCGCGGGGAGGTTGCCGGCGTGGAGCGCTTGCCAGAAAGCGCTCAGGTCATATTGATGGTTGGCCTGATCGGTCTTGCCGATCATGGCCGCGGACACCGGCGGCAGGTGGTGCGGGTTGGCGGTCTGGGCGTAGAACTGGAACGGCTCGTGGTGCGGGATGTAGTCGGTCACAGAAGCGCCGGCGATGTTGGTGTGTGCCGTGGCGCAAACCGCGGTGCCGTCCCCGTTGCGCGAGCTCGGAGCGAAGCCGCCCTGGAACCATCCCCAGGTTACGCCGGCCGCGTTCAGGAGGTCGCCGACGTTCTTCCCGGTCATGGACGCGGTGGTGGTGGAAGCGGGCGAACAGTCGTCGAAGGCGGGCCTGGCGTCGCCGATCATGGTTCCCAGGATCACGTCGGAGGCTCCGCCGCCGGTGTCGCGAACCACGGTGGCGCCGTGCGTCTGGCCGGCCACCAGGTTCAGCACGCCGGGCGTAGACGGGCCGAATCCGGTGTTGTAGAAGTTGTCGCTCATGGCGAAGTGCTGCGCATAGTTCCACAGCGCCGTCACAGTATTGCCGTCGTAGTAGCCCATGACCAACTTCGAGCCGAGGCCGTCGTCGCAGCTTGAGGTCGCAGTGCTGGTGAATTCGACGAACTTGTTCATCAGGCCTTGATTGAAGGCCTGCTGTTCGGGTGTGTAGTTGTGGTCCTGGTCGCAGGTTACGGCCTGCGCCCGGGTCAAGCGGAATGGGCTGAAATCGTTTTGGTTGTTGGAGACCAGGGGCCCATTCAGGCCGTTGACGGGCGGCGTTCCCGGCCGCGGGTGGAACGCCGGTTCCCCGTCCGGGTTGGCGGCGTTGGGATACGTTGCGAAGTAGTGATCAAAGGACACGTTCTCCTGAAAGATCACGACCACATGGTGGATCGGCGTGGCGGTCTGCGCTCCGAGCGTGGCGGCGCACAGGGCCAATGTTACAGACAGGTTTCTCGCTAGTTGATTCATTCCAGCCTCCTGAGTGAAAGACTTTGCCGCATCGTAGCAGCCGAGTGTTACCGCGAGATTACGGACGGATGAAAAGTAGCGGGAGGGTCACGAGGCTTATAATCACGAGCATGGGGGACGGTGCCGCTCGCAGCCCGCATCTTCGCGTTCACGCCGTCAACATCTATGTTCGGGACCAGGACCTGAGCCTGCGCTTCTACATGGACCAGCTCGGATTCGGCCTGGCCTTCGACGCGCAGCTTCCGCACGGTGACCGTTGGGTGGCGGTCGCCCCTCCGGACGGCAGCGCCCTGCTCGCGCTGATCGCGCCGAAGCCCGAGTCGCGCTCGTACCAGCTGATTGGACGGCCTACGGGGATTGTTTTCGTCACCGATGACGTCCTCGCCAAGTACGCCGAGTGGCGGCGACGAGGCGTTCAGTTCCGGTATACGCCGCGGCTGAGGCGGGTGAAATACGAAAGCGCTTCGGAAGGGCCGTGGGGCGGAGTGTTCACGCACTTCACGGACCCAGACGGGAATTCGTTCGCCCTGGCCGGGTTCGACGAGGTAACGCGGCAGATCGAAGCGCAGCAGCGCGCGACGGCCGAGAGGCTGGAGTCGGAACGCCGCGCGGCGCAGGAGATCGAGATCGCCAGGCAGGTCCAGGCGAGGCTCTTTCCGCAGACGCTGCCGGAGATCGGGACGCTCGAATACGCGGGCACCTGCATCCAGGCCCGCCAGGTGGGCGGCGACTATTTCGACTTCCTGGATCTGGGCGGAGGGCGGTTCGGCCTGGTGACGGGCGACGTGGCGGGCAAGGGAATTGCCGCGGCTCTTCTGATGGCGAATCTGCAGGCGAACTTACGGATTCAGTGTGAACTGGGGTTGGACCGGCTGCGGGAGCTGTTGTGCTCCGTGAACCACGTGTTTCACAAGAATACAAATGACGGCGCCTACGCGACGCTGTTCTTCGGTGAGTACGACGACGAGCGACGGCGGCTGCGGTACGCGAGTTGCGGACACCTGCCGGCGCTGCTGCTGCGGCGGGACGACACTCTGGAACGGCTGGAGTCCACGGGCATGCCATTGGGGCTGTTCGACGACTGGGATTGCCTGATAGAGGAACGCAGTCTCTGCGCGGGGGATGCGCTCGCGATCTATACCGACGGAATCACGGAGTCGTTCAGCGATGCAGGGGAGGAATTCGGGGAAGGGCGGCTGGTCGACTCACTGAGGCGGCACCGGCAACTGGGAGCGCAGGGAATCATAGCGGCGGTTGTGGACGAGGTACGGCGGTTCAGCTGCGATGAACAGCACGACGACATCACGTTGACGGTTACGAAATGCAGGTGAGTCAGCGGACGCCTGTCAGCTGACAGCTATCAGCTATTGGCTGTCAGCGTTCAGCTATTAGTTCGTCTTGCCGTAGATGGTGGTGTTGGGATTGTAGTTGCGCCAGTCGAACCAGTAGTCCTTGAGCATGGGGATGCGATCGAGACAGGTGCCCTTGGCGCTGCCGGAGAGGGCGCAGCCCTGGAAGTTCCACTCGCCTCCGGTCGAGGCGTCCATGAGCAACGCACCGGGTTTGTTGGCGGCGAGGCGGTAGAAATCCGGTGTGCCGGGGACGCCCGGAATGCGGTCCCGGAATGCGCGCACCGATTGGCCGTCCGCGGCCACGACCAGCAGGACGGGCTCCGCGCCGACGTGGTCCTTAACGACCCTGTCTTTCACAACCTGGTCGTAGAGGAATGCGCGGCTGGCTCCCGAAGCTTGAATTCCCAGGACCAGGTCGCGCCCCTTCATGCCGTGCTCCGGGAAGTTGATGACGGTGCGAAAGCGCTTCATCTCAACATCCCAGTCCTTGTGCGCGTAGTCGTGAACGAACGCCGGCACGTCCTTCAGCACGGTGCCTTGTGGCTCCTCGGCCTTCCAGGTTCCGAAGAGCAACTCGTCGGATTCGACCAGCGTGAGGCGCTTTCCCTTAAGGGGGCCGGAGACAGCCAGGCCGCTGATCTGCTGCCAGTAAGTTCCCGTCTCCTCGTCACGCATGAGGAAGTTCTGGTTGTTGATGCCGGCTAAGTGGAAAGTAAGTCGCAAGCCGGCTACATCTCTCGTCCACACCAGACCGGTGTGACAGAGCGTTCAATAAGTAGCCACGATCGCGGTCTGGCCCACCACGTCGTTGGCGACGTGATGGTAGGACATACTGCGGATGGGATAGGCCCGGGCCTCCGCTCCGATCTTGACTACGATCACCTTCTCGTCGTTGTCGAGCTTCACCTTGTCGGCGGCCGCGAACTGCGGATGATCCAGGTGATGGAACATGATCTCGTATATGTTCACGCGCGCGGCGAGCGTCAGGAGCGCGACGCAGGCGGTGCCCACAACGGCCAGGAGGCGCCAGACGATGCGCTTCTGCAGGCGCCAGTACCAGATCAGGGCGGCGAACGCTGCCAGGGTCGCGAGCACGGTGATGGCCGGCCGGAATCGCAGGACTACCAATGCGGCGGCTAATTCCCGTGGCCCTTGCGCGCGGAACGGCCGAATGACGTAGAGCGGGTAGGCGGCGCAGAAAAACGCCACCCCCAGGCAGAAGAGCCAGATGAGTGCGAGACGATGTCGGGTCATAGAGAAGAGCCTCCTCGGTGAGTTCTGGTGGATCTTGTCAGTTCGTCGGCGGCCATGGCCGTGCCCTCCACGCGGGAGCGGATTTTCGCGAAAGCGATGTCGCGGGAGGTGGAAACATCGTCCGCGAAGGGCGCGAAGCCGCAGTCGTCAGTGGTCCCCAATTGGGAGACGGGCAGATGATGGGCGGCCCGAAGAACCCGGTCCCGAACCAATTCGGGCGTTTCGATCTCGGCTGCGAGCGGATCGGTGACGCCGACAAACACGTGCTGATCGGGCCGGAGTAACTGGCGGATGATGCGGAGGACGCGTTCGGGATTCCGCTCGCTCGCCAGTTGCACATAGAAGCGGCCGGCGCGAAGCCGGAAAAGGACGGGCAGCAGCGCGGCGTAGTCCACATCGGCGCTGTGGGTCGAATCCCGGTCTCCGCCGGGGCAGGTGTGCACGCCGACGCTGCGGCGCTGGTCGGGAGACAGGGTGTCGAGCACCTGGTTGTTGAGCGCGACGAAGCTTTCGAGCAGAGCGCCTGACGGGTCGAGTTTGAGCGAGAGGCGCGCTTCGGTGAAATCGATCTGCACACTGTGGGCGCCCTGTTCCAGGCATTGCCTTATGTCGGTGGCCGCTTCCTTTACCAGGTCCGACAGGAAGGACTCGCGGGAATAGCCGGGGATGCCCTCGGAAGGATAGAGCAGGCTGAGCGCGGAAGCCGAGATTACTGCCTGCTTGATGGGCAGGTCGGTCAGCCGCTTGGCCTCGGCCAGATACTTCGAGGCGTGCACGGCGTAACGGAATGGGCCCGCGGTCAGCCTGGGGAGTTGGCGCGTGTGGCCGTCTTCGAAGGGGATGACGACGCCATCCGGAGCGAGGTTGGCGAGGCCGTCGAGCGGGTAGGTGGCGAAGCTGGGCTTGGTCTGTTCGCCGTCGGTGATGACCGGAGAGCCGGTCTGCTCGAAGCGTTGCATCGTGTCGCGCAGAGCCGCGGCGGTTGCGCTGGCGAAGTCGGCGGCGGAGATGCGCCCGGCCTGGTTTGCGGCGAACGCGCTCAGAAGCCCGGGCGTTCGCGGGATACTCCCGATCGGTTCCGTGGGTATGATCATGAGGTTGCAGTCCCAGCCCCAGTGGGCGTGCGCTTACAGAAATGCTAACGGATTGGCAGGCGCGGGGGCAATACCCGAAAGCGGCTAGTTGTTTTGGAGTAGGGGTGGTCCGGTGCCCGACGGTCGCGGTGCTGTGCTGCCGGTTCCGTCATAATATCGGGTAGCGCCCGGGAGGGCCGAGACGCATGCGCAAGTTCACCGTCGGTTGTTTAGCAGTTGTCGGCACGATCGCGATCCTTTTCTTTTTGCTGGTGCTCATGATCGGGTTCGCCGCCAGTTCCTACAAGGGCCACGTGCCTTCGAGCGCGGTGCTTGAAGTGAACCTGGAGTCGGGCGTGATCGAGGACATCCCCGACGAGCCCATCGCCAAGGCCATGCTGGGCAACCAGCCGTCGATGCGCGACATCGTAGACGCCATCGAGCGCGCCTCGACCGACGACCGGGTCAAAGGGCTGTTCGCGCGGTTCGGCGGGTCCAGTATAGGCCTGGCGAAAGCGCAGGAAATCCGCGAGGCGGTCCGCAATTTCCGCGCCCACAAGAAATTCGCGGTGGCGTGGTCGGAGACCTTCGGCGAATTCGGTCCGGGCGGCACTTCGTATTACCTGGCCAGCGCGTTCGACCAGGTCTGGATGCAGCCCTCGGGCGACATTGGCCTCACCGGCGTCATTCTCGAAGGCGAGTTTATGCGCGGCACTCTCGATAAGTTGAATGTGGTTCCGCGCATGGACCATCGCTACGAGTACAAGGCGGCGATGAACCAGTTCACCGAGAGGAAGTTCACGGACGCGCATCGCGAGGAAATGGAAGCGGTGATGCGCTCCTGGTCCTCCCAACTGGTCCGGGGGATCGCGGAGGGCCGCAAGCTCACGCCCGAGCAGGTGCGGGCGGTGGTGGACCGCGGGCCGCTGCTGGGGAAGGAGGCAGTGGACGCCAAGCTCGTTGACGGTCTCGCCTATCACGAGGAAATTTACACCAAGGTGAAGCAGATGGCCGGCGCCGGCTCCGAGCTGATCTATCTCAATAAGTATCTGGAGCGCGCGGGGCGGCCGCATAAGAGCGGCAAGACCATCGCGTTGATCTACGGAGTGGGAGCGGTCGGCCGCGGCAAGAGCGGCTTCGATCCGTTGTTCGGTTCCGCTTCGATGGGGTCCGACACCGTCACCGGCGCTTTTCGCGATGCGGTAAAGGATCCCAGGGTCAAGGCGATCCTATTCCGCGTCGACAGCCCGGGCGGCTCCTACGTGGCATCCGACGCCATTTGGGAAGAGACGGTGCGGGCGCGCAAGGCCGGCAAACCGGTGATCGTCTCCATGGGCGATCTCGCCGGCTCGGGCGGTTACTTTGTGGCGATGGCCGCCGACAAGATCGTGGCGCAGCCTGCGACCATCACCGGATCCATCGGCGTGCTCGGCGGGAAAATGCTGACCACGGGCTTCTGGAAGATGCTGGGTATCACCTTCGACCAGGTACACGATGGCGCGAACGCCACTTACTGGACCGGCACGGAGGATTACACGCCGGCGGAGTGGGCGCGCTTCGAGGCGTGGCTCGATCGCGTGTATGTCGACTTCACGAGCAAAGTGGCCGACGGCCGCAAGATCCCCAAGGAACGCGTTCTGGAGATCGCGAAGGGGCGCATCTGGAGCGGCGAGGACGGCAAGGCGTTGGGGTTGGTCGATGAACTCGGCGGCTTCCCGGAGGCGCTGGCGTTGGCGAAGAAGGCCGCGAAGATTCCGGCGGGCGAAGAGGTGAGCCTGCAGCTGTTCCCGAGGAAGAGGACCGCGTTGCAGGCCTTGATGGACACTCTCTCGGGCGACACCCCGGAATCGAGCGAGCAAGACGCCGAAGCGACGGCCATGATCCGCGCCTTGCGGATGGTTCAGCCGCTGGCGCGGCAGATTCGGGCGGCGACGGGACAGACGGGCGTGCTGGAAATGCCGGCCGTCCAGGGCCGACCGTAGAGCTGCGGTCTATCCCAGCGTCTCGGCCAGCCAGTTATAGACGGTGTAGTCCCGCAGGCCGGGCGCGGCCACTTCGCAATGCTGATCGGCGCCTTGCTGGCGCGTGAAGCGGACCAACTTCTTCGGGCGGCGCAACGCATCGTAGAGCTTCTGCGACTGGCCGGGGAAGAACTGCTCGCTCTCCGGATCCGTGACGAGCATGGGGCACTTGATGCGAGCCGCGACTTCGGCGAGATTGTATTCCCGCACGGCGCGGAAGACATCGTAGTAGGACGCCATCCCATACGGGCGCATGCGAAAGCGCAGCAGCATCGCGGTGCGCGGGTTCGACGCGGCGGCGACGGCCATCACGTGGTCGAACTGGTCCTTCTTTCCGGTGTCCAGCATGTCGCGAACCATTTTGGGGAGGTGGGTGAACCAGGGCTCCGAGACGTCCCAGACGCCCGGGTCGGCCACTCCGGCGGCGATACGCGGTTCGAAGGCCAGCGCGCGCGGCACCCAATGGCCGCCCTGGCTGACGCCCACCAGCGCGATGCGCTTGGGGTCCACCTCGCGATGGCGCAGCATGGCGTCGACCACCGGCGTGATCACCTTCTCCCAGTCGGGCCGGAAGTAGAGCTTGCGCTCCCACAGCGAGTCGCCTTGGCCCGGACCGTTGAAGATCAGGCAATTGTATCCGCGCGCGAGGGCGCCCGCGCCGCCATCCGCATACAGGCTGTTTTCGAGGCCGTCGGCGCCGTTGTTCAGGATGACCAGCGGTTTCCGGCGGCGCGAATTGTCGGCGCGCAGGAACCAGCCTGTCAGGTGGCTATCTCCGTAGGGAATTTCGAGACGCTCCGCCGGCGGGTCGAACAACGCCGCGGCGGCGGACCAGCAGGCGGCATATTCCTTCCAGCAGCCGTACATGCGGTTGGGATCCTTGGTGCCATCCACCGCGCGAAGCGCCGCTTTGAAATAGCCGGCCGCCCATAGGTACGCCTCTCGGGCGCTCACCGCGTGCCGCTTGCTCGACGCATCCTGCGCGAGCGCCTGCGCCTCCAGGCCCGCATCGTGGAACGCCAGCCAGGCGGATTCGAAGTCGCCGGGCTTGATCTGGGAGAGAACTGCCAGCAGTTTGCCGGGGTCGCATTGGCGATAGTAGGAACTGCCCAACTCGATCAAGGCGGTGAAGCCGAAATCGGGATCGGCGAATGGGGATG
>Ga0265320_10001907_pt1 | contig 14725 bp, 10 predicted proteins | sample 4827metaG_FD_202087 | JGI IMG/M metagenome (GOLD analysis project Ga0265320, IMG submission 202087) | Rhizosphere microbial communities from Carex aquatilis grown in University of Washington, Seatle, WA, United States - 4-8-27 metaG | ecosystem: Host-associated > Plants > Roots > Rhizosphere >...
GCTTCGGCAAACTCCGGGCATTGTGGATCGTGGCAGCCAAAAATCTTGATGGACACCAGCCCCACCGCCGAAGCCACCCCGTAGCAATAATGCCGCAGTTCCTCGAAGTTCGCATACGTTCGCGGCGCCAAGTCATGCGCCACGCCTTCCACGATGTCATGTAGATTCTTGATTTCTATTCCATAGTACGGCACCAGCGGTGCGAGCAGCTTGGCCAGCGGCAGGGCCGGGGTATTTCCTGCGGCGATGGCGTGGAGTTCCGCCCGCCAGGTATCGAGCGCTGCCGCCTTCTCCGCCGTCGGCGTTCCGGTGTCGTCGGCGATGTCATCCACGGTCCGGCAAAAGTCATAGAAGACCGACATGGCGGCCCGCTCCGCCGGCTTGAGCCAGTAGAAGGAAGACGCCAGGTTGGATTTCGCCTGGGCCTCGGCGGAGGACGTGGTGGATGGGGGAAGGGCGATGGGGGAAGGGCGTAGGGGGTGGAAAGCCGGGAGAAGGATTTTTGGGGCGAGGGAACAATGGAGCAGAGAGGCGGAAAAAGCATGAGCGATGAAGGATGAATCTGGAAGCTAGAAGTTGGCATTATGCCGCCGCCGCATTGCCCGACCCCTGAATCTTACACCCACTATCTTCCTGCTTTTTTCCTCGGAAAGAACGCTTTTCCGAGCAACCTCACCTTGTCCCAGGTCCCGATCGCCGGCCTTGACTTCAACGTGTCAAACTCTTGTCTCGCCACCGCATCCAAAATCGCGCTTCCGCCGAGCCACGTCACGCGGATCTCGAGACTCAACGGCCATTTTAGTGACTCCGGCAATGGCCGTCCCAACTCAAACAAGCCGCGGGTCCGCTCCACCTGGTATCGCAGACATTCCCGTAGCCCCGGCGACGCCGTGGCCGCCGCAAAATCCCACTCTGTTACGCAAAACCGCCCCCAATCTTCCTGCGGTACATACACCCGGCCCTTTTTCCAGTCCACCGCCACGTCCTGCCAAAAATTAGCCAGTTGCAGCGCCGTGCAAATTGCGTCCGACTCCGCAAACCGCTTTTCGTCTTGATACCCATGCAACAGCAGCACCAGCCGTCCGACCGGGTTTGCGCTCCGGCGGCAATAGTCGAGCAAATCGGCCTGGGTGGCATAGCGTTTAACCGTTACGTCCTGGGTGAAGGCCGAGAGCAAATCCCGGAAGAGCGAAAGGGGCAGTGCGTATTGTCTCCTGGTGTCGGCCACGGCCAAAAAAATCCACTCCCATTCTGGCGGCGTCGGCTCCCCCCGTTCGCTGGCCAGGAGGGCATTATCAAAATCCCGCAGGCGCATCAGGCGCTCTTCGGTGGAGAGAATCGCGCCCCCGGGCCGGTCGACCCCCTCGTCCGCAATGTCATCCGCCGTGCGGGCAAAGGCGTAGACGGCACTTACGGCAGGTCGCAAACGCCGCGGCACCATCCGCGCCACGGGAAAATTCTCGTAGTGTGAACGCGTAAGCGCCAAGCAACGGGAGTAGGCGTCGGAAAGTTGCATCAATTAAGAAGGTGGAAGGTAAAAGTTAGAATGCAAACGCTCAACGCTTAAAGCATAGCGATTTAGGCATAATTCAAACACGTGAATTCTGTTTCCCTGTTCTTCGCTCCAGCTTCCAGCTTCCACCGATCGCCACCCACGGATCGCAAAACAGCAATCCTTCTTTCCCCTCATCGATTCAAATAACTGAAGTTTGAAAATTGAAATTCTGCCCCGCCCCCTTTTACCATTCAAGGCCCTTATTCCCATTGCGCCTCAGTGCCAATTCAACCAAACCCCGGTCACCAAGCACTAAAACTCTTGCGGTTATCGCATCTAACGCATAGACAACACCTTTTAAACTCGTGAGCTCCAATTGTTACAGGATTACGCCGGGGCGGAATGCCCTTGGTCTGGCTGTCGGTTGTTTCGCCTTGTTGTTTCCCTGCTTGGCCTGGGCCCAACAACCCGGGCATTCCCGACCGCAGCCGATTGTTTCCACCCCGTTTTCGGGTGGGGTGACGGCGCAAGGGCGGATTGTGCCGTTGGGTGGCGTGGTACGCGTGGCTGCGCCGGCGGGGTCCACGGGCCAGGCGATGGTGGACCAGTTATTGGTCAAGCAAGGGGACACGGTGACGACTGGCCAGTTGCTCGCGGTGTTGCACGGGAAGGGACTATTGGATGCCCAGGTGGATGCGGCCGTTCATGACCAAGCTACTGCAGTTGCCGCACTGGCCCAGGCGGGCGCCACCCAAGCCCACGCGACCGCCGAAATTCAAGTGCAGGTGGCGGATTTGGAGGGTCGCGCGGCCATTGCCGATGCCACCGCCCATCATGCCGCGGTCGTGAGTCAATTGGCGCTGGACGAGGCAAAGGGCGACGAAGCGACCGCCAAAATAGCCGTGGAAACCGCGAAACGTTTTCAACTGACTGTGCAAGCGGCGACGGCCGCGAACGTGGCACTCGCCCAAGCCCAGCTGGATATTATTCCGAAAAGCCGGGTGGAGCGTCCGGTGGCTGCCGCGCAATTGGAGGCGGCCAAGGCGGAAAAGATTCGCGGGGACGCAGAGGCGGCGGGTCAGGTTGAGCAGGCCCAGGCGAAGGCGGATTTGGCAGCCATTCATGTGCATCAAGTGGAGGCCGCGCTGATTGTCGAGCCCGCTCCGGACGATCTTTCGAAATTGGCCCCGGTGCAGGCCGAAGCACGGGCGGCCCGTGCAAGCGCCGCGGCGGCGGCAAAGCTGCTCGAATCCGTGCAGGCGGAGCGTGTGCCTGTTTTGGCGGCCGCGCAGGCGCGGGTGGAAGCGGCGGAATCTGCTCTCGCCGTGGCCCGCTCGCAACTGGCCATGAGCGAGGTCCGCGCCCCGGCGGCGGGGAAAGTTTTGGCGGTCCTGGCGCGGGCGGGCGAAGCGGTGGGTCCGGCGGGGTTGCTGCAACTGGGCGACACCCATGAAATCAATGTGGATGCGCTGGTGTACATTGATGATCTGCCAGGAGTCCACGTCGGCCAAAAAACGCTGACCACTGGCTCGGCGCTGCCGGACGACGGGTTGTTCGGCTCGGTGGTTGAAATCAGCCCAACCGTGGTGGCGAATACGCTGCCGAACACGGACCCGACGGTATTTTCCGACCAGCCGGTCGTGCTGGTGAAAGTGCGGCTGGACAACCCGGCGCCGGCTGCCAACTTGATCAACGGTCAAGTGAAGGTACAATTCGCCCCATGACCCGGCCCGCCACGCGGAAGATGCGCCCGCCTGCGGAGTGGATATTTCCGCTCGGCATTCCGCTGTCCTGGCGCCAACTGGTGCAGGAGAAGAAGCGATTCGCGGCGGCGGTGGCGGGCATTACCGTGGCCGTGGCAATGATGCTCTTTCAAGTCGGCCTGCAATCGGCGTTGTTCGCCCAGGTCGTGGCGCCCATTAAACAGATGCGGGCGGACGTGGTGCTGATCAGCTCACAATTTGAATACCTGGGCAGCAGCCATGAGTTTCCCCGGGCGCGGTTGTTCTCGGCGCAGGGATATGATGATTCGGTTGTCGGCGCAACCAGTTTGAATCTCGGGAGCCTGCCATTTAAGAACCCAGAGTCCGGTCGGGCGCGCGACATCTTTTGCCTCGCCTTCAATCCCACGGAAGAACCGTTTACAAACCCGGAGATCCTCGCCCAGCAGGACAAGCTCAAGCTCTCGGGGGCCATCCTGTTCGACCGGCTCTCGCGCACGGACTACGGTCCGGTGCCGAAGCTGCTCGCAGCGAACAATGGGGCCATCAACACCGAAGTGGACGACCATCACGTGCAGATCGCGGGCTTGTTTGACATGGGCGTGACCTTTGCCGCCGATGGCAATGTGCTCATGGGGCGCGACACTTACCTAAAGATCATGCCCAGCGCGCGGGCGGACCAAATCAGCCTCGGCCTGCTCACCCTCAAGCCGGGTGCCGATGCGGAAGCCGTCGCGGCGAAAATGGACAAGCGCCTGCCAGATGATGTGCAGGCGCTAAGCTACACCCAATTCCTCGCCAAGGAAGAAGGGTATTGGACGGAGCGCACCCCCATTGGGTTTGTCATCACGGCCTCGATGCTGGTCTCGCTTCTGGTCGGCGCGGTGATTGTCTACCAGATTCTCTATACGGACGTAACCGACCATTTGCCGGAGTACGCCACGCTGAAATCCATCGGGTTTACCGACGGCTATTTCATCAAACTCGTGCTGCAGGAGTCGGTGATCCTTTCGGTGTTCGGATTTGTGCCGGGGCTCGGGCTGGCCGCGGGGCTGTATTGGGCGACGCGGACGTACGGACACATGCCGGCGCATTTGACGGCGCCGAATGTCGGGATGGTGTTCGGGCTGGCACTGGCGATGTGTTTGATGGCAGGAGCACTGGCGACGCGGAAGCTGCGCAAGGCAAACCCGGCGGACATCGTCTGATGAAAAATTCAAAATTTCGCGTTCCCATGTCCCCCATCATCCAAGTTCGCGACTTGCACCATTCCTTCACCGAGGGGACGGTGACCAAAGAGGTGTTGCATGGGATTGACGCCGAGTTCGCGCCCGGGGAGATCTGCCTCATCATGGGGCCCTCGGGTTCCGGGAAGACGACACTCTTAAAACTCATCGGCGGGCAGCGGGCCGTGCAGCACGGGAGCCTGGTGGTCGCGGGGCAGGAATTATTCGCCGCGCGCCAGCGGGACCTCGTCGCCGTGCGGCGGAAAATCGGGTTTATCTTTCAGGCGCATCACTTGATCGAGTCGCTGTCCGTGTGCCAGAATGTGCAGATGCCGTTGAGCTTCGATGACGGCGAAACGGGCGCGACGTCCCGGGCGCGGGCGATGGAACTGCTCGAGCGCGTGGGTATCGCCGAACACGCGAAGAAGCATCCAAGTCATCTTTCGGGCGGACAGAAGCAGCGCGTGGCCATTGCCCGGGCGCTCGTGCGCCGGCCGGAAATCATTCTCGCCGACGAGCCCACCGCCTCCCTCGACGGCGCCACGGGCCGGGAAGTCGTAAATCTAATTCAAAAACTGGCCAAGGAATCAGGCTGCACCATCGTTCTGGTAACGCACGACACGCGGATTTTGGACATCGCAGATCGGCTGGTGCATTTGGTGGACGGGCGGATGAAGAAGGTAGCTGGGAGCGCGGAGCTGGGAGCGGGGAGTCACTGAGACCCTGCGGGAGTCTGCTTACAGTATGCGACATGGCTTAAAGGTCATCCTGCCAAATTCTTCCGAAGCAAGATTTCCACCCAGGCAAAGTCCTCCGGATGCGTGAGCTTTGGATTGGGCGAGCTATTTTCGACAATCGTCACCGGGTGGTTCAATAGCGCCGCCGCAGCGACATCGTCCGTCACGCGAAGCTTTTGGGCGCGAACTTTCGCATAGGCTTTCACGATCAATTCGCGGGAAAAGGCTTGCGGGGTTTCCATGGCCCAGAGGAGGTCGCGCTGGAGATCGCGGGTTTTCAAATTGCGCAGGTTTTTGCCCTCTTGCGACGAAACTTGCTTAATGGTGTCGGTGACGCGATGGGCCAGGACGGCTGCGCCATCGGCGGCAACTGCCGCAGCCAGGGCACTGAGGCTGGCGACCGTAATCAGCGGGCGCGCGCAGTCATGGATGAAGACGTTCTCCACCTCAGACGGCACCGCTTGCAGGCCGTTAAACACGGAATCCTGGCGCTCGGCGCCGCCCACCGTGAAAAGGATTTTGACCGGCGGAATTTTGCACCGGTCCGCCACCGCCGTGATGGCGGCCATCTGGGCGGCGTCGCGGACCACGAAAATGAAATAATCCACCACGCCAGCGGCGAGAAATGCTTGTAACGAATACCACAGGGCCGGCTTGCCGGCCAGTGGCGCGAGCACCTTGTCGGCGACGGTCCCTCGCATACGATGGGCGCGCCCGGCACAAAGTAAAATGGCGGCGTTGGACATTAAGGCAAAAAATTGAATTTTGAATTACGAATTATGAAAAGGGAACGATTGCAGAAGTTGGACCACGGAGGGCACCGAGAGCGGGGAAGGGGCAGTTTTTACCGGTTATGGTTTTGAACAGACTCGCATTTTCTGAAATCTCTGGGTTCACATGCTTTAGTTCATCTCTGCCCGAATTGCCGCCAGGGTGGCGCGCGGGTCTTTAGCCTGCAGCAGTGGTCGGCCCACGACGATAAAGTCCGCTCCAGCGGCAGCCGCTTCGGCCGGGGTCATGGCGCGCTTTTGGTCTCCAGCCTCGGCCCCGGTCGGGCGGATGCCCGGGGTGATCAGCAGGGGCCGACGGCCAAATTTAGCGCGCAGCGCAGGCAATTCCATCGGTGAACAGATGAGACCGGGGACGCCCGAGTCGAGGGCCAGGCCCGCGAGACGGGCAACTTGGGCACCGGCCCCGTCACCGACCCCGGTCGCGGCCAAGCCGGCATCGTCCAGCGACGTGAGGACGGTAACCGCCAAGAGCAGGAGATTCGGATTGGTTTCATGGGCGGCGGCGACCGCCTGGCGGAGCATTTCCGATCCGCCGGCGGCATGGATGGTCAGCAAGTCGCACGGGCGTCCGCGGAGGCTGCGAATGGCGGAAGCGACGGTATTCGGAATGTCATGAAGTTTCAGGTCGAGAAAGATGCGGTGGCCACGGGCCGCGATTTCATCGAGAAGGCCCGGGCCCTCGCGGACGAACATCTGGAGTCCAATTTTGACCCAGCGAAGGTCGCCGCCGACGCGGTCTAGAAATGCCAGGGCCTCGGCGCGGGTAGGCACATCGAGGGCCAGAATCACATCGCAAGGCTTGGTGGCGGTGGCAGACGCAGGCATGGTGGTAATGAGTGTATTGCTATACTGTTGAATTGGTTACGAACCTCGCAAGGCTCAACCATTCAACCATACAGCAATCTAAACCTAAAACAATCAAGCCCTTGTTTTGAGGCCGCTTTCCGGCCGAAGCAGGATCGTCCAAAAACCATTGACTAGCGCCGCCGGTACCGATTGAATCAGCGTTTCCTGTGAAACTGGGGTCGTAGCTCAGTTGGAAGAGCGCCACAATGGCATTGTGGAGGTCGTGGGTTCGAGCCCCATCGGCTCCACCAGTTTTTTAACAGGAGGATTGGTTTGGTACCTCGTACTTGGTGTTTGGTCGGCTTCAAGCGCAGCGACACTGAGGAAGTTGCCAACCGAGGCGACCCCGCGTGGCTTGACAAAACAATTCAACAATTGCCTGCCCGCCCTGCTCAACTTGGCGGTTTTTCGGCGCTTTGCCAGGGGATATGGGTGTGGCCGGTGGGTTGGGCCAGGGGCGTGTTGGCGAATGGATTTTGCGTCTGGGTCTTTTTCAACGTATCTGCGAGACGCAGGCCGAGGATTTTGGCGAGATTGAGATTGAGCTTGGCCGCCAAATAGGGGCTGAAGCGCTGAAGTTCGGACAGGGACTTTAAGTTGAGCGAGAGAACTTTGACCGGGGTGAGGGCTTTGACGTCGGCCGTGCGCTGGACTTTTGCCATGAGGGCGACTTCGCCAATGACGGAACCGGGGCCGACTTTGTTGATGGCGAATTGAGTGTCGCCGGTGCCCTTGGTGACTTCGAAATCGCCTTCGAGAACGACGTACATGGTGTCGCCGGTGTCGCCGTCGCGAATGAGGTGGTGGCCGGCCGGGAACTCCTCGATATCGGAGGCGGCGATGAGTTTGCGCGCCTGCCAGTTGGTGAAGCCTTCGAAGACGGGAGATTGCTTCACAATCGCACGGCGGAGTTTCAAATCGAGCACGCCCCAGACCGTGATAATGCGGCTGTTGCCCAGCATGGCCGCAGTGACGATCAAGTCGCCAAAGCAGGCGAGGATCATGACCAGCGCGCTGAGCAGACCGAATTGCTGCATGGGCACGAAGCTCGACACACCGAGCGCCATAAAGCCGCCGGCCATGGATAGACCCGAAAGGACAATAGGTTTGAATTCGGCGGCCATCGTGTCGTGCAGGGCAGCGGCCTTGTCACGGGTGCGCCGGAGGTCGTCGTGGTAGCGCACCATGAGGTTGATGGTATTGTCCACCGCAAGGCCGATGCTGATGGCCGCGATCATGCAGGTGCCGAGATTGAGCGGGACGTGCGTCAAGCCCATGACGGCAAAGACAATGGCAATGGGGGTGAGGTTGGCGGCGATGGCGGCGAGGGCGGCGCGCCAGGAAAGGAATACGATGGCCACGATGCCACCGAGGATGCAGACCATGCTGGTGAGTGAGGCGACTTGGCCGCTGGCGATTTCATCCACGGAGGCGGCGGCGAGAACAGCATGGCCGCTGACGGTGAACAACTGCGGGCCGAACTGGCCGCTGCCCAGGGTGGCTTTGATTTTGTCCACAAGCGCATTCAGGCGGGTGGTATCGTGCAAATTGCACCGGAGGACAATATTGACTTTGCCGCCGTCCTTGGTGGCGTACGGGGCGAGTTCGCGCGGGGAGAAGAAGGAGAGACACTGGGTGATGGCGGCCGGGTTTTCAGGGATGACATAATTGGCGGGCAAGCCGTCGTTGAATTCGCGGTTCACGAGCGCGAGAAAATCGGGCAGACCCATGACGGAGTCCACGTCGGGTAATTGACGGAGATAATTCTCGAAGCTGAGCAATTGGGCGAGGCGCTGGGGGCGGAGGTATTCGCCGGGGCCGCCACGGAAAGAGACGTCAATGATGTCTGTGCCCGAGAGTCGCTTGGAGACAATGTCGAGCTGGGTCATCACCGGCGAGTCGGCGCGGAGGAAGGCGGCGAAGTCATTGTCCAGTTTGATGCGGCCGGCAAAAACAAGCGAAACGCCGGTGAGCACGCCGCAGGCGGCCATCACGGCCACCGGACGTTGTACAAGGTATTTGGAGACGAGGTTGATATAAGGCTGCGTGAGCCAGCGGTCCCAGACGCCACTTAAGGGCACGGCGGGGCCCTGGGCGGAGGCGAGGTCAACTTCGGCTGGAGCGGAATTGTCCTTTTTCGAAAGCCAGCGGTCCACGACATGGAGGTAGGCGGGTACCACGGCCATGGTGGTGATAAAGCGGAGTGAAATGGCGAGGGCGGCGGAGGCGCCGAATTCGCGGAGGACACCGATGTCGGTAAGGAGCGTGGATGCAAAGCCAAGGACGGTGCTGCCGGTGTTGAGGAGGAGGCTGAGACCAATGAGGCGACCTGTTTCGGAAATGGCCTGAAGGCCATTAAGCCCGCGCGCGCGCTGCTGGCCGGAACCGATCATCAAATGCACGTCGGAGCCGGAACCGATCATCACGACGAGCGCGGGCACGACGTAATTGAGCATATTTAGCGGAATGCCGAGCAGGGCCATGAGGCCGAGGGTCCAGCAATTGGCGAGCACGGCGTTAATAAGCAAAATGATGACGCCGTGGACGCTGCGCATGAGGAGGCCGAGGAGGCCGAGGAGGATCACGCAGGCGAGCGGGAGCAGGCGCATCTGGTCGCGGAAGATGTACTTCGAGATGGCAACGTGCATCACCGGCGAACCAATGGGAAAGATTTTGGCGAAGACCGTGGCTGGATCGGCAACGGGCCTTTTATTTTTGTCCAGAATGGGATTGCCGTCCTCATCTTTGGCGATGCCGTCCTGATTGTCGGCGATGATTTTGGTGATTTGCTCAACGAAGCCCTTGTCGAAATCCTCCTTTTGGGCCATCTCAGGCTTGAGGTAGAGCATCAGCAGCGTGGCTTGGCCGTCGGGCGAAATCAGGGTGCCCTTGAGGAGGGGATTGTGGAGTGCGCGGGCTTTGGCTTTTTCGAGCGCCTCGGGAGTTTCAGGGAGCGGATTGAGAATCGGACCCGTCGCGAGGGCGCCGCTGGAGCCGTCAATGTTGTTGACGTTAAAAAGACTTTCCGACCGCTCGACGGACGGGATTTGGGCGAGTTTGCTGGCCAGGCCGGAAAGCGTCTTAAGTTTCGCGACCGTAAAGAGTGCGGGATCCTCGACATAAACGCCGACGACGTAGTCCGAACCGAAGGTGGCCTTGACTTCTTCGTAGGTGGCGCGAAGGGGGCTGTCGGTGGGGACGAGGCCCTCGGCGGAAACATTAAGTTTCAGTCCAGTGGCGGCCCAAGCACCCAACCCGGCCAGGGCGATGGCGACGATCCAAACGATCCATGCCCAGCGATAACAGAAGCCAAGGAGCTTCCCGATGAAGGGCGACACGGCGGAAAAGGGGACGGGGTTGCGGTGGCGCGAGGGGTGGGATTAAGGGGTGAGCCGGCTCGGAGCCGGAGCAGCGTTATGGAGTTTTTGCGCCGGAGGCAGCAGGAACGGTGGGCTTGGCGGCGGCGGACTGCAGCTCGGTGATGAGTTTGTCCTGGTCGGCACCCCAATGCTGAAGGGTGTCGAGGGTGAAGAACTTGTCATCAATGGGCTGATTCACGCGGCTGTTTTGCAAGCTCATGATGGTGTAAGCGCCGGTAATGAGGTTTTTCATTTCGCCGCTTCGGGGGCGCTGGACCGCGTTGTTGGTGGGCTGGTAGTCGTGGGCGTCGAAGACTTTCAGCTCCTTTTGCTTGCTGTCGAGGAAAACAACGCGGCGGATGTCGAAGGTCGTCTTGTCAATGTCGAGGAAGCGGTAGGTGTAACCGGTGATTTTCTCGCGTTCCTTGTTCGCGGGGGTGGCCATGATGGCGTAGCAGTCGGTGCCTTCGATTTTCTCGTCGTCCAGGCGGTCATATTTCCATTCACCGGGTTTTTCGCGGCGGAGGTCCTCGTAGGTGAAGTCGGTATTAAAGAAGCTGGAGCCGCGATTTTCAGGAAGAATCTTCTTTGTCCCAAGGGCCGTGACGACGTATTGGTCCACGGCGCCGCCGTCGCCTTCAAGCATGAGGAAGGCGACGCCCTTTTGGGCATCGGGCGCGAGAACGCGCATTAAATACATCACGTTGCCCTTTTTGTCCTTCTGCACTGCCGACAGCAGCTTTAGGGTGGTGGTTTGAACGGCGTTGGTTTTGGCGTCCTTGGTGACGGAAACCATTTCGACGATATCCGTCTCGGCCTCGGCGCTGTGGGTGTCATGGACCTTGGCCATGATGGCGTCGGCATCGAGGTAATTGACGGTCTTGAAGCCGGCGGCGAGGACGGCGCCAGCGAGCACGGTCAGAAACACAATGGGGCGGGTATGGCGCATGAGGAAGAAGCGAAAGAGTGAGCGGGGAGTCGGCGGCGGCGATGTAATATTATGCCAACGGTTAATTGTTTCAGGCGGCTTGGCAAGCGACTTCTTATTGCGCAAAAGTCCAATCGAGGTTAAAATACCCCACCATGCCTCAAACGTGCAAGCTTTGTTGGTGCCGTCCCGCATTAGTCGCGGGTATCGCGCTAACGGTGACAGGACTAGGAGCTTGCGCGCCGCAGGCGGAATGGCTGGAGCCGACGGCTGCACCATATAATGCAGATCAAATCAAGACGGCAACCACATTGACGAGCAATTTGCTGCCGGGCGCGACGGTGGCGCAAGGGATCGGCACATCCATGTTGCCCAATTCAGGGGAGGGGACCATGTTCATCGTGGTGCCCACGCGCTGGGAGGATTTGGCGGTCGGGCAGCCGGTGGTTTACAAAGATCCGACGGGCAAACAGATCATGCACCGGCTGGTGCGGCTCGAAGGGGACCACTGGCTCGTCAAGGGCGATAACAACGAAATGATTGATGACACGACTGTGACGCGGGAGAACCTGGTCGGAGTGGTGGCGGGGACTTATCATGCGGTGGCGCCGGAAGAAAAGCCCTGAACCCGCGGCTGACACCTTTAGAGAATGAGCATGGCGTCGCCATAACTGTAAAAACGGTAGTTTTTTGCCGCGGCTTCGGCGTAGACTTTCTTGAGCCACGCGATGCCGTCCACCGAGCCGGGAGACAGAAAGGCACTGACAAGGCAGAGTAAAGTAGAGCGGGGGAGGTGGAAATTAGTAAGCAGGATTTCAGCGCCCGCGAATCTCCGCGGCGGATAAACGAAGAGGTCGGCTTCGGCGAGCCAGGGTTGGCAGGCGAAGGATGGTGGGGCGGGGCCGCTGGACCCATCATGCTTGGAATAATAATCCTCGATCGCCCGCAAAGTCGTGGTCCCGACTGCCAGCCTTGGTCCACCCTGGGCGGCGAGGGCAATTTGGGTGGCCGAGGGAATTTCATACCACTCGCGGTGGATGACGTGGTCTTCGACGTGGTCGGCGGAAATGGGGCGGAAGGTGCCAAGGCCCACGCGCAGGGCCAAGTCATACATGGGCACACCGCGCGCGCCCAGGGCGTCGAGCACTGCAGGGGTGAAATGGAGTCCGGCGGTGGGTGCGGCAGCGGCGATTTTTTTCGTTGGGTCGGCGTAGATGGTTTGGTAACTGATGGAGTCAGGGGCGCGGCGATCCAGCGCGTCAGCGCCTTTACGACGGATGTAAGGTGGCAGTGGCATCTCGCCAATCCGTTCGGTAATGGCGATCATGCCACCGGGAATTTTCACTTCGAAATGCGCGAGGATGCGACCATCGGGCGATTTTTCGAGGATGAACGCAGTGAAGATATTTTCGGCGCCGAAAGAGGCGCCGACGGGATATTTTTTCCCGGGGCGGAGGAGGCACCACCAAGTTTGGCCGGCGGGGTCTCTTTCGAGGTCGGGATGAAGCAGGAGGCACTCGAGTCCACCACCGGTGGGGCGGTGGAGATTCAGGCGGGCCTTGAACACGGAGGCATGATTGCGAAAGAGCCGGGTGGCGGGCGGGAGCAGGTCTGGCAGGTCCCGGAAGATGTGGTGGGCTACCCGGCGGGTGGCGCGGTCGACAACGAGGAGCCGGGCGGAATCGCGGGGCTCCGCCGGCGATTGCGCAATGAGCGCCTCCGGCAGCGGGTAGTCGAAGAGGGCAGTGTCCATGGCGGCAGTTTGGCGGAGCCGGGGCGATTGGAAAGCGTTCTTTCGAATATTTCGAAATCTACTACCGGTCCTTTTGGCTTGCCGCCGGGGGCAAATTACAAAAACTTGGCCCTTCCCCTTTTCGCTTCCCCCCATGACTGCCTCCTCCTCGCAATTCGAAACCGTTTCCCAGGAAAACCGCGTGTTTCCACCGTCGGCCGCATTTGCCCGGCAAGCGCACATCAAGAGCATGGAGCAATACCAGGAGATGTATGCCCGGAGCATTGCCGATCCCGAAAAATTCTGGGCGGACGTGGCGGGTGAACTGCACTGGTACCAAAAATGGCACACGGTGCTAAATGACAAGAACGCGCCGTTTTACAAATGGTTCGAGGGTGGAGTGACCAATATTTGCTACAATTGCGTGGACCGCCATTTGCACGATGCCACCCGCAACAAGGCGGCGATCATTTTTGAAGGCGAAAGCGGCGACCAGCGCGTGCTGACGTATTCGGACCTGCACCGGGAAGTGTGCCTGTTTGCCAATGTGCTGAAGGGCCTGGGCGTGCAGAAGGGCGACAATGTCATGTTGTACATGCCGATGATCCCGGAGCTGGCGATTGCGGTGCTGGCCTGCGCGCGGATTGGCGCCCCGCACTCGGTGATTTTCGGCGGATTTTCAGCGGAATCCATCAAAGACCGGGTGATTGACTGCCATGCCAAGGTGGTAATCACGGCGGACGCGGGCTACCGGCGCGGCAAGGTGCTCGCGCTCAAGCATACTGTGGATGAAGCTATCGCCGGCTGCCCGAGCGTGGAAAAGGTGCTGGTCGTGGCGCGCGAGCCGCAGAAGCAATTGCATCCGGTGGTCATGAAGGAAGGTCGCGACGTGTGGTACCACGATGCGGTCGCGAGCCAGTCGCGCAATTGCGAACCCGAGCGCATGGATGCCGAGGATTTGCTGTTCATTCTTTATACGAGCGGCTCGACCGGAAAGCCCAAGGGCATCATGCACACGACCGGCGGGTACATGACCTATGCCTATCTGACGGCCAAATATATTTTCGACCTCAAGCCCGAGGACGTGTTTTGGTGCACGGCGGATATTGGCTGGGTCACCGGCCACAGCTATATCCTTTATGGGCCGCTGCAAAATGGCGCCACAGTGGTGATGTTTGAAGGCGTGCCCAATTGGCCGGAGAACGACCGCTTCTGGCAGGTGGTGGACAAATACCGGGTCACGGTTTTCTATACCGCACCGACCGCGATTCGGGCGTGCATGAAGTGGGGCGAAGTCTGGCCGCAGAAGCACGATTTGACGTCGCTGCGCCTGCTCGGCTCGGTCGGCGAATCCATCAATCCCGAGGCTTGGATGTGGTACCACAATGTCATTGGCGGCGGTCGCTGCCCGATCGTGGACACCTGGTGGCAGACGGAAACCGGCGGCATCATGCTGACGCCCCTGCCGGGCGCGATTCCGACGAAACCGGGCAGCGCGACTGTACCGTTCTTTGGCATTGAGCCAGCGGTGTTGGACGACGACGCCAAAGACGTGCGCGCCGGTACCCTGGCGATTAAGAAGCCCTGGCCGGGCATTATGCGCGGCATCTGGGGCGACCCGCAGCGCTTCAAGGATACCTATTTCTCCAAATGGGGTGGCAAATATTATTTTCCCGGAGATGGCGCCCGCAAGGACGCAGACGGCTATTATTGGATTCTCGGCCGCGTGGACGACGTCGTGAACGTTTCCGCCCACCGCATCGGCACGGCGGAGTTGGAGAGCGTTTACGTCGAGCACCCGTCCGTGGCGGAAAGCGCAGTCGTGGGCATTGCGCACGAGTTGAAGGGGCAGGCGCTGATTTCCTTTGTCACGGTCAAGCACGGCAAGGA
>Ga0265320_10001910_pt1 | contig 14720 bp, 9 predicted proteins | sample 4827metaG_FD_202087 | JGI IMG/M metagenome (GOLD analysis project Ga0265320, IMG submission 202087) | Rhizosphere microbial communities from Carex aquatilis grown in University of Washington, Seatle, WA, United States - 4-8-27 metaG | ecosystem: Host-associated > Plants > Roots > Rhizosphere >...
CCCATATCCATTCTTCTCCTTTCCCTACCGGCTGGCGGCCCTGCGCGCCAACGCGACTTCGCTGGAGGGGGTCGGTTCCGTACGGTTTGACCAGCTGAACCTTATGGTTCGGGGCGACCCCACCCCTATGCACGTTTGCTGGGCGACAGCGGACTACTTCGGGCTGGTCGGGGCGACGGCTGTGGGCGGACGCCTCTTCCTGCCTGAGGAATACAAGGAGGACACCGGTGACACGGCCGTGCTGAGCTGGAAGGTATGGGAGAACCGATTCGGATCGGATCCCGCCGTCGTTGGTCGCGACATTCTCCTTGGAGGCAAGGCAAGGAAGGTAGTTGGGATTCTGCCGAAGAGTTTCGTTCCTCCTCCGCTCTTCGCTGATGCTGAAATCTATATGCCCGAGGCGCTTTCACCCACGCGGCCACTTTGGCCCTACCGGTGGGTGCAGGCCTTGGGTCGGCTCAAACCGGGCATTGTGCTCGGCCAGGCCCGCGCGGAGATAAAGGTGCTTCGTCAGCCGCCTCCTCCGGGATCGGAGGGCAAGCCGGCATCGGACAACAAGTTCCTGGAAGGCTTCAAGCCGATCCTCTCGCCGATCGCAGCCTATTACCAAACGGACTCCACCAGGATCAACTGGGTCTTCCTCGGCTCCGTCGGATTCCTCTACGCGATCGCGTGCAGCAACGCCGCAAACCTGATGCTTGCTCGAACGGTGTCGCGCCGCAGGGAGCTGGGTGTGCGGCTGGCGCTGGGAGGAAGCCGAATGCGGATCGCGCGCCTGCTCCTTGCCGAGAGCCTGGTCCTGACGTCGCTCAGCTGCCTCTTTGGCACCCTGATCGCCGAGTGGGGCTATTGGGCGATGGTGTCACAGCGAAGCAGCAATGCCGCCGTGGCGCCCTTTGAAATGACGCTGGACTTGCCCATGCTGGCGACGGTCATCGCGACGAGCGTCCTCACCAGCCTCCTTGTTGTCCTCGTTCCCGCGATGCGGCTCGGAAAGGTCCGGCTTAGCGACGCCCTCAAGGAGGGCATGGGATCGCTGGGCGACAGCCCGCGCCTTCGGAAGTTTCGCGGAATCTTGGTCGTGGCGCAGGCCGCCCTGGCGGTGACGCTCCTGGTCGGCGCGGGGCTTATGCTCCAGAGCTTCTGGCGCCTGGAGAAGGTCAACCTGGGCTTCGACCCGGCAAGCAAGGTCGCCGTCACCGCGGTCCTTCCTGACGCCATACCCGAGAAGGAGTTCCTCGGTCTGGCGACACGGTTGCGTGACGACCTCGCCGGCCTGCCGGGCGTTTCCAGTGTCACCTACTCGCAGGCATTGCCCTTTTCCGGATACTCCAGCGGAACCTCGGGCATAAAGATCGACGGCCGTCCGGAACTTGGGGAGCTCAAGTTTGGCTCGAGCGCGGTCTCCCCGGAATATTTCACGGCCTTGGGGCTGCCTGTCCTCTCCGGCCACGGGTTCGCTGGCATGCACAAGGGCGATCCCCTTGTCGCCGTCATCAACGAGACGGCGTCGCGCCTCTACTTTGGCTCAAATGGCGCCCTGGGAAAGCGCCTCGACATGGGTGAGCATGGGAAATGGGAGATCATCGGCGTCGTGGGGGACGTCAGGCAGTTCGGGCACCGTGAAAGCGTGAAGCCCCAGTTTTATTACCCCTTCTGGCAGCCGCCCGTCAGCACCACGATGTTCGTCGAGCTGGTGCGGATGACGGCGCCGCCGACGGCCGGGCTCGAGGCGCTGGTCCGTCGGGCGGCGTATGCGGCGGATTCCCGCCTCGTCGTGAACGTGCAGCCCCTTTCCACCTATGTGCTCCAGGATCTGGACCGGGAGCGCCATATCATGCTCGTCCTCGAGGTGGTGTCGGCCCTCGCGCTCGTACTCGCGGCGGCCGGTCTGTTCGCGGTCATGGCCTATGCGGTGGCGCAGCAGCAGAGGGAATTTGGTGTGAGACTCGCGCTTGGGGCGGCGCCCGGGGACCTATTGCGGCTCGTGCTGCGCCGCGGCCTCACGCTCTCGGTGGCAGGGGTCGTCGTGGGCCTTTGCGCCGCCTGGGGCCTGACTCGATTCCTGCAGACCCTTCTTTTCGAGACAAGCCCGCACAGCCCGTATACCTATGCGGCCGTGGCGATTATGCTGGTCGCGGTCGCTGCGTTGGCCTGCTGGCTGCCGGCAAGGCGGGCTTCGCGTGTGGATCCGATGGCCGCCCTCAGGAGCGAGTAAGGCGGAACATCCGCTTTAGCTCGGTGACCAATTCGCGGCTTGCCAAGGCCCCCTCGCGGGTTAAAACCCCTGCGTCTCACCCCTTCATCTATGAACCCGCACTCATTTAATATGATTACGCCCTTTGGCGCGTGCGCGGTTTATTCGGCCTCCTGAGCCGAACTCAAGCCCGCCGCGAACGAGCGGGCTCCCTGGAACTCCCGGCAGTTCCTTAGCGGTCGCTCCCCAGAACGGGTTTCCCATACCTTCACCTCCTCGTCCCTTTCCATGTTTTCCCAAGTCAAAGTCATCTGGTCCATCATGCGCGGCCACCGGCTGCGCTACGGCCTGGCTTTGGGCTGTCTTGTCCTTGCGACCGTCATCAACTTCGGGATCCCGCTCGTCGGAAGCGCCACGATCGACTATGCCGTCTCGCCTACCGCGGTCGGGCCCCAGACGCCGCGCCTGATCACGTCCATGCTCGCGGTGCTGGGCGGAGCCGCGAACCTGCGCGCGCACCTCTGGCTCGCCCCGGTGATGATGGTGGCCCTCAGCGCCGTCAGCGGACTCTTCACCTACCTCAAGGGATGGCAGGCCTCGCTCGCCAGCGACGGGATCGCGCGCAGGCTCAAGGATGAGCTCTACGACCACCTGGGCCACCTGCCGGCCGTCTACCACGACAAGACGGACACGGGTGACCTCGTGCAGCGCTGTACGAGCGACGTCGAGACGGCGCGGCAGTTCCTGGCCACGCAGGTCATGGAGATCGGCAACGCGGCGATCCTTGCGGGTGCGGCCTTCCCGCTCCTCCTCTCGCTCAACATCCGCCTTGCCCTGGTGTCGTTCGTCCTCATTCCCCCGATCGTCGTCTACGGCTATGTCTACTTCCGCAACGTGAAGCACGTCTTCAAGGCCGTGGACGAGGCGGAGGGGGCCCTTACGGGGATCATCCAGGAGAACCTCACCGGGATCCGTGTCGTGCGGGCCTTCGCCCGCCAGGACCACGAGCGGTCGAAGTTCGCGACCCCAAACGCGGTCTACAGGGACCGGAGCATCCGGATGCTCCGGCTCATGTCGTGGTACTGGTCCATCAGCGACCTGGTCGCGCTGAGCCAGGTCGGACTCGTGCTTCTTGTCGGCGCCAGGTGGGTCGTCGGGGGGTCGCTCAGCGTAGGAGTCCTCTTTGCGTTCCTTTCGTACCTTGCGATCATGCTCTGGCCGGTCCGCCAGATGGGCCGAATCCTCACGGACCTCGGCAAGACCTCGGTCGCCCTGAACAGGATCAGGGAGGTCCTGGCCGCCGAGCGCGAGGCGGATCCGCCCTCCCAGGATCCCCTTTCGCCTCCGACGCCGCTCCTGGGCGAGGTCACCGTGCGAAACCTGCGCTTCTCGCACGCGAGCCAGGCGGCGGGCGCCCCGGGCGCGGTCGACGACGTGTCCTTCTCGGTGAAGCCCGGGGAGACGCTCGCGATTCTCGGTCCTTCCGGTGCGGGCAAGAGCACGCTCATCCACCTGCTGATGCGCCTCTACGACTACACGGAGGGATCAATCCGGCTGGACGGACGCGAACTCTCGTCTCTTCCGCGCAAGTGGGTGCGTTCCCAGATCGGGGTCGTCATGCAGGAGCCCTTCCTCTTCTCCAAGACGCTCAGGGACAACCTCAGGCTGGGGCGCGGCACGGCGCTCGACCACGAGGTCGAAAGCGCCGCCCGCGCGGCCAGCATCCACGAGACCATCCTCTCTTTCGACCAGGGCTACGACACCCTGATCGGGGAGCGCGGCATCACGCTCTCCGGGGGCCAGCGCCAGCGGATCGCCATCGCCCGCGCGGTGCTCAAGCACCCGCCTATCCTTGTGCTCGACGACGCCCTGAGCGCCGTCGACGGCGAGACCGAGTCCATCATCCTCGACGCCCTCAAGGAGCGGCATGGCCGGGCGACGACGCTCGTCATCGCCCATCGCCTTTCGACCCTGGCGCACGCCGACCGGATCATCGTGCTCGACCGCGGGAGGATCGTCCAGGCGGGAACCCACTCCGAGCTATCCTCGCAGAAGGGCCTCTACCGCAGGCTCTGGGAGATACAGACCCGGACCGAGTCCGACCTCACCCGGGAGATGGCGGCCGACTAAACGGGAAACACCGATGAACGACGCACTCCTGCAACAGGACGAATTCAAGGCGAAGATCGATGCCGGCCTCTGGGGGAAGATCTTCAGGCGCGCCCTGCAACTGAAGCGCCTCCTCGTGCCCCTCTTCTTCACGGCCATCGTCGTCGCGATGTGTGACGCCGGATTCGCGCTCATCACCCGGTGGGTCATAGACGGCATCGTGTCCGGAGGCCGCGACGCCCCGTTCGCGCTGTACATTTCGGCCTACCTGGGCCTCACGCTGCTCCTCAGCACCGGCGTCTGGGTCTTCATCGACCTGGCCGGCAACATCTCGAACCGCATGGCGCACGACATCCGCCGGGACGGGTTCGACCGCCTCCAGGAGCTTGAGTTCGCCTTCTTCGACACGCGCCCGGTGGGATGGCTCATCACCCGCCTGACGAGCGACTGCGACCGGCTCTCGCGCATCATCGCGTGGGGGTTCCTGGATATCGTCTGGGGCATCAGCTACATCGTCATGATCGCCCTGAGCCTGCTCGTCATGAACTGGAGGCTCGGCCTCGTCGTTCTCTCCATTCTCCCGCCGCTCGCCGTCGTCTCGAAGTTCTTCCAGCGCAAGATGCTCCTTAGCTCCCGTGAGATCAGGAAGTTCAACTCGCAGATCACGGCCAGCTTCAACGAGTCGATCCAGGGTGTGCGCACGACCAAGACCCTCGCCCGCGAGAAGGAGAACCTTGCCGAGTTCAGGCAGTTGAGCGGGCGGATGTTCGACGCCTCGGTGCTCAACTCCCGACAGAATTCGCTCTACTATCCGGTGGTGATGGCGATGGGCAGCCTCGCGGCGGGCCTCGCCCTCTGGAGGGGCGGCTACCAGGCGACCGGAGGGGCGATGAGCATCGGAACCCTTGTCGCGTTCATCAACTTCGCCGGCCAGTTCTTCTTCCCGATCAACCAGCTCGCGCTGCGGCTTACCGAGATGCAGGGCGCGCAGGCCGCAGGCGAGCGCGTCATGGGCCTTTTGGCGACGCAACCCGCGATCGCGGACTCGGCCGCCGTGCGCCAGCGGGTGCGCGAGTTCGGGGCCCTGGGGGCCGCGGGAGGGGTCCCGGAGGCCTCCCGCCCCTGCCTGGCACCTGACGGTCTGCCGCGGGACATCGGGTCGATCGAGTTCCGGGGGGTCACCTTCCGGTATGCGTCGGGCCCCGTGGTGCTCGAGAACTTCAACCTGAGCGTCCGCGCGGGAGAGACCATCGCGCTCGTCGGCTCGTCCGGGGGTGGAAAGAGCACGATCGTCTCCCTCGTCTGCCGCTTCTACGAGCCTACCGAGGGGCAGATCCTCTTCGACGGAATGGACTACCGCGAACGGCCCCTGGGATGGCTCCAGTCCCAGCTGGGCATCGTGCTGCAGACCCCCCACCTGTTCAAGGGCACCGTCCGCGAGAACATCCGCTACGGGCGCCTGAATGCGACCGACGCCGAGGTCGAGGAGGCCGCGCGCCTGGTCAATGCCGACGCGTTCATCGCCCGGATGGAGCACGGCTATGACTCGCAGGTGGGCGAGGGGGGCAACCGCCTATCCACCGGCCAGCGGCAGCTCCTGTCGTTCGCCCGGGCGCTCCTGGCGAACCCCCAGATCTTCATCATGGATGAGGCGACCTCCTCGATCGACACCGAGACGGAGCAGCTGATCCAGGCCGGCCTGGAGACCATTTTCCGGGACCGCACGAGCTTCGTGGTCGCCCACCGGCTGAGCACGATCCGCCGGGCCGACCGCATCCTGGTCATCACCCGCGGGCGCATCGAGGAATCGGGCACCCACGAGGAGCTTCTCCGGCGCCGGGGGCACTACCACGACCTCTACATGAACCAGTTCCGAAGCGAGCAGTCGGAGGCGGCCCTTGAGAGCCGTTTGACGTAGGGGCTCCCAGCCCTCGCTCGGGAGTCCACCCGGGCGGCCCTTGCGGGAGGCCCGAGCACTCTTGCACCGGGGCCGCGCGGCAGATAGGCTCGCAAATGGGCATGACTACTCAAAGGGCTCTTCCGGTTCTCCGGCTACTATGCCTGCTCGGTGCGGCGGCATTCGTGGGCGTTGCCGCATTGGCGGGTGAGACGGCACCCGCGGCCCCGGCTACCGCCGCCGCCGCCGAGCGGGAGGCCGTCGTTGCCCCGGTGGGGCCCAAGCGCGTTTTTGTTATTCCGATCAGGGATGAAATCGCAGAGCCCACGCTCTTTCTCCTTAGGCGCGGCTTGAAGGAGGCCGTGGCCGAGCACGCCGACGCCGTCGTCCTGGACATCAGCACGCCCGGGGGTGCGCTCGACGTCACGATGAAGATGATGGAGGACATGAAGAAGTTTCCCGGCAGGACGATCGCCTTCGTCGACAACGAGGCGATGTCCGCAGGGGCCTTCATCTCCGCCGTCTGCAGCGAGATCTGGTTTGTGACGACTCCCACCGAGGGCATCATCGGCGCCGCCGCTCCGGTCCAGGCCACGGGCCAGGACGTCGACTCCACGATGAAGGCGAAGCTCGTGAGCTACCTGAAGGTGCGCATGCGCGCGGATTCGAACGGGAAGGGACACCGCGGCGAGGTCATCTCCGCGATGATCGACGCCGACATGGACCTGACCATCAATGGCGAGGAGGTGAAGATCGACGGGAAGCCGATCAAGGCCAAGGGGGCGCTCCTTTCCCTCACCGCGACGGAGGCGATGCACCTCGTGGGGACGCCTCCCCAGCCGCTCCTCGGCTCGGGCGAGGCGAAGGACCTGGATGACCTTCTCGTCAAGTGCTTCGGCGCCGGGAACTTCACGGCGACCCGCCTCCAGGCGACGTGGTCGGAGGAACTCGCGGTCATCCTGGTCCGCCTCTCCCCGGCCTTGCTGGGCCTTGGGATCACCGCGCTCTTCATCGGCTTCAAGTCTCAGGGGTTCGGGGGATTCATCGCCGTGGGGGTGGTCCTCCTGACGATTGTCTTCGTCAGCAGCTACGTCTCCGGTCTCTCTGGGCACGAGCCCGTGATCGTGTTCTCGATCGGCCTCGTCCTCCTCATTGCGGAGCTGCTCTTCTTCCACAGCGCCGGCATTCTCGGTGTCGTCGGGTTCCTCCTCATGATGGGGTCGCTCTTCTGGGCGATGGCGGACCTGTGGCCGGGGGAGCCCATCCAGGTGGCCTGGTCGGCCGACGCGTTCGTGCAGCCGGTGATAAACCTCGGCGCGGGCCTGGGGATCGCCCTGGTCCTGGGGGCCTGCCTCTTGCGCTTCCTGCCGCACGGTTGGGTGTGGGACAGGCTCACCGTGAACGCCACTGTGGGGGGAGCCGCGCAGAAGTCGGGCGCCGATCCCGTCGCCGCCGGCAACCTTGACGATCTGGTGGGCCGGCGCGGCGTGGCCGCCACGGCCCTGCGGCCTGGCGGGCAGGTTGAGATCGACGGGCGGCGGTTCGAGGCCGAGGTGAAGGTGGGAGCCATCGACCGCGGGGCTCCCATCATTGTGCTCGGGCGGAGCGATTTCGCGCTCGTTGTTGAGTGCGATAGGCCAGAGGATGGAAGGCCCAACGCATGACGCTGATCCTCCTTCTCTTCATCATCGGCATCCTCCTGCTGGCCGCAGACATCTTCGTCTCGAGCTTCGTCATGGCCGCGGTCGGGGCGATCGCGATGCTTGCGGGCTGCGTCTTTGCCTACCGGGACTACGGCATCCTAGCGGCCGGGCTCGCCGGGGTGGGCGCGGTCGTCCTTCTTGGGGTCACGGTCTACGTCGAGCTTGTCCTCCTGCCGAAGACGCGCGTCGGACGCGGCCTTGTCGTCGAGTCCACGTCGGGCTCGAGCAGCCAGCCTCCGGTCGCGCCCGAGGAGGCCGTGGTGGGGCGTGCGGCGACCGCCGACACGACGCTCGCCCCCAGCGGCTACGTGCTCGTGGGGGGGCGCCGCTACGAGGCGTTCTGCCGCTCCGGCCACGTGGCCAGGGGAGAGGCCCTGCGCGTCGTGGGCCTGGACAATTTCCGCCTTATCGTCTCCAAACCATAAAATCCCATGCCTGATATTTCCCTCATCGTCGCCATCCCGCTCATCATCGTCGGCCTGGTCGTCATAGGAATCTTCATTTCCTACATCGGCACCTGGCTGAAGGCCCGCCTCAACGGCGCGCCCGTCAGCATCATAAACCTCGTCGGGATGAGGCTCGGCGGCGTGCCGTACAACCTCGTGGTCGGCGCCCGCATCACGGCAGTGAAGGCGGGCATTCCTCTCTCAACCGATAAGATCTCCGCGCATTACCTGGCGGGCGGCAACGTGATCCCCACCGTGCAGGCGATCATCGCGGCCCAGAAGGCGGGGATCGAGCTCAGCTGGGACCGCGCATGCGCCATCGACCTTGCGACCAAGGGCTCAGGGAAATCCATCGTTGAGGCGGTGCGGACCTCTGTCGACCCGAAGGTGATCGACTGCCCAAACCCCGAGAGCGGTCGCACGACTATCGACGGCGTGGCCAAGGACGGGATCCAGGTGAAGGTGAAGGCCCGCGTGACCGTGCGCACGCACCTCGACCGGTTCGTCGGCGGCGCCAAGGAGGAGACGATCATCGCGCGCGTGGGCGAGGGCATCGTGACCACGATCGGCATGGCGGACAGCTACAAGCAGGTCCTGGAATCCCCCGACAGCATTTCGAAGACGGTTCTCGCCCGGGGACTCGACGTCGGATCGGCGTTTGAGATCCTCTCGATCGACATCGCTGACGTCGACGTCGGTGAAAACATCGGCGCGCGCCTCCAGGTTGCTCAGGCCGAGGCCAACAAGAACATGGCGCAGGCCCAGGCCGAGATCCGCCGCGCCGCGGCCGTGGCCCTCGAGCAGGAAATGAAGGCGCGTGTCCAGGAGATGCAGGCGAAGGTCGTCGAATCCCAGGCGCAGGTCCCGCTGGCGATGGCGGAGGCCTTCCGAAGCGGGCGCCTCGGCGTCATGGATTACTACAAGATGGAGAACATCCAGTCCGACACCTCGATGCGCCAGAGCATCGCGCAGCCGGGCGAGAAGAAGTGACCATGGTCCTCCTAGCGGCAACCGACCCGGGCGGCTGGCTTCTCTCGAGGCCGCAGCTTGTCTTTGTCGCGTTCGCGGGGGCGGTTTGGCTCTTCAGGTTGATAAAGGGCGCGAGCGAGGTGCGCGGGCGCCCGGCCGCAGGGCGCGCGGAGCCCGTGGTTGAGGCACAGCCCGAGGAGGAAGTCCCAGATGAGGAGGAGGAGCGCACGCGTCGGGTGAGGGAGGAAATCCGCAGAAAGATCGAAGAGCGGCGCCCTGGGGCCGCCGTTCCTGCCCGGGTCTACGAGGAGCGATGGGACCTGCAGCTGCCTGCCGTCGCAAAGATGCCGCAGCCACCGGCGCCGAAACCCGCGGCGCCACTGCGAGCGGCTGCTACGGTCGCACCCCAGGCCCCCGCGGCGCCGGCGGCCGGCCCGTTAGTCCCGACCATGGGAGCTTTGTGGCTGGAGGAGCTTCGCACGCGCGATTCCGCCAGGAGGGCTATTGTGGTGCGGGAGATCCTCGGGCCTCCCGTCGCGCTTCGTTAGCCGATCGGAACCGCGCTCATATCCTCCCGGATCGGCCCCCCGCAGACGCCTGTTTCCTGAGATGGGTTCGCGCACGCGTTACACAGCCGACCCACAACGCAACTTCATCCGCAAGTGCTGCGCAGGCGTTGGCCACGACGCCGCAGGCTGCGGGCGACCTATTGATGCCCATCCCGTGTGCGGATTTCAAAAGGGGGCGTAAACGACTCTCCCGTTCTCTGGGTAGTAAACCCCATAGAAAGGCACAGGGTCCTTCCGCAGACTCTTGAGGTGTCCAGCAGAAGATTGAAGCACACAAAGAAACGGAAGAACGTCATGGCCAAAATTAGAACCGTCAACGGGGTCAAAGAGCACAGGGTCGTGTCAGGCAAAGCGTGGCTCACCGCCCGCAAGGCGCTGCTAGCGAAGGAAAAGAAGTTCAACCGATTGCGCGACGAGTTGAACCGGCAGCGGCGCAATCTTCCGTGGGAGAAGGTGGACAAGGAATATGTTTTCGACGGGCCGGGCGGCAAAGTGACACTGGCCGGACTTTTTGGCGCCAACAGCCAGCTCGTCGTCTATCACTTCATGTTCGGACCGGGCTGGAAAGTGGGCTGTCCCCATTGCTCATTTTGGTGCGACCATTACGATGCCGCCACCGTTCACCTGAACCAGCGGGACACCACGCTCGCCGTCATCTCGCGCGCTCCGCTGAAGGAATTCCAGTCGTTCAAAAGGCGGATGGGCTGGAAGTTCAACTGGCTCTCCTCGTTCAAGAACGACTTCAACTTTGACTATCATGTCTCATTCACGCCGAAGCAGGCCAAGAGTGGCGCGCTGCCCTACAATTACGGCACCTTGAAGATGAAGACGGATGAGATGCCGGGAATGAGCGCGTTCTACAAGGATAAGAACGGCGAGATTTTCCACACCTACTCGACCTACTCGCGCGGCATCGACCTATTGAACACGACGTATAACTTCCTGGATCTGACCGCCAAGGGACGCGATGAGAATCCCAACAGCCCGCAAGACTGGGTGCGTTACCACGACGAATACAAGGACTGACACCGTTCCCAACGGGAGCAGTTCCATCGGAGCTGAGCCAGACGGAGACGTCAGTTCCGGCTCTTCCCGCGGCCTGTTAAGCAATTGGCTGGCCAAACCCGACGTCGTAGCCATCGAGGTCTTGGACGCCAAATTCTCGGATTCCGTAGGGTTTATCGCCAAGGCCATAGTCGATCTTGGCGCCGCGGGTTCGAAGCTCTGCGAACAAGGAATCCACATCGTCCGTCCAGAAGTAGACGTTCCACATACTTGGATCTACTTTCCAGTGGGGGACGAGGGCCGACCCATGAGGCGCCTGATTCAGCATCAAACGCATTCCATCGCGTTCTAGGATCAAGAATTTTGGGGGTTCACCCCAAAAACGTTCATAATTGAAGCCTAGCGCGTCGCGATAGTGGTTGGCGGCGGCCACCACGTTGCTGACCAGCAACACCGTGGCCGAAGAGAGTAATTGGGCTTTCTTCACAAGATTCAGTTGTCCCGCCGGACCTTGGATATGCCGAAAAACGTCGGCATATCCAAGCGTGGAGCCTATTTTGGAGCAGCGTCTTGTGTAGATACGTGTCCAGCCGCCTCTGTGTCGGGTTAGAATGATGAGGATCGGGGCTCACAGGAAGCTGGCGCTCCATCCTGGCTGGAGGAGGAAATTGAGATCGGGATTAGAGGATAGGTGGCTCCGGGACTGGTCCTTCGCCAGTTGCCGGCGATAATTATATGCTTCGGAACCGGAGTCTCCCATGAGCAATCCCGGACTCGTTTCACGTCGGCGCTAGCTGTTTTTACTTTCTTATTCGGTATGTCGAATTCTGAAACATCAATTGACGGGTTCAACTCGAACTGCGCTACCCAAGAAACCGAGGGGGTAATATGGCGCGGCAGGCGTGAAATTTGTTTCCCCTTGCGGGCATCGGTTGTTATGAAGCCGGGTGGCGCCTCAATCTGTCCAAACCCTCTGGAGGGGGCCTGTGCCCCCACCAGGCAATCACGAAAGCCATGAATCCTTCGACGCGGTCCTGCCGGCGGCTGCACGCGCTGGTCCTTCTATCCGTAGCCTCAGTCGCCGCGCTCGGTCCGGCGCCGGGCCGCTGCGCCGCCGACGATCTTGCTGCGCCCCATCTCCAGAAGAGCGGCACCGCCACCCAACTCGTAGTGGATGGCCAGCCCTTTCTGGTGCGCGGCGCGGAGCTCAATAACTCCAGCGCGTCCAGTCTCGACTACATGAGGCCCCTATGGCCGAGGCTCGTTGCCAGCCGCCTCAATACTGTGCTCGCAACGGTCAGCTGGGAGCTGATCGAGCCGGAGGAGGGTAGGTTCGACTTCAAGCTGGTGGACGGACTGATCGACGGAGCCCGGGCGAATAACCTTCACCTTGTTGTTCTTTGGTTTGGCGCCTGGAAGAACGGGAAGTCCACCTACCAGCCTCTTTGGGTGAAGGCCAATCAGGCGCGGTTCCCGCTTGTCAAGAGCGAGGAGGGCAGGAGCCTGAACACGTTGACGCCGTTCGGCGACGCCACCTGCGAGTCCGATGCTCGCGCTTTTGCCGCGCTCATGCGGCACCTCCGCGAAGTAGACGGACGCCGTCACACCGTTCTCATGATCCAAGTCGAGAATGAAATGGGAGTCCTCGAGGACTCCCGCGACTACGGACCCGCTGCAAGCCGCGAGTTTTCCGGACCGGTGCCCGCGGAGCTGATGGACTATCTCGCGGCGCACAAAGACGCCTTGGTGCCGGAGCTTAGGGACCTGTGGGCGGCAAACGGATCCAGGGCCTCAGGCACGTGGACAGAGGTGTTCGGACCGGGCAAGCCCGCGGGGAAGGCGATACCCGTGCGCACGCTCTGCCCTCCCATGACGGAGCAGGAGCACGAAACGGCCTGGCGAGGGCTCTTCTGGCCGGTGGACGAGATCTTTATGGCGTGGCGCTACGCCCGGTTCGTCAACAAGGTGGCCGAGGCCGGCCGGGCGGAGTACCCGTTGCCGATGTACGTGAACACGTGGCTGCAACAGCGCGACCATGCATGGCCCGGCACCTATCCAAGCGGCGGACCGGTTCCGCAGGTGATGAACATATGGCAGGCGGGAGCGCCCGCGATCGGGATCCTTTCGGGCGACATCTACGTTCCTGAATTCGAGGAGGAGTGCGCGCGTTATGTCAGGTGTGGCAATCCGCTATTCATACCCGAGTCCAGGGGGGACGCACGAGGCGCGGCCCAGGCCATCTGGGCTTTCGGCAGGCACGACGCCATCGGCTACTCGCCGTTCGGGATCGACCGTTTTGCGGGACCCGACTCTGAGCTCGCCCAAGCTTATGACGTGGTCGCACAGGTATCGCCACTGATCCTAGAGCATCAGGGCAACGGAACCATGACGGCCGTCCTTGTGGACCACGAAGGGCCGCCGCAGAGCGTCGGGCTGGGCAGCTACAAGATCGAGGCCCGTTCCATGGCGCGTGCGGGCGGACCGACCGCTCCCGAGCGGGTGGCGGGCCTTTTCATCTCCACGGGGCCCGACGACTTCGTGGTCGTCGGCCGCGCCATGAACGTCTATTTCTCTTCGGCTGCAAACCCGGCCGACAACGTGGGCCTCGGCACGGTGGAAGAGGGCATCTACTCGGACGGCCGCTGGGTCCCCGGCCGCAGGTTGAACGGCGACGAGACCCCGGAATGGAAGGCACTGAGGTTTCCCGCCGATCGGTACAGCATCCAGCACGTCAAACTTTACCGGTACCGGTAAACCGAATGGAGCGGCATGGAATTCGCGTAAGCGTCACGGGATCATTGTCAGCAGCGGCGCGAGAAACAGAATCAATACCTTCCAAAACAATATTAATGTCCGGAAACAGGATTAATGCCTTTGACTACTTTGTGTGCGGGTAAAAATAATGAAGATCGGGGCTCATAGGATGCAGCCTCGCAATTCGACGCCACGGAGGAAAATTAGTTCGGGAGTGAGGGGTAAGTGACTCCGGGGATCATTCATCAGGATGGGCGGTTCTTGTGAGAGGGAGACCCTGGCGTCATCAACGTGAACCGTTACACTCGGATCCGCATTGCGTGCGGCAGCGCTGGAACGCTGCGAAACCTGAATGACCACGGAGTCGATCTCGACCGCGTCAACCTGGCGAATCCCGGAAACGAGGGCGCCCAGGACGTCCCCGCCGTCTGGATGTTCTAAAGCCTGTTGATCGGGAAACAGTGGGTACTTTCCACTTGTTTTCACGATGGTGCTGGCCGCACAACGCCTTCGGCCAAGCGACGCTCCTCCTTATGCTTCCTAATCGCCTCAGCAGGTCTTGCGCCACAGCTCCCTAATTCAGCTGCGTACCTGTCTGGGCAATCGACGTAGTCTCGTAAATTTCGATCAGGCTGACGCCGGTGGAATTGTAAATGCCGCTGATCTCCACGGTGTATGTACCGGGCTGCAGCGTGGCGACCATCGCGCTGTCGGCCGAGCCGGCGGGCAGAGCGAAAGCGCCGGCTCCACTCATGATCGCTGCCGTGGCCGGGCCGATTGTGGCTGACACGGCGGAGGAGCCGAGCGTCGTGGCGTTGCCCCAGCCGATGTCGATGGCGATAGGGACAGATGCCGAGTCATAGAGCGTTAGCTGGGGATTGGTGAGCACGCCGGTCACGCCAATTTCAGCCAGCGCCGGGCCGACACCGCGGAGAAGGACGGTTTCCGGCGCGGTGCCCGAGATGACAAATCCGGCGATGAGAACGTTGCCTCCGGTGCCGGTGAAGGCGCGGGCTGAAACGTTGACAAGGCGGGTCGTCGTCGCCCCCGTATCGGCATCATAGATTTCGG
>Ga0265320_10001912_pt1 | contig 14716 bp, 14 predicted proteins | sample 4827metaG_FD_202087 | JGI IMG/M metagenome (GOLD analysis project Ga0265320, IMG submission 202087) | Rhizosphere microbial communities from Carex aquatilis grown in University of Washington, Seatle, WA, United States - 4-8-27 metaG | ecosystem: Host-associated > Plants > Roots > Rhizosphere >...
GCAGGTCCACCAGCAGGACGAACGGCCAGACGATAAACGATATTTCTGTGAGTTGAAAAATGGGGATGAGCACCAGCACGAGCGCCAGCGGCGGGAATATCTGACATCCCCAGAGCGACGCGGTAATGCCGCGCCAGCGTTGCAACACCACGGGAAAAACCGAGTGAACAATGGCAAAGATGAAATAGAACGCCAGGGCTGCATTTAACACGTCATTGTTCAATGACCTGGCCGTCCACGCGGCAAGCAACCCAAAAACCGCGAGACCGGCGACGGGTTGGGCGGGGGCCATTTCATCATCCAGTACAACGAGGGTGGTGACGATCAGATCAATCAAAAAGACAAAACCAAACATCAACCATGGCCGTTGCGCCAGCGGCGGGAACCCCAGGAACCAGTTGGTGAAAATCAACGCAACGGCAACCAGGCCCAGCGTGGAACCCGAAAGCCATTTATTCACCATGCCGCGAAGTTTTGCGGCCCAGACGGCTCCCAGATACAGCGCGTTGAATCCAAGCAAGACGGCCAATGCAATCAGGATTTTGTTGCCTTCAAAGTATTTCTCCGCTGCGAAAAATTTTCCCACCCAACCGATTTGCATGAAAGCGGTCCCAGCCGCAGCCAGCGCCGTCAGGAAATGCCAGCGGCGGTTCAGGGCCACCACAATCAATCCGGCATCAAGGATGGCGATGTAACCGAACAAGCCCAATGGATTGTCCTGGCCGGTTGAAATCAGGACGGGCGTGAGAAAACCGCCCAACATGCCGAGGATGGCGACTACCATCGCATCCAGCCGGATGGAAATCAGGAAGGCGGTCGTGGTAATGAGCACCATCAACAGAAAAGTCGGGATCGTTCCGAAGAATTCAAAATGATAGATCGAGCGGCAGGCAAAGGTGACGGCATAAAGAATCACCACACCGGTAGCGCACAAGGTTTGCGCTCCGACGGTATATTGCTTTCGCCGGTGCAACCAGGCGCCGCCAACCAGCAAAGCAAGGCCGGTCAGGAACCCGAACGCCATGCGGAGTTCCGGCGAGATCAGGTTGTGATCAAAGGAATATTTGATGGCGAAGGCGACGCAGAGAAAAAGCGCCAATCCACCAATCCACATAAACCCCTTCACTCCCAGGAATTGTTCCCAATTGATGGCGGGAGCAATTGGACGTGGAACCGCAGGCGTCACCCTCGGCGGCGGCGCTGCGGATATGAGTGGCGGCGGAATGGTCGGCGACGGTGGTGGAACAACGGGCCTGGGGGCGACGACTGGTTTCGGCAACGACGGAATTGGCGGCACTTCGGCAACTTTGATGGTTGCAGCGACCGGTGCGGGAGTCGGTTTGAGGACTGATTCGGCCGGCTTCGCGGATTCCCGCTCCCGTTTCAGCCGGATGATTTCCGATTCCAGTTCGCTGAGGCGAAAGGAAAGTTCCTCGATACGTCCTTTGGCCTGCACGGCTCGCACGATCAGCCAGATGGCCAGAGCAAGGGGAACGCCGAGAACCACCAAGATGATCATGGGTATCATCAAATCCATAAAGTTTCCTTTCTGCGGACGGAACGGTTTGGTTCAACGCAGTCTGTGCTTTGGTGCGAGATCTTGGCAAGCAGGAACGCCCCGGCTGGTCTGGTTGGGCGCATCTCATTTTTTAAGCAGTGGCCAGGTGGGCTCAATCCCAACGGGATTGTGTCCTCCAGCCCAAGGTTGCCCCGATTTTCGGGGCTACCTTGGGTTCACTCGGAAAAGGAGACAACGCCAACGGCGTTGTGGCCGGGTTTTTGGGTATAGCGGAAGGGAACGGGCGCAACCGCGTTGCGGTTGTTGGTGTTCGGGGACGGTGCCCCAGGGTAGCTCGATTCCTCGCTACCCTGGGCTTTAAGGCTGAATCCCGTTGGGATTCAAGTGCGTTTGGCCGCACAAAAATTGAGATGCGCCCGTCTGGTTGCACCCAAAGGACGATGCAGTGCAGATTTCGGCTTGTTTTCACGCCTTGACGATAGCTGACCCGGTGCCCGGGAGTTAATTGATAAAAAGTGGGGCGGTTTCATTAAAATCAATAGCGGGGATTGCGGGGATTTGGACCTGAAATGTCCTGTTGACTTCGTCGTCATGTTTGGTAAATTCCACGTTCCTTTGCTCAATTTTAAATGAAAACGCATTTGCCGAAAGTGAATCTGGACCAGCGAAAGTGGCACGTAATCGACGCCGATGGCGCCGTGCTGGGTCGTCTGGCCGCGCAGGTTGCCGATGTTTTACGCGGCAAAAACAAGCCGATCTACACGCCGCACCTCGATGCCGGCGACTTTGTCGTGGTCATCAACGCCGAAAAAGTCCGGGTCACCGGCAAAAAGGAAACCGCCAAGGAATTCATGACCTATTCCGGTTGGAAAGGCGGCGAGAAATACACCACCGTGGCCCAGATGCGCGCCAAAAATCCGGAAAAGCTCATCACCCACGCGGTCAAGGGCATGATTCCCAAAAACCGGCTGGGCAGCCAGTTGCTGACCAAGCTCAAAGTTTTCAAGGGCCCGAAGCATCCGCACGCGGCCCAGCAACCTGAACCGCTCAAGGTGGCGGCCTGATTTTCCACCCAACCTTCAACCTCCACTGACCGATGGCTGAAACCAAAATCACCGAATATCTCGGCACGGGCCGGCGCAAGACCGCCGTTGCCCGCGTTCGACTCGCGTCCGGCAACGGCAAAATCACCGTCAACGGCCGGACGATCGACAACTATTTCCCGCTGGAAACGCTGCGGGTGACTGCGACGCAGCCGCTGACCCTGACCGGCACAACGGAAAAATTCAACGCGCGCATCAACGTCAGCGGCGGCGGGCCCAACGGCCAGGCCGGCGCGGTGCGGCACGGCATTTCCCGGGCATTGTTGCAGTTCGACGCCACCCTGCGCGGCGCGTTGAAGGCCGAGGGCTTCCTCACGCGCGATTCGCGCATGAAGGAACGCAAGAAGTACGGCCAGCCGGGTGCGCGCAAGCGGTTCCAATTCTCGAAACGTTAACCCCGAAACCCTTCGGGGTTGATCGCGCTGGAAATTTCCAAGCCCCGCTGGTTCAATCCGGCGGGGTTTTTTGTTTCCGGGCATGTAGCAGCCGACGTGAGGAGGCTCTGACCGATGATGTTGGAGATAAATGATTGACCGCTCGATCGGAGCCTTGTCACCTCGGCTGCTACAATTAACATTTTTTTATTGGCGTCATTGCGGTAAAAGAAAGGTAGCATGAATCTGAAAAAAGTTGCCATCGTTGGCGCGTCCGGTTACTCCGGCGAGGAACTCGTCCGGTTGCTGTTGAACCATTCCCATGTGGAACTGGCGGCGGTGACTTCGCGCCAGTACGCCGGGCAAACGCTCGCCCAGGTGTTCCCCAAATTTGCCGGCCATTCGCAGGCAAAAACGTTGCGTTTCAGCGAGCCGAACGCCGGACTGCTCGCGAAGCAGGCGGATGTGGTGTTTCTGGCGCTGCCGCATGGCGTCGCCGCCGAATTTGCCGTGCCGTTGCTCAATGCGGGGGTCATTGTGATCGATCTCAGCGCCGATTTCCGGTTGCAGGACGCCGGGATTTACAAGGAATTTTACGCGCACGAACACCCTGCGCCGGATTTGCTGGGGAAAGCGGTTTACGGCCTGCCAGAAATCCATCGCGAGGAGATCAAAAAAGCAATGCTGGTGGCCGCCCCGGGCTGTTATCCGACAAGCATTCTGCTGCCGCTGATTCCGTTGCTGAAAGCCGGCCTGATCAAATCCACCGGCATCATCGCCGATTCCCTGAGCGGCGTCAGCGGTGCGGGGCGCAAGGCCGAGCTGGACTACCTGTTCTGCGAATGCAACGAGAGTGTGCGGCCGTACGGCGTGCCCAAGCACCGGCATTTGTCGGAAATCGAGGAGCAACTTTCGCTGGCCGCCGGGACCAAGGTCACCCTCCAGTTGACGCCGCATCTGATTCCGGTGAACCGCGGCATTCTGACCACGCTCTATCTCGCGCCGGAAAAACATTTTTCCAGTGCGGCGGAAATGGATGCCCTGGGCCAGAAAATCTCCGCCTGCTACACCCAGGCATACGGCGCCGAACCTTTCGTGCATTTGCTCGAAGGCAAGGCGCTGCCGGACACCAAAAATGTGGTCGGCACCAACATCCTTGAAATCGCCTGGCGGCTCGACCCGCGCACCGGGCGGCTCATCGTCATGAGCGCCGAGGACAATCTGATCAAGGGCGCGAGCGGCCAGGCGGTGCAAAGCCTGAATCTCATCTGCGGTTTTCCCGAGACGGCCGGGTTGATCTGATTTTGAATGTAGGAGACAACGTAAGGAGTCTCTGATCAAACGAAAATGAGCCTCGTGACCTCGGCTTCTGGAAAGAAAAAAAACGCTGTGTGGAACGCGGCTGATTATGCCGCAAATTCTGCCGTGCAGCAAACCTGGGCGCGTGAACTCATCGCCCAACTCCATCTGCGCGGCGATGAACAGATCCTCGATGTCGGTTGCGGCGACGGCAAGGTGACGGCGGAAATCGCGCACGTTGTGCCGCGGGGCTCGGTGACTGGCATTGACGCTTCACCGCAGATGATTGAGTTCGCCCGCAGGATGTTTCCATCTGGCAAACATCCGAATCTGGAATTTCAAATCTGCGATGCGCGGAAAATCAGTTTTGCCGCCTTGTCTTCTCCCTCGCCTCCCCAAAAGGAGGAGAGGGTCGGGGCGAGGAGGCGTTTAATTTTAAATTCCAAATGCCTCTCCCCGCTTGGGCGGGGCGAGGGAGAAAAAACGGCGTGGTTTGACGTTGTCTTTTCCAATGCTGCCTTGCATTGGGTGGATGATCACGAGGCGATCTTACACGGGGCGGCATCCGTTCTGAAACCGGGCGGACGCCTCGTTGTCTCCTGCGGCGGCCGGGGGAACGCACATGACGTTTTCCTGGCATTGCGTCCCGAAATGCGGCTCAAGCGCTGGCGCCAGTTTTTCCGGAAAATCGAGGCGCCGTATTATTTTTACAGTCCGGCCGATTACGAAAAATGGCTGCCGCGGTGTGGCTTTGAAACGCGACGCGTCAAGCTGGCGCCCAAGGATGCGGTTTACCCCGGCCGCGATGGTTTTGCCGCCTGGCTGCGCACCACGTGGTTGCCTTACACGCAACGGGTGCCGGAGGAGGCGCGCGAGGAATTCATCGCCGGTGTCACCAACCGTTATCTGGCCAAACATCCGCCGGATGCCGAAGACCGCGTCCACGTCAAAATGGTGCGGCTGGAAATTGGCGCGGTAAAAGTTTGAAAAAGACGGGCGCTTTGCGCAATTTGCGCCCCGAAACCGATATGAAAAAGTTGTTCAAGGAAATTTCAGGTTCCATCGTTGCCCCGCGGGGGTTCCTCGCCAGCGGTGTGTTTTGCGACATCAAACGGCTCGGCACCGGCAAAGGTTCGAACAAGGGACAGAAACGCGACCTCGCGTTGATTGTGTCCGAGGTGCCGGCCACGGTCGCGGGCATGTTTACGACCAACCAGGTGTGCGCCGCGCCGGTAAAGGTTTGTGTTGAGCGCGTGAAAAAGGGAACCGCGCAGGCGATGGTCATCAATTCCGGCAATGCCAATGCCTGCACCGGCAAACAAGGTTTGCAGGATGCCCGGGAAATGGTCCGCTATGCCGAGCGCGCCTTGGCCTTTCCGCAAGGTTCGGTCCTGGTCGGCTCGACCGGGCGCATCGGGGTCCCGATGCCGATGGACCATGTGCGCGCGGGAATCATTGAGGCCTGCGTCGAATTGGGTTCAACGCCCGGCCACGCGGCCCGTGCCGTTGAAGCCATCATGACCAGCGACACGCGGCCGAAGCAGATTGCGGTCGAGTTCAAGCTGGGCGGCAAAACCGTCCGCCTCGGCGGCATGTGCAAGGGTGCGGGAATGATCCAGCCCGGCATGAGCGCCACAGGAGCGCGACCGGCCGCGTCGCCGTTGCACGCGACGATGCTGGGTTTTATCACCACCGACGCCGCCATCACGGCCGGGGCTTTGCAGGTCGCGTTGCGGGAAGCCGTGGCGCAAAGCTTCAACCGCATCACCGTGGACGGCGACATGAGTACGAACGACACGGTGCTGGTGCTGGCGAATGGTCTCGCCGGAAACCCTCTGCTCGTGGCGGCGAACGTGAGTCCGCGGCAAAACAGCAAAAAATCAGCCGCGCTCTCACGAGCGCAGCCACGGGATTTTGAAAATTTCCAATCCGCCCTCAATCACATCTGCCTGGAACTTGCCAAAATGATTGTGCGTGACGGCGAAGGGGTGCATCGCGTGGTGACGGTGCGGGTAAGCGGCGCAAAGACGATTCAGGATGCCGACGCCGCGGCGCGGGCGGTGGCGAACAGCGCGCTGGTGAAAACCAGCTGGCACGGCGGGGATCCAAACTGGGGCCGCATCATCGATGCGCTCGGCTATTCGCCGGCCAAAATCATCGAGGAAAAGGTGGACATTGGTTATAGCCCGAGCGGTGGTAAACAAATTCTTTGGAGTTTGAAACGCGGTCAACCAACGAAGGCGACATTTAAACAACTCTGCACTGCCGTGGCACCGAAGGAATTTGATTTGCACATCAACCTGAATCTCGGTTCGGCGGGAGCGGTGATTTACGCCGCGGATCTGACGGAGGAATATGTGGATTTCAACAAGGGCGACGTGGGGGATCCGGCAACTTTAGGCGGATGATTATGGATGATTGCTCGGCGGCCTGATTCTCTTGCTTGACACCTATTGGCGATAGATGGAGATTGATTTTGTATGAGTTACGCGCTGACGCCCTACTACAAACGGATCATCCGGCGGCAACTGGCCACCGGACGTTTCAACAACGAGAGCGAGGTCATCCGTCATTCGCTGCGGCTGACGGATTCGCTGGAACGCGCCGCCGGGCCGCTGGGTTGCACCTTTGCGGGACGTGAGGATTTGGAAGAACTGCTGCTGGAAGGTCTGGCCAGTGGTCCAAGTACGCCCATGACGGCGGCGCGCAAGAAGAGGATTTACAAAGAAGCGCTGGAGGAAGCGTGAGGGGCTACCGCACCACGCCAAAAGCCGACAATGATCTGGTTGAGGGCGCCCGCTGGATACGCGCGGACAATCCGCAGGCAGCCCGGCGTTTTCTGGATGCGGCATTTGATGCGTTTGACCGGTTGGCGGAATTTCCCGAATCCGGCCCGCTGGCGCGCTTCAAGAACCGCAAGCTTGCCGCCGTCAGATTTTGTGTGTTGCCGCCACCGTTCAACCGCTGGCTGGTTTTTTACCAAGTGCGCGGTGGTGAGGTGGAGGTTCTTCGCGTGGTTTACGGCACGCAAAACTGGCGCGGAAATCCTGACGCGTTTTTCATTTGAAAATGAATATCCAGATGGCGATGGCAGGGTGATGTCGCTCGCTTTGATTTGGAGTTCGTGGAACTCGCCTTTCCAACAGGAAACGAAAAAGCCGCCGGATTATTCCGACGGCTTCAATTGTTTGAGCGGATTTCAGTTTGAGGCGCGGCCCGTGATGCCCTTGGTGCCCTTGGTGATGGCGCGGGCGGGTTCCTTCGGACGCAGGGCGCGGACGGCGGCGCCGGCACGCCACATCTCGGAGTTGTGGAGCTGGTCCAGTTCCTTCTGCAGCAACTTCTGATAATTGGAGCCGCCACAGGCGGAAAGCACCCGGGCGCATTCCCGACCGTCCTTGACGCGTTGATAGAGGTCCTTGAATACCGGCAGCGTCGCCTTCTTGAACTTGGGTTTCCAATCCAACGCGCCGCGCTGGGCGGTGGCGGAGCAGTTGGAATACATCCAGTCCATCCCGTTCTCGTCCACCAGCCGGAGGAGACTCTGGGTGAGTTCCTCGACGGTTTCATTGAAGGCTTCGCTGGGCGAGTGGCCCCGGGCGCGAAGCACTTCGTACTGGGCCTCCATGACGCCGGCGAGCGCGCCCATCAAAATACCACGTTCGCCGGTAAGGTCGCTGAACACCTCGTGCTGGAACGTGGTCGGGAAAAGATATCCGGAGCCGACGCCGATGCCGAGTGCCAGGCAGCGCTCGGTGGCACGGCCGGTATAGTCCTGCCCGACGGCGAAACTTGAATTGATACCCGCACCGGTGAGAAAATTACGGCGGACGTTCAGACCCGAACCCTTCGGGGCCACCATGATCACATCCACGTTCTTCGGCGGGATGACGCCGGTCTGTTTCTTGTAGGCGATGGAAAAGCCGTGGGAAAAATAGAGCGCCACACCGGGCTTCAGGTGTTTCTTGACCGCCGGCCAGATCTGGCGCTGGGCGGCGTCCGAAACCAGCATCTGAATGACGGTGCCCTTTTGCACCGCTTCCTCGATGTCGAACAGGGTCTTGCCGGGCTTCCAGCCGTCGGCTTGGGCGCGTTTCCAACCCTTGCCGCCGGGGCGGTTGCCGATGATGACGTTGAAGCCGTTGTCGCGCAGGTTCAAGGCCTGTGCCGGTCCCTGGACGCCGTAACCGATGATCGCGATGGTCTCGTTCTTCAGCACCTTGCGGGCTTTGGCCATCGGAAATTCCTTCCGCGTGATGACTTTTTCCTTGGTTCCGCCAAAATCAATGATTGCCATAATCAACTCTTTCTTTGCTGGGTATTGGTTTGTCGCTTAAATCGTCAAATGAACCTTGAATCTTAACCGTCCCGGCTTGCCAGTCAAACGGAAACACGGTCCTGATGAGAGGTGGTACCGGGTCCGGCGGCGTCACTTGCGCGGCAGGGCGATTTTGCCCGTGCGCGTGATTTCCTGCACGCCGAATGAATCCATCAGGCCGATGAATTTTTCCACCTTGCTTTCGGCGCCGGTGATTTCGATGGTGAGCGTCTTCGGCTGCACATCCACGATTTTGGCGCGAAATATATCGGTGATCTGCATCACCTCGGCACGCGACTTGGAATCCACCGCCACCTTGACGAGCACCAGTTCGCGATCCACGTATTCGCCCTCATGGAAATCCTGCACCTTGATGGCGTCCGGCAGCTTGTTGAGCTGCTTGACGATCTGTTCCAGCGTGGCCTCGTCGCCGTGGGTGACGATGGTCATGCGCGACGTCTTGGGATCCTGGGTCGGGCCGACGTTGAGGGTATCAATGTTATAGCCGCGGCCGCTGAACAGGCCGGCCACGCGCGTGAGCACGCCAAACTTGTTTTCGACCAGCACTGAAATGGTATGTCGCATAAAATCCCGTTGGAACGGAAGGACAGGCTAACAACCGCAGCGAAAAGGGTCAATTTTTGATTTGATCGCGTGAAGCCAATGAATTGGCCGAATGTCACTTGACCGTGAGTTGATTTGTGTTAAAAGAGCCTTAACGGAACGGGTTAAATATGAAGCCAAATCTTATTCTCGGGTGCGGTTCTATCGCGTTTTTTCTGTTGGTTTCCTCGTCTTCTTTGCAGGCGGACGTTCTCGACAACTGGACGACCAATCAGGTCAGCACCAATTACTTTGGTCTGGACTGCGTGGTCTATGGATCCAATCGGTACGTTGCCTATGGCGAATATTCAGATTACGGTGTCATCTTGACCTCCGAGGATGGCAAGGACTGGATTTTACGTTCAAATGGCGGCGGCCTGTCCGGTTCGGGCCTGTCATTCTCAATTTCATTGGTTTACACCGGCGGCAGGTTCTTTGCCTTGGGCGGTTTTGGTGCTTCAGCGGTATCAGCGGATGGAATTAATTGGACAGTGTTCTCCCACGGCTGGGTTTTGTCCGGGGCAGCTTTTGGTGCTGGAGAGTATGTGGCTGTCGGCAGTGGCAGTGGTATACTGACTTCTGCCAATGGTGTGGCTTGGACGGCGAGCGCGAATTTTAATTGCAGCGATATTGCCTATGGAGCGGGTTCATTTGTGGCCATAGGCAACAACAATGGAATCACCTACACTTCGCCAGATGGGTTCACCTGGGATCAGCAGAGCATTCCGGGTGGCAGCCACGTCAGTTTTTTCAATGGGAAATTCATCGTGCCTTTTGGAAATGGGACAAACCTGATTTCGACCTACGGGGATGATTGGACTCCGCAAAAAACCGGCCTGACAAACGCGTTAGGGAAGGTGACTTATGCCAATGGCTTGTTTTTGGCGACAGCTGGGGGACACCTTGCGACTTCCACCGATGGAATCAACTGGGTGCAATATCCGCAAGCGTTGCCGGGCAATTCATTGCGGGGACAATATGTTGCAACTGATGGCGCTCGTTTGGTGACGGTTGGTGGCGTTTACACCAATAGCGGTTTTCCAAATTATTACAGCGGCTACACGTATTATTCAGATGTGTTCGCCGCTGTCCGCATGACAAATTCTTCACCGGTACAAGTCGCGCTATCTGGCTTGGTTGGGCGCTCTTATCAAATTCAATCGGCCGATGTCTTGATGGCTGAAACCAACAATTGGAAGACAAACACCACCTTGCAGTTGCCCAGCAATCCCTATGTTTGGACGGATTTAACCGCCACCAACTCGCAGCGGTTCTATCGCACGGTGTTGTTGCCTTGAAGTTGGAATAGGGGCAACAGGTCGCCGCTTGAAGAAGCCAGTTAAAAATACCGGTCAATCACCCGCGTGATGCGGTCGTTCACATAGACGGTGTTGCGGTGGCCAAACAATGGTTTGCGCCGTTTCTCAATCCGCACGTCCGATTTCTCCCGGCCATCAATCACAAAGTGGTAAACTTCGTTGACCGGTTCGTTGAAAACGCGGGTGTTCTGGAAAACCGGCTGGTTGTCCACGCGGATCAACAGCGTGCCGCGAAGTTGATTGAAGTTGAATTCGACAAGGTGTCTTTCCGTGGTCCCTACTTCCAAAGCAAATTTCATAAGTCGTGTGCTTCTATTCGCGCTCTCTAACGTGCAATCCTCGTGCCACTTATGCCGGAAATCCCCGGCCAGTCACCCGGGCGTTGCAGAATGACCCGCTTTTCGTTCAGTGTCACAATCCAAGCCAATTCCGGAGCGGTACACACGGAAAATGCGATTCCCTGGCTGGAATCGCATCGCGGATCGTCGTGGAATGCGTGACGATGCCGCCGGTTGGTGTCCAATTTATTGCAAGTCAGTCCAAAAAATACAGCGAAGGGTTCCGGTCGCGGGGCTTCCCATGGAGCGGTAGAAAATTGCCCGCCCAATTCTGTTATGCGGATCGGCCCTGGAAAAATCAAAAGAAGGGATTGTGCGCCTTCTCTTCCGCCACGGTCGTCAACGGACCGTGGCCGGGACAAATCAGCGTCTCCGGCGGCAGCGTAAAAATCTGGTCGCGCACCTTTTGTCGCGCCAGGTCCCACGACTGGTTGCCGCGCCCAATGGAGCCGGCGAAAATCGCGTCACCCACGATGGCCACATGCGGCGCGTCCTCCTGCCAGTTGCCGACAACGTAGGTCACGCCGTCTTCCGCGTGGCCGGGAGTTTCGCGATACGTCACGCGCAGGCCGCCGAGCGGGACGATCTCGCTCGGTTTGTTGCGCTGGTCCACCGGCGCGCTTTTGGAACTGGTGTGCAGCCGCACCTTGGGAAAAAGTTCGCGGAGGGCGCCGAGCGCGCTCACGTGGTCGAAGTGCGAGTGCGTGATGAAAATGTGTCGCAGCGCCAGGCCTTCCGCCGCCACGGTGTCCTGAATCAGCTTCGCGTCGAAACCAGTGTCAAACAGGGCCGCGTCGCGGGTGACCTCATCCCAGACCAGAAAACAATTCACCGTTTCACCTTCGCCGGCGGTGGTGAACACGCGTAATTCGCGCCACGGACTCAAATCCTTTTCCGCCGGCTGCCAGCCCTGGGCGATGCCTTCCAGTTTGGCTGCATTCAGTCCGATGAGGTTTGCCAGCGCCTTCAAATCCGGGGGCTTGGGCGCGCGCCCGGTTTCTTCGAGCCCGGCCAGCTCAGTTCCGGAAATACCGGCGGCTGTGGCTGCCGTGGCGGCGGAAGCTCCGCTCATTGCCCGCGCCTTGCGGATGATATCGCCCAAATGATCTTCAAGGTTCACCCGGCAACGGTAGCGGTCGGCGCGGTTAATCGCAAGCATACGACTTGAACCGCAGCGGGTTGTGTGTTAGAAGTTCGGCGGGAATCAGAATTGTATGTTTCGTCCGAAGGCCGGAAAAGAGCCGGAACGTTTTTATTTGTTGCCGGGGCAAGGTGGGCGCGCAGCCCGTCGCAAGCAGCTTTACTTTCTAAAATGGTCCATTGTTGCCGCGCTGGCGCTGTCGGGGATTTTGGCGCTGGTGATGTATTTCCTGAACCGGCTCAGTCTTTGAGCGGCGCGCTTGACCCGCCGGGGTTTGCTGTTAACATGCGCGCGATTTGATGAAGTTTTTCCGTTTCATCCCGATTCTGGCGGCCGCCGTTTGTTTCAACCTGCCGGCGCAGGCGGAATTGGTCGATGGCCTCAAGGCGGTGGTCAACAGCGGGGTGGTCACGGTTGCGGAAGTCGATGATTTTGTCATGCCGGCGGTCCAGTCGTTGCGCCGCGAATATGCCGGCGATCAGGCCGTGTTTCAGCAAAAGCTGGACGGGGCGCTCGGCGACGGTCTGGAGCAATTGATCGAACGGCAGTTGATTTTGCGCGATTTTGACGTCGAAGGCTACCGGTTGCCGGACACTGTGGTGGACGAGCTGGTTCAGGAACAAATCCGCGACAAGTTTGGCGACCGCATCACGCTGATGAAAACGCTTCAGGCCCAGGGCCAGACGTTCGAGAAATTCCGCCAGCAAGTGCGCGATCAATACATCGTTTCTGCCCTGCGCTCCAAAAACATGTCTTCGGACAAAATCATCATCTCCCCCTACAAGGTCGAAACCTACTATCTTGCCCACCAGGACGATTTCAAGGTCGAGGACGAAATCAAACTCCGGATGATCGTGCTCAACAAAACGTCCGCCGACGAAACCAACACCTTGAGTCTGGCCAACGAGATCCTGGCCAAGATCAAGGAAGGAGCGACGTTCCCGGAAATGGCCTCCGTTTACTCGCAGGGTTCGCAACGCAGCCAGGGCGGCGATTGGGGCTGGGTCGAACGCTCGGTTTTGCGCAAGGAACTGGCCGAAACTGCCTTCACGCTCAAGCCCGGCCAGGTCAGCGGGGTGGTGGAAACCCCCGAGGCCTGTTACCTCATGCTCGTCGAACAGACGCGCCCCGCGCACGTCAAACCGCTCAATGAGGTGCGCGATGATGTCGAGGCAACCCTTCGCACCCAGGCGCAAAAGCAGCTCGAACAACTGTGGATCGTGAAGTTGAAACAGAAAACGTTCATCCGCCTGTTTTAGATTCCGACGTGAGGGGGAATATTTTGCCTCAGCTCTCAAACCCCAACCCTCAATTCCCATGACTGGCTGGATCGGCATCTCCCTCGGCGATGTCTCCGGCATCGGCCCGGAGGTCGCCCTCAAAGCTGTCGCCGCCGGGAGGCAGGACGACGACACGAAATACCTGTTCATTGGTGATGAAAATCTTCTTCAGCGCCTGAATCAAAAATATTCGCTCGACCTGCCGTTACAAAAATTTGTCGGTTATGGCGGTTCCGGCCGGTATTTCGTCGCGAATCCTTTGTCCGAACCACTGCCAGAAAATCCGCCGGCCGGTTCGCCGGCGGCGGCGCAGGCGGCGGTGGCCTGGCTGCGCGAGGGCGCGGAGCGCTGCCTCCGCCACGAGCTTGACGCACTTGTCACTGCGCCCGTCAACAAGGCATCCATCGTTCACGCCGGTCATCCATTTACCGGCCAGACCGGATTTCTCTCCGATCTGGCCGGCGCCAGACGGACGGCGATGATGCTGCTCGGCACGGATGAGCGCGGACGCTGGTTGCGCGTGGCGCTGGCCACGGTGCACATTTCCATCAAGACCGTTCCCCAAGAACTCACGGCGGAGAAAATCAATCTGGCCATTGAACTTGCGGTGGAATCGTGCCGTGATCTGGGGTTGTCCCGCGCAAAAATCGCGGTCGCCGGCTTGAATCCCCATGCCGGCGAAGGCGGGGAATTTGGTGATGAAGAAATCAAGACCATCGCACCGGCGGTGCTCGCCGCGCAAAAACGCGGAGTGGATGTTGTGGGTCCGTTGAGCGGCGACACGGTTTTTCACTACGCCTTGCAGGGAGATTTCGATGTGGTCGTGGCGATGTATCACGATCAGGGATTGGCCCCGCTGAAAGCGGTCGCGTTCGACACCGGAGTGAACTGGTCGCTGGGTTTGCCGTTCGTCCGCACCTCGCCCGACCACGGCACGGCTTACGACATCGCCGGAAAAGGAGTCGCCAATCCCTCGAGCATGATCGCGGCAATCCGGCTGGCCAAACAACTGGTGAAGAATCAAAAGGTGTAGTGTCGGCGCTGTGCGCCGATTCGGTCGAGCCGCAGGCTCGACGTTACAGCCCGATCAACTCGCGGATTTTGGTGCCGATGTCGCGGCCCTTCATCAATGATTCGCCGACCAAAATCGCCTTTGCGCCGCATTGCCGCAAACGTTCCACATCTGCGCGCGAATGAATTCCGCTCTCGGCGACGAGCAGCGGCGGGTGACGGGTGACGGGTGACGGAAAAAGTTTTGCCGCCAGGCGCTCCGTCGTGGCCAGGTCCACCTTGAAGTTTTTCAAATTGCGGTTGTTCACGCCGATGAGCGCCGGGGAGATTTTCATCGCACGGTCCAATTCTGCTTCATCATGGACTTCCACCAAAACGGCGAGGCCGGCTCCTGTCGCGAGCGAGTGAAAC
>Ga0265320_10001913_pt1 | contig 14713 bp, 12 predicted proteins | sample 4827metaG_FD_202087 | JGI IMG/M metagenome (GOLD analysis project Ga0265320, IMG submission 202087) | Rhizosphere microbial communities from Carex aquatilis grown in University of Washington, Seatle, WA, United States - 4-8-27 metaG | ecosystem: Host-associated > Plants > Roots > Rhizosphere >...
GACCAACATGCCCGAGGCCAAGTTGGCCCGTGAGGCGGAGATGTGCTACGCCTCCGTCGCCATGGTCACCGACTACGATTGCTGGCACCCCGACCACGACGCGGTCACCGTCGACGCCATCGTCAAGGTCCTGCTGGCCAACGCCGACCGCGCCCGCTCGCTGGTCAAGACCGTCGCCCCCAAGGTGACAAGCCGCAAGGCGCCCTGCGCCAAGGGCTGCCACACCGCGCTGGACAACGCCATCATCACCCATGGCGAGGGCCGCGACCCCGCCGTGGTGGGCAAGCTGGACGCCGTGGCGGGCCGGGTGCTGAAGCAATGAAGATCAACGGCACCCCTTACCGCACCATCTGGCTGGCCAAGGACGGCAAGACGGTCGAGATCATCGACCAGACCCGCCTGCCCCATGATTTCGTGGTGGTGACGCTGCGCTCGCTGGACGACGCCGCCACGGCCATCCGGGATATGTGGGTGCGCGGCGCGCCGCTGATCGGCGCCACGGCGGCCTATGGCATGGCGCTGGCGGCGGTGGGCGACGCCTCCGATGCCGGGCTGGAGCGGGCCTATGCGGTGCTGCACGCCACGCGGCCCACCGCCATCAACCTCAAATGGGCGCTGGACGAGATGATGGCGGCGCTGAAGCCGCTGCCGGTCAGCCATCGCATCGCCGCCGCCTATGCCCGCGCCGCCGAGATCTGCGACGAGGATGCCGCCCAGAACGCCGCGCTGGGCGAGCACGGCGCGGCGATCATCGCCGAGCATCACAAGGCCAAGCGCCGCACCATCAACATCCTCACCCACTGCAACGCCGGCTGGCTGGCCACGGTGGATTGGGGCACGGCGCTGGCCCCGGTCTACAAGGCCTTCGACGCCGGCATCCCGCTGCATGTGTGGGTGGACGAGACCCGGCCGCGCAACCAGGGCGCCAGCCTGACGGCCCGCGAACTGAACTGGCACGGCGTGCCGCACACGGTGATCGCCGACAATACCGGCGGCCACCTGATGCAGCACGGCATGGTCGACCTATGCATCGTCGGCACCGACCGCACCACCCGCAACGGCGACGTCTGCAACAAGATCGGCACCTACCTGAAGGCCCTGGCCGCCAAGGACAACGGCGTGCCGTTCTATGTGGGCCTGCCCAGCCCGACCATCGACTGGACCGTCGCCGACGGCGTCAAGGAAATCCCCATCGAGGAGCGCTCGGCCCGCGAGCAGACCCACATCTTCGGCAAGACCGAGGACGGGGTGGTCCGCGAGGTGCAGGTCACTCCCGACGGCTCGCCCGCCGTCAATTATGGCTTCGACGTCACCCCGGCCCGTCTGGTCACCGGCCTGATCACCGAGCGCGGCGTGTGCGAGGCGTCGCCCGAGGGGTTGAAGGGGCTGTTCCCTGAGCGGGGCTGAACAAAACCCTGCGGATTCAAGGGACACGGATAGACACGGATGTCCGCTTCGCGGACACGCGGATCAACTCGGACGAGAAGATTATTTCATCCGTGCTTATCCGTGAGCCTGCGCAAGCAGGCTATCCGTGGTCATCCGTGTCTCTGGAAAATATCACTCATCCTCGCCCGCATCCTCGATAGCGGTGGCGCCCAGCGCCAGCAGGGCTTCGACGCCGGAATCGGGGATGGCCTCGACCTTGCGTAATTGCCGGTCGATAGCCCGCTTCCTCACCGCCACGTCGTCGATGGTCTTCGACGCCTCCTGCAGCTTCTTCTGCACCTTGTCGAGCACGTCGCCGTACTTGCCGAACTCGGTCTTGACCGCACCCAGGATTTCCCACACCTCGCTCGAGCGCTTCTCGATGGCCATGGTCTTGAAGCCCATCTGGATGGCGTTGAGGATGGCGCCGAGCGTGGTCGGCCCGGCGGCGATGACCTTGTAGTCGCGCTGGATCAGGTCGACTAGGCCGGGGCGGCGCAGCACCTCGGCATAAAGGCCTTCGGTGGGCAGGAACAGGATGGCGAAGTCGGTGGTGGTGGGCGGATTGACGTACTTGTCGCGGATGTCGCGGGCGAAGCTCTTGACCCGGGTCTCCAGCGCCTTGGCGGCGGCCTCGACGGTGTCGGGGTCGGCGCGCTCGACGGCCATCTGCAGGCGTTCGTAATCCTCGTTGGGGAACTTGGAATCGATGGGCAGGAGAACCTCCGGCTCGTCGTCGCCCTTGCCCGGCAGGCGGATGGCGAAATCGACCCGCTCCAGACTGCCCTTCTTGCAATTGGCTTCCCGCACATACTGGTCGGCGCGGAAGATCTGTTCGAGCAGATTGCCCAACTGCACCTCGCCCCAGGTACCACGCGTCTTGACGTTGGTGAGGACCCGCTTCAAATCGCCGACGCCGCTGGCAAGCGACTGCATCTCGCCCAGGCCCTTGTGCACCTGCTCGAGGCGGTCGCTGACCAGCTTGAAGGATTCGCCCAGACGCTTTTCCAGGGTGCCCTGCAGCTTCTCGTCCACGGTCTGGCGCATCTGCTCCAGCTTCTGGGTATTTTCGCCCCTGAGCTTTTCCAGATGCTCGGACACCACGCGGGTCTGTTCCGACACCGTCTTGCCGATGCCCTCGCCCAGTTGCTTGATGCCGCCCAGCACCTCTTCGCGCAAGGCGCGGGCCTGGGTGGCCTGATCCGAGCGGAACTCGGCCAGCCTGGTCTCCACCAGGATGCGCAGCTCGGTATGGTACTTGTCGGCGGAGGCGGTGGAATCGCCCTGGAAGGTGCGGATCATCTCGGCGGTCTCGCGCCGGTCCTGGCGGGCCTCGTCGCGCAATACCCGCTCCAGGCGGTCGAGACGTTCCGACAGATCGTCCTTCTTGCGCAGCAGCAGGACCACCACGCCGGCCAAAGCGGCCAGGGACAGAGCGGCGGCGATCAGGGCGAAATCCATGGCAATCTTCCGAACATTACGGGAACGATTGCCTTGTAGCACGATTTCCGCGTGGACACAAACCTGCCCAGGAGATCAGGGCCGATGGACCAGGAACACCAGCCGTGCGGCGCCGCGCGGCCTTTCTTCCACCGCATCGAAGCCGGCGGGCGGGGCGAAGGCCTCGTCGGCGGCCACCTCGACCACGGCCAGGGCGCCGCTTTCCAGCCAGCCCTTGGCGGCCAGACCTTCGAGGCAGGGCGCGGCCAGACCGGAATGATAGGGCGGATCGAGGAAGGCCAGGGTGCAGGCATGGGGCGCGACAGGCGGCTTGGCGGCATCGGCGCGCACAACCTTGGTCTCGGCCTCCACCTTCAGCGCCTTGACGTTGGCGTAAATGGCGGCCAGGGGCTGCGCCGCCAGTTCCAGGAAGCAGGCATGGGCCGCGCCGCGCGACAGGGCTTCCAGGCCCAGCGCCCCCGAGCCGGCGAAGGCGTCCACCACGCGGGCGCCCTCCATCTCCACCAGATCGGAATGCATCAAGATGTCGAACAGCGCCTGACGCACCCGGTCGGCGGTGGGGCGGGTGTCGCGGCCCGAGGGCGCTTCCAGGCGGCGGCCCTTATGAAGACCGGCGACGATGCGCATCGGGTTTTGCCTTCTTGGCGCTCGCGACGCGCTTGTCCTCGGCCAGCTTCTGCTTGCGGGCCCGGGCAGCGACGCGCTGCTCCTTCTCGCGCTCGCCGGCCGGCTTGTTCTCGGCCTTGGGCTTCAACACCGGCTTGCCTTCGCCCATCTGCTCGCGCAGCACCTTGCCCGCCACCTCGTCGGCGGCGCCCTCCTCCAGGGTGCCCAGTTGGAACGGGCCGTAGGAGACGCGGATCAGGCGGCTGACCGGCCAGCCGAGATATTCCATCACCCGGCGGATTTCGCGGTTCTTGCCTTCCCGCAAGCTGACGCTCAGCCAGGCGTTGGCGCCCTGACGGCGATCCAGCGTGGCGCTGATGGGGCCATAGGCCATGCCGTCGATGGTGATGCCGTTCTCCAGCCGGGCCAGGGCGTCTTCCGACACCTCGCCGTGGACGCGCACTCGGTAGCGCCGCAGCCAGGCGTTGGAGGGCAGTTCCAGCTTGCGGGCCAGTTCGCCGTCATTGGTCAGCAGCAGCAACCCCTCGGAATTGAGGTCCAGCCTTCCCACCGAGATGACCCGCGGCATGCCGTCGGGCAGATGCTCGAACACCGTCGGCCGTCCCTCGGGGTCCTTGTGGGTGGTCACCAGCCCGGCCGGCTTGTGATAGCGCCACAGCCGGGTCTTTTCCGGCTCGGCCAGCGGCGTGCCGTCGACCAGCACGATATCGCCCGGCCCGACCACGCAGGCGGGGCTGTCCAGGGTCTTGCCGTTGACCGAGACACGGCCCATCTCGACCCAACGCTCGGCCTCGCGCCGCGAACACAGGCCGGCGCGGGCCAGCCTTTTCGCGATTCTCTCGCCCTTGTCCTCGCTCATGATCGGCATGCTCCCACAAAGGCGCGCAGCAGGGCGGAATCCGCCGGGCTGATGTCATATTCGGGATGCCACTGCACCCCGATGCAGAACGTGCGGCCGGTCGCCTCGATGCCCTCGATCACTCCGTCGGGGGCGATAGCGTTGACCACGCAGCCGGGCGCCACGTCGCGCACCGCCTGATGATGGGCCGAGTTCACCGGAATGCGCGTCTCGCCGACGATGGCGGCCAGCCGGGTCCCGGCGGCGATCTCCACCCAGTGGCCCGGCTCGCTGCGGGGATTGGGCTGCTCGTGGGCCAGGGCGCCGTCGACCTCGTCGGGAATGTGCTGGATCAGCGTGCCGCCCAGCGCCACGTTGAGCAGTTGCTGCCCGCCGCAGATGCCCAGGATGGGCATGTCGCGGCCCAGGGCGCCCTGCACCATGGCCAGTTCGAAGCGGGTGCGGCCGGTCTTCAGCACCAGACCGGCGCGAGCCTCGGCGCCGAACAGGGCCGGATCGATATCGAAGGCGCCGCCGGTCACCACCAGCCCGTCGATACGGTCCAGGAAGGCCTGGGCCAGATGGGGCTCGTGCGGCAGCAGCACCGGCAGGCCGCCGGCACGCGCTACCGTCTCGGCGTAGTTGCGGCGCAGCGCGTACCACGGCATGCGGGAATAGCCGCCGGAATCCTCGCTGTCGAGGGTGATGCCGATAAGAGGGGGTGAGAGGCTCATCAGGCTTCTATACCCCCCCGGGGCCAAAGAAGAAAGGCCCGGGCGAGAACGCCCGGGCCAGTTTGTCCGGCATCAGGGGATGCAGGAGGGTGATTAAGGGATCATCCAGGTCAGGACATAGGCCTGCAGCGTGGTGATGACGCCGATGATGCACACGAAGAAGACGCTGTGCTTCAAGGTGAAGCGGAACAGGTTCGACTCGTGGCCCACCAGACCCACGGCGGCGCAGGCCACCGCGATGGACTGGGGCGAGATCATCTTGCCGGTGACGCCGCCGGTGGTGTTGGCGGCGACCATCAGGATGTCGCTGATTCCCAATTGATGCGCGGTGGTGGCCTGCAACGCGCCGAACAGGGCGTTGGACGAGGTGTCCGACCCGGTCAGGAACACGCCCAGCCAGCCCAGCACCGGCGCGAAGAACGGATAGACCTTGCCGGCACCGGTCAGCAGCAGCGCCAGGGTGGTGGACAGGCCCGAGGCATTGGCCACATAGGCGAAGGCCAGCACCGTGCCGATGGTGTAGATGGGGCGCTTCAGCTCGGAGAGAGTCTCGCCGAAGGTCTTGAGGCCTTCCTTGCCCTTCATCCCCAGCATGATGATGGTGATGATGGCCGAGATCAGGATGGCGGTACCGGTGGCCGACACCAGATTCAGGGTGTAGACGGCGGGCACGGCCTTGGCGGCGGCCACGATGGGCGGCACCTTGGACACCAGGTTGTGCAGGTAGGGCACTTCCCAGTTGATATTGGTGAACAGCAGCTCGCCGCCCTTGGCGAACATGGCCTTGAAGGATTTCAGGCTCCACACGGTCACCACGGCGGTGAGGATCAGGAACGGCGCCCAGGCCTTGGCCACCTGACCGGCGGTGTAGTCGTGGGAGTGCTTCTCCTCCTCGCCCTCTTCCTTGAAGCGGAAGATGTTCTTGGGCTGCCAGAACTTGAGGAATACGGTGATGCACACCAGGCTGATCAGCGCCGAGGTGATGTCGGGCAGCTCCGGCCCGATGTAGTTGGAGGTGAACCACACGCCGAAGGCGAAGGAACCGCCGGCCACCAGGATGGCGGGCCAGGTCTCGCGGACGCCCTTGAAGCCGTCCATGATGAAGATGATCCAGAAGGGCACGAACACGGCCAGCAGCGGCAGCTGGCGGCCGGCCATGGCGCCGATCTTGAAGGGGTCCAGGCCCGAGACCTGACCGGCGACGATGATCGGAATGCCCATGGCGCCGAACGCCACCGGAGCGGTGTTGGCGATCAGGCACAGGCCGGCGGCGTAAAGCGGATTGAAGCCCAGGCCGACCAGCAGGGCGGCGGTGATGGCCACCGGCGCGCCGAAGCCCGCCGCACCCTCGAGGAAGGCGCCGAACGAGAAGCCGATCATCAGCATCTGCAGGCGCTGGTCGGCGGTGATGGACACCACCGAGGAGCGGATGATCTCGAACTGGCCGGTCTTGACCGTGACCTTATAGAGGAAGACGGCGCCGATGATGATCCAGGCGATGGGCCACAGACCGAACAGGAAACCCTGTACGCCGGCCATCAGGGCCGAAGCCACCGGCATCTTGTAGAACACGATGGCCACGGCGATGGACAGCAGCACCGTGATGGTGCCGGCCACATGGCCTTTCAGCTTCAGAATCGTCAGGGCGACGAAGAAGAAGATGATGGGAATGGCGGCGATCAGTGACGACAGCCACAGATTGCCGGCCGGATCATAGACTTGCATCCAAGCTTGCATGGTGCCTCCCCGAAGGTTCGACCGTGCATCCGCTCGAGATGCCGGTGGAGTGTTGGCGTTGAACGTTTTCTTGAACGTGGTAACAAAATTTGACCAGATGATGAGGCTGGATAACTCGATTCGTCATCCGGTGTAAATGGAAAAGTTGCCATGCCAAAAATCCATGGTTGGCTATGGGTCGGCACCGTCCTATCCTGATGCCATGATGCACGCTCTCCCAAAGCCCGCCGATCCGCCCGCCACCGACCCGCTGGCCCGCTTGCTGCAGGCGCACCCCGAGACCGTCTTCGACTATTTCGAGTTCCGCCGGGTAATGGCCGGCAATGCCGCCGCCCTGGCGGCCGAGCGCGCCACGCAGGAGGATCTGGCCCGGCTGCGGGCCTGCATGGACGCCATGGAGAAGGCCCACGCCCTGGACGACCCCGCCCAGGAGGCGGCCACCGACGCCGAGTTCCATCTCGCGGTCTATGAATCCGCCCACAATCTGGTGATGAGCCAGGTCATGCACCGGATCTTCGATATGCTGAAGGTCGGGGTCTTCTATGACCGGATCGACCTCTATCGCCGGCGCGGAGTCCGCGATGCCTTCCTGCGCCAGCATCAGGCCATCTGGCAGGCCATCGCCTCAGGCAACCCCGAGGCGGCCCGGACCGTGGCCGAGGCCCACATCAACTCCACCGAGGAATCCCTGCGCGAGGCTCAGTTCGCCAATTCCCGCCGTGACGTGGCGCTGCGCCGCCGGGCCGGCTCCGACCTCACCGGCCGCATCCGGGCCGGACAAACCGCCGGGAAATTGGTGGACAAATAACTTTACCACTTTACTGATTTGGTCAAATTCGAGTAACCATGTCGAACCGGGGAGATTCCCCGGCCAATCATGATCGTCGGCAACGTCCGGCCTGACTCGGGAACGCCCATGACCACGCCCCCACGCCCGAACTCCGTCTACTTCTTCGGCACCTGCCTGATCGACCTGTTCTACCCCGAGGCCGGACTGGCCGGGATGGAGCTGTTGAAGCGCGAAGGCCTCAAGGTGGTGTTCCCCCCCAAGCAGACCTGCTGCGGCCAGCCGGCCCGCAACAACGGCTATCAGGACGAGGCCCGCGCCGTGGCGCGGCTGCAGTTGGACGCCTTTCCCGGCGACCGGCCCATCGTGGTGCCGTCGGGCTCGTGCGCCGGCATGATGAAGACCCACTACCCCGAGATGTTCGAGGGCACCCCCGATCATGATCGGGCGGTGGCCTTTTCCAAGCGGGTGTTCGAGTTGACCGAGTTCCTGGTGGACGTGCTGGGCGTCAGACTGGAGGACAAGGGCCAGCCGGTAACCGTCACCTGGCACCCGTCCTGCCATTCCCAGCGGGAAGCCGGGGTGATCGAGCAGCCCAAGGCGCTGCTGCGGCAATTGGCCAACGTCACCCTGGTCGAGAACCCGCGCGAGAAGGAATGCTGCGGCTTCGGCGGCGCCTTCGCGGTGCGTCAGGCGGAAATCTCGGCGGCCATGGTCGCCGACAAGGTGGCCTCCATCGAGGAAACCGGCGCCACCCAGGTGGTGTCGGGCGATTGCGGCTGCCTGATGAACATCACCGGCGCCGCCGAGAAAAGCCGCAAGGGCTTCAAGGGCCGCCACATCGCCGAATTCATCCTGGAGCGCTGCCATGGCCGCTGAAGCGGGGAAGATGGAATTCGGCGCCAAGGCCCACACGGCGCTGAACGATCCCAAGCTGCGGGCCAATTTCCGTCGCGCCATGGACGGGCTGATGACCAAGCGGGCCATCCAGTTCGCCGACGAGGCGGAGTGGACGAGCTTGCGCGCCCGAGGGGCGGCGGCCCGCGCCAACGCGCTGGCCAAGCTGGCCGAACTGCTGGAGCAGTTGGAAGCCAATTGCCTGAGAAACGGCATTCAGGTGCATTGGGCCGAGACCACCCAGGAAGCCAATTCCATCGTGCTGGGCATCCTGGAGGCGGCGGGCGCCAGGACGGTGATCAAGGGCAAGTCCATGGTCACCGAGGAGATGCACCTCAACGCCCATCTGGAAAAGCACGGCATCACCCCGGTGGAATCCGACCTGGGCGAGTACATCATCCAGTTGGCGGGCGAGGCGCCCAGCCACATCGTCATGCCCTGCATCCACAAGAACAAGGCCGAGATCGCCGAGCTGTTCCACGACAAGATCGAGGGCCAGGCCTACACCGAGAACGTGGACGAACTGACCGCCGCCGCACGGGCGGCGTTGCGCGGCGCCTTCGCCGGCGCCGATGCAGGCATCTCGGGCGTCAATTTCGCGGTGGCCGAGACCGGCACCCTGGTGCTGATCGAGAACGAGGGCAACGGGCGGCTGTCCACCACGCTCCCGCCGTTGCATATCGCAGTGACCGGCATTGAGAAGGTGCTGGAAAAGCTCGACGACGTGCCGCCGCTTTTGTCCCTGCTGCCCCGCTCGGCCACCGGCCAGCCCATCACCACCTACGTCAACATGATCTCGTCGCCGCGCAAGGACGGCGAGAAGGACGGCCCCAAGGCGGTGCATCTGGTGCTGCTGGACAACGGGCGGTCCCGCGTCCACGGCGATACCGAGCTGCGCGACACGCTGCGCTGCATCCGCTGCGCCGCCTGCATGAACCACTGCCCGGTCTATACCCGGGTGGGCGGCCACACCTACACCTTCACCTATCCCGGCCCCATCGGAAAGCTGCTGACGCCCCAGATCGAAGGGCTGGACTGCGCCGGCGACCAGCCGCACGCCTCGACGCTGTGCCGGGCCTGCGCCGACGTCTGTCCGGTGCAGATCCCCATCCCCGACCTGCTGGTCCGCCTGCGCACCGAATCGGTTCGCCCCACCTCGGGTCAAGCGGTCAAGGGTGCCGGCTCGTCGGCCACTGCCGCCGAGACCCTGGGCTGGAAGGGCTGGACGCTGCTTTACGCCTCGCCCCTGGTCTACCGCATCGGCACCAGGATGCTCGGCTGGTTCGGCAATCTGATGCCGTCCTCCGCCCCCATGCTGAAGCAGTGGACCAGCGTGCGCACCAAGCCGAAATTCGCCGCCAAGAGCCTGCATGAACTGGCCCGCGAGAAGGGATACTGCGATGAATAACCCGCGTGAGCGTATCCTGTCGCGCCTGAAGGCCGCGCCCAAGGCGGCCGCGCCGCTGCGCCCCGACTGGACGCCGCCCACCTATGACGCCGCCGGCCGCAAGGCCAAGTTCAAGGCCATGCTGGAGGCCTCCCACGCCGACGTGCACGAGGTGAGCCCCCACGACTGGCCCCAGCGCCTCAAGACCATCCTGGCCAACAAGGGGGTGGGCAACGTGGTCTATGCCCCCGCCACTCCGGCGGGCCGACAACTGGCCGAAAGCTGGGCGGGCAGCGGCCCTGAGCTGGTGGCCTATGACCGCGCGGTGGAGGAGTTCAAGGACGTGCTGGTGTCCAAGGCCGACGCCGGCCTGACCACCACCAAGGGCGGCATCGCCCAGACCGGCTCGCTGGTGCTGTGGCCGACGCCCGACGAGCCCCGGCTGATGAGCCTGCTGCCGCCCATCCACGTGGCGCTGGTGGAAGAAGCCAGCCTGACCGATTCCCTGGCCGAGACCATCCGCGCCCAGGGCTGGGCGGGGGCCATGCCCACCAACGCCGTGCTGGTGTCGGGACCGTCGAAGACCGCCGACATCGAACAGACCCTGGCCTATGGCGTCCACGGGCCGAAGGAACTGATCGTCCTGCTGATCGGGAGTGATTCTCCGTGACCCGTCATTCGCCTGCCCCCGACTATTCCGCCCTGCTGCAGGACCTGACCGGCGTGATGCCGGTGGAGCGGCTGATCACCGATCCGCTGCGCCGCCTGGCCTATGGCACCGACGCCAGCTTCTACCGGCTGGTGCCCCAGGTGGTGGCCGAGGTCAGGAACGAGGCCGAGGTCAAGGGCGTGCTGGCCGCCTGCCGCCGCTTCGGCGCCCCCGTCACCTTCCGGGCCGCCGGCACCTCGCTGTCCGGTCAGGCGGTCAGCGATTCCGTGCTGATGATCCTGGGCACCGGCTGGACCCAGGCGGTGGTCGAGGAAGACGGCCGGCGCATCCGCCTGCAGCCCGGCGTGATCGGCGCCGACGCCAACCGCCGCCTCGCCGCCTTCGCCCGCAAGATCGGCCCCGACCCGGCCAGCATCGATTCGTGCAAGATCGGCGGCATCGCCGCCAACAACGCCAGTGGCATGTGCTGCGGCACCTCGGACAATTCCTACCAGACCATGATGTCCATGCGGCTGGTCCTGGCCGACGGCACCCTGGTCGATACCGGCAACCCGGACAGCGTCGCCGCCTTCCGCGCCTCCCACGCCGCTTTGCTGTCCAAGCTGGACGAGATGGGCAAGCGCGTGCGGGGCGACGAGACCCTTGCCGGCCGCATCCGCCACAAGTTCGCCATCAAGAACACCACCGGCTATTCGCTCAACGCCCTGGTGGACTTCACCGACCCGCTCGACATCCTCACCCACCTGATGATCGGCTCGGAAGGCACGCTCGGCTTCATCGCCGAAATCACCTACCGCACGGTGGCCGAGCACGCCCACAAGGCCAGCGCCCTGCTGCTGTTCCCCGACATCGCCGAGGCCTGCCGCGCCGTGGCGCTGCTGAAGCAGGCGCCGGTCTCCGCCGTGGAACTGATGGACCGCGCCAGCTTGCGCTCGGTCGAGGACAAGCCCGGCATGCCCGGCCAGATCCGTGGGCTGGCCAAAGGCGTCACCGCCCTGCTGGTGGAGGCGCGCGGCGAAAGCGGCGACGATCTGGCCGCCAATCTGGCGGCGATCGGCAAGGTGCTGAGCGGCGTCACCACCTTGTTCCCGCCCCAGTTCACCAACGACCCGGCCGAATACGGCAAGCTGTGGAAGATCAGGAAGGGCCTGTTCCCGGCTGTGGGCGCCGTGCGCCCGGTGGGCACCACCGTCATCATCGAGGACGTGGCCTTCCCCATCCATTCCCTGGCCGCCGCCACCGTGGACCTGGAGCGCCTGTGCCGCAAGCACGGCTATACGGAAGCGATCATCTTCGGCCATGCGCTGGACGGCAATCTGCACTTCGTCTTCACCCAGGATTTCGGCATCAAGGCCGAGGTGGACCGCTATGCCCGCTTCATGGACGAGGTGGCCGAACTGGTGGTCAAAAAGTACGACGGCTCGCTGAAGGCCGAGCACGGCACCGGGCGCAACATGGCCCCCTTCGTCGAGATGGAATGGGGCACCGAGGCCACGCAACTGATGTGGGACATCAAGCACCTGCTCGACCCCGAGGGCATGCTCAATCCCGGCGTGCTGCTGGACCGCGATCCCCGCGCCCATCTCAACAACCTGAAGCCGCTGCCCGCCGCCGATGCCCTGGTCGATACCTGCATCGAGTGCGGCTTCTGCGAGCGCATGTGCCCCAGCCACGGCATGACGCTCAGCCCCCGCCAGCGCATCACCTCGTGGCGCGAGATTTCGAGGCTGACCGCCGCCAACCAGAACGCCGACGAGCTGCGCCGCCTCTACGACTACCAGGGTATCGACACCTGCGCCGCCTGCGGCCTGTGCGCCACCGCCTGCCCGGTAGGCATCGAGACCGGATTGCTGACCAAATCCCTGCGCGGCCGCCGTCTGGGCGGCACCGCCCACGCCGTCGGACAGTGGACCGCCAACCATTACGGCGCGGCCCTGGCCGCCACCCGTTTCGGACTGGGCGCCGCCGCCCTGGTCTCCAAGCTGGCGGGACCGGGCACCATGGCCGCCATGGCCTTGGGGCTTCGCAAGCTGTCGGGCGGACACAGCCCCAAGGTGGGCAAGCACCTGCCCACCAATGCCGCCTTCACGCCGCCGGTCAATGCCCAGGTGGGCGAGCGGGTGGTGTACTTCCCCACCTGCGCAGCCCGTGCCATGGGCCCCGCCTCGGGCGATCCGGAAAAGGATTCGCTGCCCACCGTGATGACCAGGGTGCTGCAGCGGGCCGGCTTCGGGGTGGTAATCCCCGAGGGTCTCGACAATCTGTGCTGCGGTCAGGCCTTCGAGAGCAAGGGGCTGCAGGCTACCGCCGATGCCAAGGCCGCCCAGTTGGAAGCCGCCCTGTTCAAGGCCTCCGAGCACGGCAAGCTGCCCATCGTCATGGATGCCTCGGCCTGTGCCTGGCGCATGAAGACCTATCTGGGCGAGCGCCTCGCGGTGCAGGACTCGGTGGAGTTCCTGCATGACGCGGTGCTGCCCCGTCTCAAGCCCGACAGGCAGGCCCAGCCGGTGCTGGTCCACGTCAATTGCGGCGCCCGCAAGATGGGCCTGGACGACAAGATGGTCGGTCTGGCCAAGGCCTGCGCCGCCCAGGTGGTGACACCCGAAGGCGTGGGCTGCTGCGGCTTCGCCGGCGACAAGGGCTTCACCACGCCCGAACTCAACGACCACGCTTTGCGGCATCTGGCTCCCCAGGTGCCCCGGAACTGCGAGGCGGGCTATTCCTCCAACCGTACCTGCGAGATCGGCCTGGCCGACCACGCCGACGTGCCGTACCGCTCCATCGTCTATCTGCTCGATCGCACCACGCGGTAAGACCGCCCCCTCCCCAACCCTCCCCCGGCATAGCCGGGGGAGGGAGCCCAACATTCTTCCCCTCCCCCCAACTGTGTTGGGGGGAGGCCGGGAGGGGGGCCAACCGGGGCCATCAAAACCCGGTTGCACCACCCTCCCGCCTCGTGCCAGCTTCTCCTTAAATTAAATGCGCAAGGAGATGCCGAAATGAGCGAGCTGGTGCTGTCCCATGTCGAAGGCGGCGTTCAAGTGGTCCGCATGAACCGCCCGGACAAGAAGAACGCCCTGATCGGCGAGATGTACGCCGCCCTGGCCGAGGCCTTCGTCAGGGGCGAGGCCGACGACGAGGTCGGCGTCTTCCTGCTCCTGGGCAGCCAGACCGACTTCTCGGCCGGCAACGACCTGCCCGACTTCCTGACCTGGACGGCGCTTACCGGCTCGGTGGCCGACAAGTTCATCCGCGCCGTGGCCGGGGCCAGGAAGCCGGTGGTCGCCGCGGTGCGCGGCGCCGCCATCGGTCTCGGCTCGACCCTGCTGCCCCATTGCGATCTGGTCTATGCCGCGCCGGGCACCCGCTTCCATATGCCGTTCATCAATCTGGGGATCGTGCCGGAAGCCGGCTCCAGCCAGACCATGCCCGCCCTGGCCGGTCATCGCCGCGCCGCCGAGATGCTGATGCTGGGCGAGCCGTTCGGCGTGGAAACCGCCGAGGCCATCGGCCTGATCAACGGCGTGGTGCCGGGCGAGGAACTGGAGGAGACCGCCATGGCGGCGGCCCGCAAGCTGGCGGCCAAGCCGCGCGCCATCCTGCAGCAGATCAAGGCGCTGATGAAGACGCCGCCCGAGCCGATCATGGATCGCCTGACCCGCGAGGCGGGGGTGTTCGACGGCTGTCTGAAGGGCGAGGCCCTGACCGAGGCGGTCTCCGCCTTCAAGGAAAAGCGGGCGCCCGATTTCAGCAAGTGCCGCTGATAGCGATCGAAATGGGAAAGGCGGAGGGTTGAGCCTCCGCCGCCCTACTTCTTCAATATCCGGCTGACTGACAGCATGGCCTCCATGGGCCGGCGGCCGGGGGGCGATACCGAGGTGACCAGGGCCAGAGGCTGGCTGCCGTCCTCGGCGAAGCGCCGACCCAGGTCGCGGGCGAACCAGTCGGTCGGCATGACGTAATACTCGGTGATCAGTTGCCCGGCCTCGTCGCGGGCGTCCAGCGCCAGTAATTGCGCACCGCCCTTGAAGCCCCCCCTCTCCACCATGGACAGCAGGTGGCGCTGCAGCGAGGTGGCATCGCCGTATTCCGACCACACCGTGCAGATGCCGTCACGCCCCGCCACCAGGGTGATGGCGCCCAGGCC
>Ga0265320_10001914_pt1 | contig 14713 bp, 12 predicted proteins | sample 4827metaG_FD_202087 | JGI IMG/M metagenome (GOLD analysis project Ga0265320, IMG submission 202087) | Rhizosphere microbial communities from Carex aquatilis grown in University of Washington, Seatle, WA, United States - 4-8-27 metaG | ecosystem: Host-associated > Plants > Roots > Rhizosphere >...
CCATCTGTTCAACGCCGGAATTGGCCCTGCGATTTACCGACGCCACGTGTGGTCCCGGCGAGGCAGTTAATAATAGGCCCGCGTTTCAACATCGGTGAACGCCTATTGGAGCCTTCGGCACGGAATAGATGCACGTGATCGGCCACCCTCTCGAACTTCTATAGCTTTCATCCGATTCATCCGTGCGACGCCTCTATGAAAGGACTAAAGCCGCTCGCGCAACGCGGGCGCGATGTTCAGGCGGTGCTCTTTGGCGCTAATCACGCGGTGAAAACTGGCGCTGACGTAGGAAAAGCGAAACATTCGGCCGTCCCGTACGGGACTTATGCAAACATGAACTCTCCAGGCGCTGAAGCGCCTGGCTATTCCCGTTTCATCTCTTCGAGACTGAAGGCGATTAGCCCTCGAAGTTTGGTCGGTCTTGGCTTAATGCTGGCCCGGCGCCTTGGAATTCGGCCCCCGATCGGAACTTCACCTCCGCCAAGCCGGCAACAGAATTGGTCCGGCGACTCACCGGTACCTCGTTTTGTCCCCGGCGGATCAGTTGAGAACCGGCCCGGCGTTTCAACGTCGGTTTTACTTCCGAACCCGTGAACGTCCCGATACCTGATGAATCCTCACCCGGCTCTTGCGGGAGCAAACCTTCACCGTTCCAGCGACTTTAACTTGTTCCGCGGTGACCGCTCGCGATCTAACCTGCCGAATACTCTGCGATTCGGCAACGATGTTTGGCTTAATCCAACCCACACGCGACCTTCGCGCGGCGGAGGACTCTTTGGGCGATCTGGCGGGCGCGGTCGGCGCCATCGCGGAGGACGCCATGCACGTAATCGAGGTTTTGGACAAGCTCCGCCCGTTTGGCGCGGGTTTCGGCGAAATAGCTCCAGTAATTATCGAAGAGGGCTTTTTTGAGATCGCCATAGCCGAGGCCACCGGCGCGCAGGCGATCTTCGTAGTCCTTCGAGACCTCGGCTGGGGCGACGAGTCTTAACAGTTGGATGGCGAGATTCTTGTCGGCGTCGGGCTTCGGCTCCGCGGGGGAGCGGCTGTCCATGACCAAACCCATGATCCGTTTTCGGGTGGCCTTTTCCTCACCGAAGATCTCGATGGTGTTGCCGTAGCTCTTGCTCATCTTCTGGCCGTCGATGCCGGGGACGATGGCGACTTCGTCGCGGATCATCGGCTCCGGAATGACGAACGTGTTCCCGTAGGCCTGATTCCATTTGATCGCGATGTCGCGCGTGACCTCGACGTGTTGCTTCTGGTCGCGGCCCACCGGGACGATATTCGCGTCGTAAATCAGAATGTCGGCCGCCATGAGCACCGGGTAGGCGAGGAGTCCATGATTCGGGGAGATGCCGCGCGCGAGCTTGTCCTTGTAGCTGTGACAACGTTCGAGCAGGCCCATCGGCGTGATCGTGGTCAAGAGCCAGGTCAACTCGGTGTGCTCGGGAACGTCGGATTGACGGAAGAAAACGGCCTTTTTCGGGTCCAGCCCGCAGGCGAGGAAATCGAGCGCCACGTCGAGCGTGTTCGTGCGCCGTTGCGCGGCGTCGAACAGCGAGGTCATCGAATGGTAATTGGCGATGAAATAGTACGCCTCGCCTTGGGTCTGCAGCTCGATCGCCGGGCGCATCATCCCGAAATAATTGCCGAGATGCAGCGCGCCCGAAGGTTGAATACCGGACAGAATTCGCATAATGGGTCGTCGGAAAACGTTTCGTTCTGCGAACCACGCGTCATGGGCGGTCGGCCGTCGCGCGGTTCGATTCGGCGATTTCCGATCGTTCTCCCCGGACAGTAGCCGACCCCCGAACCGGGTTCAACCGTTTTGGGGCGACGCCTCAGCATCGGTTGTGGGACACGATTTTTCAGCGAGATTCACGCGGTCTTTCGCTCCCCTAATTGGAGTTCGGCTTGGTCCCGAAAGGACCCTTGAAAATAGCCCGGTCGCTTTAGCGCCGGGTTCAAGGCCCGACGATCAAAAGTCCCGATAGGGACGGCTGAGATTCAAATTCCAGAGAGCTCGATCGCCCAAGCCCACAGCCGTCCCTCACGGACTTAACCGTGACCGAATCTGACCCGGCGTTGAAGGACCAGTTTTGTCATACGGGCCTTTTCAGGGAAATGGCGTTTGCCTTTATGCCTACGGCGGACCGGAACCGCGCCACATCCGTATCTGCTGATTCCTCAACACATTTAGCGGCCCCGCCGCCGCGCCTGGCCGGTCAAGTCCACCAGCGGGACGGCCATAAACGCGAGCGCCACCAGGAACAGCGGCCAATTGAAATGCGCCGGCCGCGCCGCGCGGACGGCGTCGGCGCCGCGCGGCAGCGCGCGAATCGCGTCACTCATGAAAACGTACAACGCAAGCGCGATCCCGGCGAGATTCAGAGCCGTCGCGCGGCGGCTCGGCCACACGGGCGCGCCGGGCTGGTCGAACGCCGCGATCAACGTCCCGCAGGCGATCATCAGAACGGCGATCGCCGCGGGCGCGATGACCGGGCCCCACCACGGCAACGGGATCAAAAACAAAATGTCCCAATCCCAAATCGAGTGGGGCCACCCGCACATCGGTTTCAAGAAAATGTAATAAGCAATGTCCCACCAGCCGAAGGCGATCAACGTATATCCGAGCCGGCTCCGCCACGTTTCCCCGGCCAGCCATCCGACGCTGAACAGCATGACGAGCGTCGCCGCCTCGCGCACGATCTCGACCCAGGTCAATTGGCCCAGGTCGGGCGTGGAATTCGGTTGGTAAGGGTCAATGGCGCCCACCACCGTTCGCAAGTAAACGACGGCGGCCGACTCGACCCACGCCATCGCGGTGGCATACGCCATGACGAGCAACCAGCGTTTCAGAATGTTCGGATTCGGTCGCATCTTACGGAGACTGGATGCCGCGGCTCGGGCGTACGGCTGAGATCGACGGTGGGGCGAGACTCTGTCGAGCACTGATTAGGTCCAGACGGTAGCGGTTTGATGGAAGCACCCCAGAATTCGCCGGATCTCCCTCCCCACCCGCAGGAATCTCCTCAACCCTGCGTCAAAACCATCGCCGCCCCTCATCCCCGGTCGCCGACCGTCTCCGGCTGCCGACTCTCCCGTCTCGCGACGTCCGTAAAACCTTCCGAGTCCGCGGGCGTCGTTGCGCCATCGCTGGCGCCTTCAAGCCAACTCTCGACCTCGTGGATCAATGAGTCCGGCGTTGACGTGCCCGCGGTAATGCCGACCACGTCGCCGTCTTGAAACCAATCGAGACGCAGATCCGCGGCGGTTTGAACGTGGCGCACATGCTTGCAGAATCGCCCGCAGGTGGCGACCAACTCGCGGGTGTTGTTGCTGTTCGCGCCGCCAATCACGATCACGACGTCGCATTGCCGCGCCAACTGGATCGCGGCGGTCTGACGTTGCTTGGTCGGCTGGCAAACTGTGTCGCTGAAACGGACCTCGGAGCGCGGGAAACGTTTCTCGATGAGCGCCACGATTTGGCGGACCTTTTCAATCGCCTGGGTCGTCTGGGCGACCACGCCGAAACGCGGGCGTTCCTGCAATTGCGCCACGTCGGCCTCGGTGAGCACGACGTCGAAGGTCTCCAGATCCTCCGTCAACCCCCGCACCTCGACGTGATCGCGCCGCCCGATGACGACCGGGTGGAACCCGGCGGCGGCCAGCTTGCGCAGCGCCGCATGGGCATGGTGGACGAGCGGGCAGGTGGCCTCGACGACGTTCAAGCCGAGCGCTCGCGCGCGGTTGATCGCGCGATCCGACGCCCCATGCGCCGTGACCATCACGTTTCGCGTGGCCACCGATTCCGCGTTCGCGGCATATTGCACGCCGCGCTCGCGGAGGGAGGCCAGGACGGTTTCGTTGTGGACGAGTTCACCGAGGATGGTTACCGGCGCGCGATCCGCGTGCTCGAGGGCCAGCGCGATGGCGTCGCGGACGCCGAAACACATGCCAAGGTGTTCCGCTTTGAGCAGGGTCAATTTCATGTCAAGCAAGGGCGGGCGCCCGGATCAGCCAGGCCCCGCCGCGATTGATGGTTCACGTTAACAGACATACTTTATACCACAAAGCATCAGACTCGCAAGCGGTCGAGTTGTTCAAAATAAGAATGGGCTGCTAAGCGCCGGGTTTGGATTGGCGGACGATCTGTTCGAGCAAATTGATATAGGTGGCGAACGCCCGTTTGCCGGCCGCGGTTACCGAACATGTGGTGAGCGGCTTGTTTCCCCGGTACGATTTGGTCACGCCCACGTAACCCGCCTCCTGGAGCGTGCGGATGTGGACGCTCAAATTTCCGTCCGTCATGTTCAGCGTGTCCCGCATTTCGGTGAACGAAAGCTCGGGCGACGCGGCCAGCAGGGACATGATGGCGAGCCGGCCCTTTTCGTGAATGATCCGGTCGAGTTGCAGAAACGGGGCCGCGTTCACGCTTCCTCCCTCTCCCTTTCCGTGAAGTACAGATAGACTCCGTACGACAGGTGCAACGCGCCAAAAAAGAACCCCATGACCCCATGCGCGTAAAGCGGTCGCGGCCACTCGGGCGCGCCAATCGTCAAAAGGAGGCAGCCTCCCAAAATAAAAATCCAGCCGAACAGCTTCATGCCGCGCGGCATGAAAAAACCGGCCGCATGGAGGGCGCAGCCGTACAGGACGACCCAGCCGAGCGGCAGCCATGTCATGACGATGACGTCGCTGAATAGCGTCGCCGCGCGCGCGGCGTTTCCCAGCAGGAACAACCCGAGCATCAAACCGGCGGAAAGCGCGGGCGCCAGCGCTTGAGTGATCCGGCGCGTCGGGGGCGACCAGAACGGTTCCGCGTCATGCAGCGCCTGGCGGCGCACCAGCAGGTAGGAACCCGCCAGCGGAATCAAACTGACCAGCAACCAATACAGGACGAAACCGCGCGCCGAGTCGATCTTCCACACCCGGCCGCCGACGGCGGCGAGCAACCCCACCACGCCGGTCATCAACATCATCGGGGCCAGCGCGCGCCGGTAGATGGCCGACCGCTCCATCAAGGTGCGAATGACTTGCAAATGTTCCGCCGCCCAATCCGATTCCATACGGTTACTTTGTCATGCAAAGCAGACTTGTCAAGCGGCAATCGACCGCCTTTCTTCGGCGCGCGGGAACAAATCGTTGCTGTCGCTCAGAAAAGCGCCTAAAAACTGCCGGACCACCCACGACGATATGGGCAATCACACTGAAAACCCCCCGGCCGGTTCCACCGCGCCGCATCTGGAACGGCGTTTCAACCTGCTCCAGGCGACGGCGCTGAACATGACCAACATGATCGGCATCGGGCCGTTCATCACGATCCCGCTCCTGATGTCGGCGATGGGCGGGCCGCAGGCGATGCTTGGGTGGCTCGTGGCCGTCTTGATCGCGATACCCGACGGGATGATTTGGAGCGAATTGGGCGCGGCCATGCCGGGGTCGGGCGGCAGCTATATTTTTTTGCGTGACGGGTTTGGCCGGGAAACGTTCGGGCGGATGTTCGCCTTCCTTTTCATTTGGCAATTCATCATCAGCGGTCCGTTGGAAATTGGTTCGGGTTATATCGGGTTCGCGCAGTACGTCGGCTACATCTGGCACGGGATCACGCCGGGACAAACCCTCGCGGTCGCGGCGACGCTGGGCGTCTTGAATATCGTCCTGCTTTACCGCCGGATCACGTCGATTGGCGTGATCACGGTCAGCCTGTGGATCGGCACCTTGCTGGCGTGCGCCGCGGTGATCGTGGCGGGAGCGACGCACTTTGACGCGAAGCGGGCGTTCGACTTTCCGCCGAACGCCATGCATTTCTCGATCGGATTTCTCTTGGGCTTGGGCGCGGCGTCCCGGTTAGGTGTTTACGATTATCTCGGGTACTACGACGTGTGTTACATCGGTGATGAAGTCAAAGACCCGGGCCGGGTGATACCGCGCTCGATTATGATCAGCTTGGTGGGCGTGGCCTTGATTTACCTCGCGGTGAATTTATCGATCATCGGGACGGTGTCGTGGCGGGAGTTCGTGCCGGCGGACAATAATCCGAAAGCCGCTTTCATCGCCTCGCTTTTCATGGAACGAATCTACGGCGAGAAAGTGGCGTCGATCTTCACCATTTTGGTCCTCTGGACCGCGCTGGGATCGGTCTTCGCGCTACTTTTGGGCTACTCCCGCGTTCCCTACGCCGCGGCTCGCGATGGGAACTTTTTCAAAGTGTTCGGACGGTTGCACCCGGAAAAGAACTTCCCGTACGTGTCGTTGATCACGATGGGAGTCATCGCGATCGTCAGCAGCTTCTTTTCGCTGGACGCGGTAATCGACGCCTTGATCGCGACCCGCATCATCATTCAATTTGTCGCGCAAGTGTTCGCCGTGATTCTATTGCGCCGAAACGCGCCCGACATGCCGCGGCCCTATCGCGTCTGGCTCTATCCGGCGCCGTGCGTGCTGGCGCTGATCGGTTGGACGTTCATTTTTGTGACCAACAAGCCGATGATCATTCTGACTGGATTAGGCTCGCTGGCGCTCGGCATCACCAGCTTTCTAGCCTGGACTCGTTGGACGCGTCGTTGGCCGTTCGCGGCGCTCGCCTAACTGGCGCGAGGGTAGGGACCTCGCGCTGCGAGGTCCGCTCGCTAGATTGGAGCGAGCAACGGTCGCGGCGGAGTTCCGCGTCGGATGCGTATGTTTGGCCCCGCGGGTCGTTCGGGGCGCGCTCGCGCCCGCCGCCTCCGCGCTCTCGGCATCTGGCTTGATTCCATGCGGTTGGAGCGGTACGCTACGGTATATTGAAACGTTGCATTTCCGCCATACCGCCGGCGATTGGGCGGATTGATTTTCTGGAACCGTCGGCGCCAAGCGCGATTGCCGGCCCGCCCGCGATGGGATTGAGCGTGGCGCCGGTCCGTCGGCGCCACCGATTCTCCTTCCGCCTCGATTGATGGCCGAATTTGGTCATCCGCAGGCTGTGCCTAGGATATGAAAATCGCCGTCATTGGGCTGGGTTACGTGGGGCTGCCACTGGCGCTTCAGTTTGCCCGTTCCGGCGTGACGGCGCTGGGCCTGGACATCGATCCGGTCAAGGTGGCGGCAATCAACCGCGGAAAAAGTTACATCAAACACATCCCCGGCGCGGCCGTGCGGGAACAAGTCTCCGCTGGCCGATTGTCCGCGACGACCGATTTTGCCCGAGTCGCCGAAGTTGACGCCGTCTTGATTTGCGTGCCGACGCCGCTGACGAAGCAGCGCGAGCCGGACATCTCTTTCATCGTCCGTACTGGCCAGACGATCGCGCCGTTTCTGCGTCGGGGCCAGTTGGTCGTGTTGGAGTCCACGACCTATCCCGGCACGACGGAGCAGGATTTGCGCGCGGTCCTGGAGGCTGGTTCGCGCTTGCGCGCCGGGGAAGATTTTCACCTCGCCTATTCGCCCGAGCGCGAAGACCCGGGCAATCCCGATTCGAATCTGGCCGCGATCCCCAAGGTCGTCGGCGGCCTTACCCCGGCTTGCCTGGCGAGGGCGGTCGAACTTTACCGGCTGGCGGTCGCGACCGTCGGGCCGGTCTCGTCCTGCCGCGCGGCCGAAGCGACGAAGTTGCTCGAAAACATTTTCCGGTCCGTCAATATCGCGCTCGTCAACGAATTGAAGGTGGTCTATGCGGCGATGGGGATCGATATTTGGGAAGTGATTGAGGCCGCGCGCACCAAGCCATTCGGCTTTATGCCGTTCTATCCCGGACCGGGGCTGGGCGGGCATTGCGTGCCGATCGACCCGTTTTACCTGACCTGGAAAGCGCGGGAGTTTGGGCAGAATACCCGCTTCATCGAACTGGCGGGCGAGGTGAATCACGCGATGCCGGCTTACGTGGTCGGCCGCGTCACCGAGGCCTTGAACGCCCGGCGCAAGCCGGTGAAGGGCAGCCGGGCGCTGCTGCTCGGGCTGGCCTACAAACCGAATGTTGACGATACGCGAGAGTCGCCGACATTTGTCCTCATGAATTTGTTGCAGGCGTTGGGCGCGGACGTGGCGTACCACGATCCGCATATTCCGGTCATCCGGCCGACGCGCGAGCATTCGGCGTGGGCCGGCCAGAAATCGGTCGCGTGGAACGAGGCGAATGTCGCCGCGTTTGACGTGGTGATCATCGCGACCGCGCACAAAGCGGTTAACTATCGGCAATTGGCCAAGTGGTCCCCGTGCGTGGTGGACACGCGCAACGCGATGGCCAAGATCAAAACGCCACCCGGCCAAGTGTGGAAGGCGTGATGTCAATGAACCGACGACGCGCCGCGCGGTGATCACTTAACCAGGAATCCAAACTCGAACTAAGTTGACTGATATGAAGGGAATCATTTTGGCCGGCGGCGCCGGTTCGCGGCTCTACCCGTTGAGCCTCGTCGCCAGCAAACAGTTGCAGCCGGTGTATGACAAGCCGATGGTCTATTACCCGCTGACCACGCTGATCGAGAACGGCGTCCGCGAGCTTTGCCTGATCTCGACCCCGCACGATCTGCCGCGGTTTCGGCAATTGCTCGGCGATGGCGCCGGTTGGGGCGTGACGATTGACTATCGCGAACAGCCGGCTCCGGAAGGCATCGCCCAGGCGTTCCTCATCGCCGAGAGTTTCGTCGGTCAAAGCCCGGTCACCCTCATTCTCGGCGACAACGTGTTCTACGGTGGCGACGGATTTCAGCGGGCCTTCTCGGATTTCCAGGGTGGGGCGACGGTTTTCGGCTACCACGTCAACGATCCGGAACGCTATGGCGTCGTCGATTTCGACCGGCAAGGCCACGCGATTTCCATCGAGGAGAAACCGAAGCAACCCAAGAGCAACTACGCGGTGCCGGGACTCTATCTCTACGACAATCACGTCATCGACATCACCAAGAACCTGCGGCCGTCGCCGCGTGGCGAATTGGAGATCACCGACGTGAATATGGAATACCTCCGGCGCGGGCAACTGCGGGTCCACCGTCTGAGTCGGGGCTTCGCCTGGCTGGACGCGGGCACCAGCAGCAGTTTGCACGAGGCGTCGGCCTACGTGCAGACGATCGAGAAGCGGCAGGGGATCAAGGTGGGCTGCCCCGAGGAAGCGGCCTTTCGGCGCGGCTTTCTTTCCCTCGAACAACTGGCCGCCCGGGCCGGCAAGATGCCCAATTGCGAGTATCGTGATTACCTCAACAACGTCGTGGCCGAGGCCCGGCGGTTGCAAGACAAACCGAATTCAAATCCACTATGATTGTTCTATTAGGCGCCACCGGCTACATCGGACAAGCCTTCGCGCGCGAGTTGCAGGCCGGCGGCCAGCCCTTTACGGCGCTGGCGCGGCGGGACCTCGATTATACCCGGTTCGAGGTATTGCTGGATTATCTGCAACGAGCAAAGCCGGAGTTCGTCGTGAACGCCGCCGGCTACACCGGCAAGCCCAACGTGGACGCCTGCGAGATTCACAAGGCTGACACGTTGGCCGGCAACACGCTCTTTCCGCAAACGCTGGCCCACGCGTGCGCGGCGACCAAGACGCCGTGGGGACACGTCTCCTCCGGCTGCATCTTCTCCGGCGCCAAACTCACGGTCGCCGGCCAAACGACGGTCGAGAAAGACCTGACCAAGCCCTCGGTCAAGGAATTGCTGTCCCGCGATCCCGCGGCGTTCCACGGTTTCGTCGAGACCGACGCGCCGAATTTCAGCTTTCGCGACCCGCCGTGCAGTTTCTACAGCGGGACCAAGGCGCTGGCGGAGGAAGCCATCGCGGGCGTTGGCCAGAGCTATATCTGGCGCCTGCGCATTCCTTTTGACGAATTCGACAGCGCGCGCAATTTCCTGAGCAAAGTGCAGCGTTATCCGAAGGTGTACGATAACTTGAACTCGCTCTCCCATCGCGGCGACTTCGCGCGGGCGTGCCTCGGGTTGTGGGCGCGCCGGGCTCCGTTCGGCATCTACAACGTCACCAATCCGGGCTTCATCACCACGCGGCACGCCGTGGCGATGATCGAGCGGATTCTGAAACCGAAACGCGCGTTCGAGTTTTGGGCCGATGACGCCGAGTTTTACCAAGCCGCGGCGAAGACCCCGCGTTCCAACTGCCTGCTCGACGCCTCGAAGCTGCTCGCCACGGGCGTCCCGATGCGGCCGGTCGAAGCGGCGCTTGAGGCGAGTCTTAACGGCTGGCAATGGGAGAAATGACCCGACGGCGGCCGGGTCGTCTGGCGGCGCCGGGTCAGTTCGCGGCGCCGCGCTGGTTCTCGCGAAACCACGCGACGAAACGAGCGATGCCGTCCGCGATTTTAACTCGCGGGCTGTAGCCGAGCAGATTTCGCGCGCGCGTGATGTCGGCGTAAGTGATTGGCACGTCGCCCGGCTGATCTGGCCGGCGATCAATGATCGCCGTTTGTCCGAGCGCCTTTTCCAGCAGGTCGATGAGGGCGTTGAGCGTGATGGGCTCGGAATCGCCCAGGTTGATGATTTCGAAACCGAACTCCTTGCGCGTGCAGGCGAGGATGCCGTCCACGGTGTCGCTGACGTAGGTGTAGTCCCGCGCGGAGGTTCCGGCGCCGAACACCGGGATCGGTTTGCCGCTGGTAATCAGGCGGGCGAATTTATGGATCGCCAGGTCAGGCCGTTGGCGCGGCCCGTAAACCGTGAAGAGCCGCAGCATGACGACGTCCATCCCATAGACATGATGATAAACGTGGCCCAACGCCTCGCAGGCCAGCTTGCTGGCGGCGTAGGGCGAAATCGGATGGAAGGTCGGGTCGGCTTCCGCGAAGGGAAGTTTCGCGGCGATGCCATAGACCGACGACGAGGAGGCGATGGTAAATTTTTTCACCCCGTGGGCGCGCGCCGTCTCCAGCAATTCGACGGTCCCTTCGACGTTGACCCTTTGGTAGAGAACCGGATCTTCGAGGCTGGGGCGGACCCCGGCCCGCGCCGCCAGATGAATCACTTGATCGAAAGCGACCCTTTCGAAGAGGCTCTCAAGGCCGGCGCGGTCGTTCAGCTCGCCGCGCTGGAAGTGGAATGGCTGGCCGGACGATTCGAGCGCGCGCAGGTTCTGCATTTTAACGGCCGGATCGTAAAAACCGTTCAAATCGTCAAGCGCCCAGACCAAGTGGCCGTCTTGCAGGAGGCGTTCGCATACGTGCGACCCAATGAAACCGGCGCCGCCGGTCACCAAGAAATTCATCGCGAGACGCTAGCAGAGCCGGTACCGCGCTGGCAACTGCGCAACCGGCCGATCGTAGTCCGGCGGAGCCTTTTTATGTCGCGGAAGATACCGGCGGCGTCCGGTCGCGCGGGCAATGATGTTGCGCGGCGAGTTCGGTTCGCGCGGCGGATGCGAGCCTTTGGCCGGACCGCGGGTCTGCGACCCGCAGCGGTGTCACATTGCCGGACGTGTCCAACCACCCTGGCCGACGCCCTGCTAGATGGACGTGCTGCGGCTCACCGAGCCGCGCGCCTTTCCGACCGGCCACGCGAACGGTCTTGTTCCGTCATCCCGACGCCGGGGAGCCGTCTTGGCGGAGAGCGGCGATTCGCGTTGAGCGGGGAGCCGCATGCGGCCGAGTTAATCCACTCGCGCCTTCACCGGGGCCAGAGCGAATGCCTGCCATGACGCCCGGAAAGATAATGTTCGTTGTCCCGGAAGACCGATTGTTCGTCCTCTACCGGCTTGGTCTTGCGCAAGCCTTGATCCGACGTGGCTGGGAGGTTGCTCTCGTCTGCGAGGCATCCGACTGCGTGGAACAAATTCGGGCGGCGGGGATCACGGTAATTGAGGCGCCGCTGGGCCGGACGAAGCGTTCGCCGCGGGCGGTTTGGCGCGCGGCGCGGCGGCTGCGGAGAATCATCCGCGACGCGGAGGCGAGTTTGGTGCAGGTGGTGAGCCTGCGCGCTATTCTAATGGCGTGGCTGGCCACGGTTGGAACTCGGCGAGTCCCGTTTGTCAACGCGGTCACCGGCATGGGCAGCCTGTTCGCGGGTGAACTGAATTCGTGGCGCTGGCGCATTCTCCGGGCCGTGGTCAACGGCCTGCTGAAGCCGGTTTTCAGTAGCCGGTCGGCCTATAACGTCTTCCAGAATCAGGAAGACCACGATCGTTTTGTCGCTCGGGGCCTGACGCGCGCGGAAAGAGCTTGGGTGATCCGCGGCTCGGGCGTTGAGCCGGGAAGTTGGACGCCGCGCGAGGAACCGCGCCTGGATCCGCCAGTCATATTGTATATAGGCCGCTATCTGCGCGACAAAGGCCTGGCGGAGTTGATCGCGGCGTCCGTGAGTCTGCGCCAGCGCGGCGTGGCGCATCGGCTCCGCTTGGCGGGACAGATTGACCCGGGCAACCCCGCCAGTTTCACCGAGGCCGACGCGCGGTCGTGGGCGGAGCTGCCGGGCGTCGAACTCCTCGGGTGGCGTTCCGACGTGCTCGAGCAGCTGAGCCAGGCGAACGTCGTGGCGCTGCCATCGTATCGGGAAGGCCTGCCGAAAACGCTCTTGGAAGCCGGCTTGGCGCGGCGCGCGGTGGTCACGACGGACGTGGTCGGTTGCCGCGAGGTGGTAACGGATGGCGTCAACGGCCTGGTGGTTCCCGCGCGCGATGCGGACGCGCTGGCGGCGGCGCTCGCAAGGCTGCTGCGGGACCCGGCGTTGCGGGCTCGGTTGAGCGAGGCGCATCATGCGCGGGTGTGCCGGGAGTTTTCGCTTGAGGTCGTCACGGAACAGTTCTGCCGGCTCTACAAGGTGATCGAAACCGAGCGGATGGCTGCGCGGGCGTCGAAACGTTGACGCGCTGATTGGCTCCTGGTTGAAACGCCCACGGGCTGCTCCGCGTGGACTTTTGCTGGCCATGCCGCGGTCGGTTCAATATGGTTGCGCCCGAGCAATCAGCCCCGCCAGGGCGCCATGCGGCCGGCAACCGGCAGGCGTTGCCGCCTCACGCGGACGGGGTTTGTCGAGCGCGGTTGGCCAGCCGGTTGGCCGGAATTCCGGCCATCGCGCGCCTTGTTCCCGCGTGGGTTTCTGGGATGGTCGTAAGCGCGACTCTGGTATAGAATGATCCGCAGTTAGCATGAAGTTTCCGTTAATAAAACAGGTCCTCTCGGCGCGTTCGTTGGTGCTGCTGGGATTTTACGGCTCCTGGCTCTCGATCAGCCTCTGGCTGGGGTATGAGCTCCGTTATGATTTCGTTTTGACCCCGGCCTTGTGGCTCGAAATGTGGAATCATCTGAAGTGGATCGTGCCCGTCCAACTCCTCCTGCTGGTCGTCTTCGGGCAGTTCTCCGGCCTCCTGAGCTATTTCAGCATCCCCGATTTGCGCCGCCTCTTTTACGCCTCGTCCGCGGCTTCGGGCGTCGTGCTGGTGGATTGGTACTCCTCGGCCGGCTACAATGCGCCGCCGCGCGGGACCATCCTGGTCGATTTCGTCCTGGCGTTCATGGGGCTGGCGACCATCCGCCTGGCCTTTCGCCTCGTTCGCGAGCGTTTTCTCTCCCCGCAGAGCCGCACGAACCGACGGGCGCGGCGCGTGGGCATCATCGGGGCGGGGGACGTGGGCGCGAGCCTCGCGCGCGAGCTTTCCAGCAAACGGGGGCTGGGCCTGCAGCCGGTCGCGTTCTTTGACGACGACAAGAATAAATGGCATTCGCGCGTGCACGACATTCCGGTCGTCGGCCGGCCGGAGGACTTGTTGAACCAGCAACTCAATCTGGAACTCGAGGAAATCATCATCGCCATGCCCCGCGCCTCCGGGCGTCGCATTCGGGAAGTCATCGGCATTATCCAGCAGGCCCGGCTCAAGTTCACCACCGTGCCCGCCATCGACGAACTGGCGACCGGGAAGGTCAAAGCCACCAAGTTGCGCGCGGTCGAAATCCAGGACCTGCTGGGCCGCGAGCCGGTGCAGTTGGAGACCGATAATATCCGGCAGCTTTTGACGGGCCGGGTCGTCATGGTGACCGGCGCGGGTGGCAGCATTGGCAGTGAATTGTGCCGCCAGATCGCCTCGTTCAATCCCCAACGGCTGTTGTTGGTCGAGCGGTCGGAAGTGCAGATTTTTCAGATCGAGCAGGAATTGGTCGAGCTGGGTTACGGCGGGGTCATTTTGCCCTTGGTGGCGGACGTACTCGACCTGCCGCGGATGCGCTATATCTTCGACCGCTTTGCCCCGGCGGTCGTTTTTCATTCCGCCGCGCATAAGCATGTGCCGATGATGGAAAGCCAGCCGGCGGAGGCGATCAAAAACAACATTCAAGGCACGTGCAACCTCGCGGAACTGTCAGCCGAATATCGCGTGGACCGATTTGTCTTTATCTCGACCGACAAGGCGATCAACCCCACGAACGTCATGGGCGCGAGCAAGCGCATGGGGGAGATTTTTCTCCAGGCGCTCTACGCCAATCGTCCCGACGGCACCAAGTTCATCATGGTGCGCTTCGGCAACGTGCTCGGCTCTTCCGGCAGCGTGATCCCGATTTTTAATAAGCAGATCGCGTTCGGCGGCCCGGTGAAAGTCACCCATCCCGACGTGACCCGTTATTTTATGACCCTGCCCGAGGCGGCGGGGCTGGTGCTCCAAAGCGCGGCCCAAGGCTCGGGTGGGGAGATCTTCGTGCTGGACATGGGCCGTCCGGTGAAAATCGTCGATTTGGCCCGGCAGATGATCGAGTTGAGCGGGTTGAAGCCGGAGGAGGACATCGCCATCGAATTCGTTGGCCTCCGTCCC
>Ga0265320_10001916_pt1 | contig 14690 bp, 11 predicted proteins | sample 4827metaG_FD_202087 | JGI IMG/M metagenome (GOLD analysis project Ga0265320, IMG submission 202087) | Rhizosphere microbial communities from Carex aquatilis grown in University of Washington, Seatle, WA, United States - 4-8-27 metaG | ecosystem: Host-associated > Plants > Roots > Rhizosphere >...
GGGTTTGGCGGGCGCGGGCGCGGCCTGCACCTGCGGGCGGCTGTCCCTCACGTCCCTGCTCCAGCGGCGCACGTCAAAGATGCTGATGTAGAGCACCATCGAAAGCAGCAGCACCATGAAGACGCCCTGGGTGGCGGCGATGAAGTTGACCGGCAGCGCGCGGCCGCGCAGCCGGCCGATGGTCGCGAACACCATCTGGCCGCCGTCGAGCACGGGTATGGGAAGGAGATTGAGCACCGCGAAGCTCACGTTGATGAGGATGGTGAACCTGAGGACGGCCCTGATCCCCACCTCGGCGGCCGCGTGGAAGATGTGGACGATGCCGACCGGGCCCTGGATCTTTGACAGGCCGATGTCGGAATGCGGATTGAAGAGCCCCCATATGGTGCGCAGCGACATCATGAAGGGCTGGGCGATCTGGGCGACGGGCGAAGGGTGCGTCATGTGGTAGCCTGCCGAGAACTCGACGTCGCCGATCTGGAGGCCGCCGGTCCTCGGCGGCACGACAAGGCTGATCGTGCGCCCTCCACGAACCACTCCCATCTGGGCGGCCTTCGCCGGCTCCAGTTCGAGTTCCTCCGCCCATCCGTTCAGGTTCATGACCAGGGACCCGTTGACCGAGACGATGCGGTCGCCGTGGACCAGCCCGGCCTTCTCCATCGCCGAGTCTTTCGGAACGGTGTCCACGTTCAGCTCGTAACCCGGCATGATCCCGACGCGGCGCCAGCGGTCGTCGCCGGACAGCCGGGGGTGGACGGTCACGTCCATGCGCCGTCCGTTCCGCTCCAGGGTGAAGACCGTGCTGGGGTTGCCGCCGGCATCGCGGCCGGAGCCCATCACCAGGGTTTCGTTGAGCTCGCCCCAGTCCGAGACCGGGACCCCGTCGATCGCCTTGACCACGTCGCCCACGCGAAGGCCCGCCGCGAGGGCCGGGCTGGTGACCTTGGTCCCGTCGGACAGGTCGATCGTCCGTGTCACATAGCCGATCTGCGTGCTTGTCGACTCGTTGGTCTCCGGCTGGCCGATCCAGGTGATCACGCAGGCGAGGGCGAACGCGAACAGGACGTTGAACGCGGCGCCCGCCGCGAAGACGAGCATCTTCGTGCCGTAGGAAACGGGCGGCAGCTTGTCCGGGTCCGCCTCGCTTTCGCCCTCCAGGGGCCCGAGGTCTGCGATCTGCGGCAGCAGGACGAAGCCCCCGAGCGGGAACCAGGCGACCTGATAGCGCGTTCCGTCGGAGCCCTTCCAGGAGAAGATAGGCGGTCCAAAACCGATCGAGAACACCTCAACGTGCACGCCCCTCGCCCGCGCCGCCAGATAGTGTCCCAGCTCGTGCACGAAGACCGACCCCCCGAAGAACAGCACGACCAGGAAGATCGGCCAGATGTTGGCGATGAACGAGTGGAGCATGTCGGCGGATACGTGAATTGTAATCTGTTGGCCTGAAATCAACTATGGCTGTCGATGCCCATTTCCGCGGCCTGTCGGGCCTCGAAGTCCGCCTGCAGGACGGCCTTGAGGTCCGAGGGCTCGAAATTGGGTGTTCGATCGAGAACTTGGCCGACGATCCTTGGAATCGCAAGAAATGGAATCCGCCCCCTGAGAAAGGCGTCCACGGCCACCTCGTTGGCGGCGTTGAAGACGGCCGGGGCTGCGCCCCCCGCCCTCATGCACTCCATCGCATAACGGATCATCGGGTAGCGCTTCTCGTCGACGGGCTCGAAGTCGAGCCGCATGGGGCGGCTCAGGTCTATCGGCGGCTCAACGCCCTCGATGCGGTCGGGATAGAGCAGCGCGTGCTGGATCGGGAACGTCATCGATGACGGCGAGAGCTGCGCGAGCATCGCGCCGTCGTTGAACTCGACAAGGCAGTGGACCAGGCTCTGGGGGTGCATCACCGCGGTGCACTGGTCGGGCCTGAGCCCGAAGAGCCACTTTGCCTCCATGAGCTCCAGGCCCTTGTTGGCGAGGGTGGCGCTGTCCACGGTTATCTTCGGCCCCATGGCCCAGTTGGGGTGCTTCAGGGCGTCGGTCGGGGTCGCGTGCTCCAGCTTCTCGGCCGTCCAGTTGCGGAACGCGCCCCCGCTCGCCGTGAGCACGACGCGCCGGACGCCGGCGGTCGGATGGCCCTCGATGCACTGGAAGACCGCGCTGTGCTCGCTGTCGACGGGCAGGATGCGCGTCCCCGCGCGCCCCGCCGCCTCCATCACGAACCTTCCCGCCAGGACGAGGATCTCCTTCGACGCGAGGGCGAGGGTCTTGCCTGCGGCGATCGCGGCAAGCGAGGGCTCGAGCCCCGCGGTCCCGGACGCGGCCACCAGGACGACGTCGGCCGAGGGAAGGGCCGCGATCTCCCGGAGGCCCTCGGGGCCCCGCAGCAGGCGGGTTCCCATCTGGAAGGACCCGGATAGGTTGGCCTCGGCGAACGCGGCCGGGTCGGAAATGGCCGCCTCGCGGACCGAGAATTCCCGGGCGATCTCGGCGAGCCGGCGCCAGTTCGAGTTGGAGGCGACGCCGACAAGGTCGAGCCGGTCCCTGTGGGAGGCTATGACGCGCAGCGCGCTGGCGCCGATCGAGCCGGTCGCGCCCAGGAGGACGACGCGCCTGCGGACGGGGAACCTTGTGCTGGAGGCGGGTGGGGCGGCCACGGTCGGATGGTTCGAGCGCCCCTATGGCAGCCTCTGGAGCAGGAAGTAGCCCACCGGCGCCGCCAGGATGAGGCTGTCGCAAAGGTCGAACATGCCGCCTATGCCGGGGACGCCGCCCCCGGAATCCTTCAGGGCCGCCCTGCGCTTGATCACGGACTCCACCAGGTCGGACACGATGGCGACGCAGGCCAGGGGGGCCGCAAGGAGCGCCGAGCGCAGGGGCGTCATCGCGGCCGGCAGCACGCCGCGCCCAAGCCACGCCACCAGCCAGCCGACCCCCATCGCGACGATCACGCCGCCGGCGGCGCCCTCCCAGGTCTTCTTCGGGCTCGTCAGGGGCGCCATCGGGTGCCGCCCGACCGCGAGGCCGGCGAGCAGGGCCCCGACGTCGCAGAACTTGGCGACGGCCACGACCCAGAGGCAGAGGACGATGCGCCCCGCGGCCTGCGTCGTGTCGCCGGCGGGCGGGGTGGCGATGCGCACGAGGTACTGAAGCATGAGCGAGACGTAGACGAGGCCGAACAGCGTCGACGAGAGCGTCTCGACCCGCTTGTCGGGTTCGCGCTCCGCCAGGATCCGGATGGAGAAGACGAGGGTCGCAAGCGCGAGGAGAGGATGGGACGGGATCCCCAGGCGGGCCTCGGACCAGGGCGCGAGGGTTATGAGCCCGCCAAAGAGCATGCCCAGCCCGCTGAACGGCGCATGTCCCGCCGCGTCCATGAGCCTGTAGAACTCGCGCAGCGTCAGCACCGAGACAACGGTGACCGCCGCCACGGCGCCGTTCGTCCCGAACCTCCACAGCACGCCGAGCAGGAGCAGCCAGAGTACGACGGTGCTTGTGATTCGCTTGGCCACAGGTTTTGCGCAGGGGCCCTATTTCGAGGCCACCGGCTTCAGCTGCTCGCTGGTCATCCCGAAGCGCCTCTCGCGCCGGGCGAAGTCCGCGATCGCGGCGGCGAGGTCGGCCTTCGAGAAGTCGGGCCAGAGGACCGGGGAGAAGTAGAACTCGGCGTAGGCGGCCTGCATGAGCAGGAAGTTGCTCATCCGGGTCTCCCCGGAGGTGCGGATCACGAGGTCGGGGTCGGGCATGCCGGCCGTGTAGAGGTACCTGGCGAAGGATTCCCACGAGGCGTCGTTGAGCTTCTCGCGGCCGGCGCCGACCGCCGACGCGTAGGCGCGGGCCGCGTCCACGACCTCGGTGCGCGAGCCGTAGTTGAGGGCGAGGACCAGCGTGTAGTCCGTGAAGCCCTTCGTCTTCTCGACCGTCGCCGCGAGGTGCCGCTGCACGCCCGCCGGGAGGCCCTCGATGCGGCCGATCGTCATCAGCCGCACGCGGTCGCGCACGAAGGTCTCCAACTCCTTCTTCAGGTAGAGCTCAAGGAGCCCCATGAGCGCCCCGACCTCGTCCTTCGGCCTGTTCCAGTTCTCCGCCGAGAACGCGTAGAGCGTGAGCATCCGGACCCCGAGGTCGCGGGCGGCGTAGGTCACGGTCCTCACGGTCTCGACCCCCCGCCTGTGGCCCTCGATCCGCGGGAGGCCGCGGCTCTTCGCCCAGCGCCCGTTTCCGTCCATGATGATCGCGACGTGCCGCGGGATGATCGACGGGTCGGCGGGCGCTTGGCTGGCGGAGGACATGCGTATCGCGCTAGCGTAGGTACCTGCCGCCGGATTTGACAAGGGGGAAGGGCGGGCGAGAATTAGGCCCCTTCAATGAAAGTCGCGTTCATAAGCGGCACGAGCATCGTCAATTCCACGCTCTTTTCGCCCTGGGAGGTGCGCACGGTCGACACCGCCTACGGCAAGGTCACGTACAAGGCGCGCGGGGACCATGCCCTGATCAACCGCCACGGCTACGGATTCCCGCTCCCGCCCCATTCGATCAACTACCGGGCCAACATCCGGGCGCTGGCCGACCTCGGGTTCAGGGACATCGTGTCCCTGAACTCAGTGGGCTCGCTGAAGCCGGAGATCCCGCCCGGCTCGCTGGTCTCGTGCTCCGACTACGTCTGCCTGCAGCAGGGCCCCGCAACCTTCTTCGACTCCGAACTGAAGGGTGGGGCCCCGGCGATAGCGAACAACCTCATCCCGATGCTCGTCTCGAGCCTCGCCCCCGAGTTCACGATCCCCACGGGAAAGGTCTATGTCCAGATGCGGGGCCCGCGCTTCGAGACGAAGGCCGAGATCAGGGTCGTGCGGGCCTGGGGCGACGTCGTCGGGATGACGGCCGCCCACGAGGCGGACCTCTGCAGCGAGGCCGGGCTCAACTACAACAGCCTCGCGCTCGCCGACAACTACGCGAACGGGCTCGAGGGAACCGAGATCGACTTCGCCAAGTTCAAGGACCTAGTGAGGTCCAACCAGGAGAAGGTGAACCGGCTCTTCACCCGCATGCTGGAGATCTTGAAATAGGGCCCCACCACCCATGAGCGAATTCCTGCAGTCGGAGAGGGTTGCGAGCGCGAAGGCCACGCTGGACCGCCTGAGGGCCAACATGCGCCATGCGATCCTCGGCAAGGACGACGTGATCGAGCAGCTCCTCATCTGCCTGGCGGCGGGCGGGCACCTGCTGATCGAGGACCTTCCCGGAGTCGGCAAGACCACGCTGGCCTACGCGCTCGCACGCTCCACGGACTGCGTGTTCTCCAGGATACAGTTCACGAGCGACCTGCTCCCGTCCGACGTCACGGGGGTCGCGATCTACGACGAGTCGACGAAGGAGTTCGTCTTCAAGCCGGGACCCGTTTTCGCGAACATCGTCCTGGCCGACGAGATCAACCGCGCCCCGCCGAAGACCCAGTCGGCGCTGCTCGAGGTGATGGACAGGGCCAAGGTCACGATCGACGGCGAGGCCCACGGCGTGGGCTCCCCGTTCATGGTCTTCGCGACCCAGAATCCCGTCGACTACGAGGGGACGTTCCCGCTGCCCGAGAGCCAGATGGACCGCTTCCTGATGCGCATGCGGATGGGCTACCCCCAGCACGCCGACGAGATCGAGATCCTGCGGACCGCCAGGAGCGGCTATGACTCGATCGTGCTGAACGCGGTCGCCTCGCGCGCCGAAGTGACGGGGATCCAGTCGCTCGTGCCCCAGGTCTTCGTCGAGGACAGCATCCTCGACTTCATCCTCAGGATCATCGCCGCGACCCGGACCGAGGTCGAGTTCAAGGCCGGCGCCAGCGTCCGGGGCGGCCTGGCGCTGCGCACCGCGGCGCAGGCCCGCGCCATCGTGAACGGACGCGACTTCGTGCTGCCGGACGACGTCGCCGAGATGGTGCCGGCGGTGCTCGCGCACAGGCTCGGGCTCGCGAGGCAGAGCGGCGACGCCCTTGAGGAGCGCAGGTCCGTGGGGGCGCACCTGAAGCGCATCCTGTCGGCCCTGCCCACGCCCGTGTGAGCGCCTCGGCCGGGAGAGGTCCGCGCCTTTTCTGGCGGCGCATCCTTTGGGGCCTCCTGTGGCCCAGGCGCTTCGAGCGGATCCAGCCGACGATCTCGGGCGTCGTGCTGATCGGGCTCTCGCTCGGGATCGGCACCGCCGCCTACAATTCCTCGAGCAACATCCTGTTCATCGCGCTGGCGCTCCTCCTGGCGTGCCTGATCCTGAGCGGCGTCCTCGCCTGGCTGAACCTGCGCCGGCTCGAGTGGCGCCTCGAGATCCAGCCGCCGCTGCGGGCCGGCCAGGAGACGGAGGTCGGCCTCCTGCTTCGCAACGGCAAGAGGTTCATGCCCACCTACGCCCTGTGGTTCGAGTTCGCGGCGGGCGACTTCGAGCGGAGGGAGCCGGCGCGCCCGGAGTCGACCCTCACGGCGAAGGGGATCGACGTCTGGGCGGCGCTCTCGAGGGCGGAGAGGTCCACGGTGTCGGGCACGGTGCACCTGCGCACGCGCCTCGACCCGGGCGGCGAGGCGCGGCTCGGATGGATCTACACGCCTGCCCGCAGGGGCCTGGTGCGGATCGAGCTCCGCGGCGTCGGCTCCCTCTTTCCCTTCGGGTTCCTCAGGAAGCTTACGGGGACCGACCTGCGCAGGGAGCTGCCCGTCTGGCCGGCGCCCGTGGAGTACCGGCGCCTCGGCGGCTCTTCGCCCAGGCGGCGCGAGGGCGAGCGGCGGCTGGCCCGCGTCGGGCACGAGGGCGAGACGATCGCCCTGCGCCAGTACGAGGCCGGGGACTCCCACAGGCTGATCCACTGGAAGGCCAGCGCCCGCTCGCGCCGGCTCCTCATCCGCCAGTTCTCGTCCCAGAACTCGGACGCCTGCGCGATCTGGCTGAGGACGGACGCCTCGGTGTGGACGAGGCCGGAGCAGTTCGAGCTGCTGATGAGCTTCGTGGCGACGCTGGCCCAGGACCTCTTCCGCGCGGGGCGCCTCCAGTCGGCCGCGATCGACGCCGGGCCCCAGATGCCGGTCAAGAGGGTCGCGGACCTCGACTCGTTCCTGGACCGGCTCGCCGGGGCCCAGCCGCTCGCGCCGCCGGCCGGAGCGGCCCCGCCGGCCGGGCCGGAGCGCCCGCACCCCAACCTCAGCCCGCGCCCGAACCTCATGACCTTCGAGCCCGACGGCGCCAGGGGCGTCGCGGCATTTGTCAATGGAACCAAGACCGCCGCAACTTAGCCTGGACGAGCTTCACCTGCTCAGGTGGCTCCTCGGGGGCGTCCTCATGCTGCTCTCGGTGGCGACGGTGTTCTACCTCGACATCGACTCCGAGGTGGTGGCCGCGGTCGCGGCGGCGGGCATCCTCGCGGCGCTGGTCCGGCCGGCGCTTCCCGCCCTCGTGCCGGTCTGGGCGCACAGGCTCGCGTTCCCGGCGATCCTGGCGTTCTTCGCGGGCGATCTCTGGCACTCGGGCCAGCTCCTGCCCGCGATCGTGAGGCTGGACCTGCTGCTCCTGCTCTACCGCGGCATAAGCCACCGCGCCCGCCGCGACGACCTCCAGATCGTCGTCCTCGGGCTCTTCCTCGTCGTGGTCGCGGGCGTCCTCACGGTTTCGCTCCTCTTCGCTGCGCAGATCCTCGTGTTCACCGCCTGCGCGCTCGGCCTGCTGATGGTGGTCACGATCGCGGCGTCGACCGAGGGGGGCCAGGCCCCGAAGCTCGCCGTCCGCGGGGTGGTCCCGCTGTGGGCGTCGCATGCCAGCTGGGGACGGCTCCTCAGGAGGCTCTGGGCGATATCGGACTGGAGGCTCCTGGCGTCGGCGGCCGCGCTCTTCCTCGGCGTCGTCGCGCTTTCGGGGCTCCTTTTCCTGGCGATCCCGCGCTTCCAGCTGGAGAACAGCCTCTTCCTCGAGCGCTTCGTCTTCAAGAGGGCGATGACCGGGTTCAACGACTCCATCAAGTTCGGCGACATCACCGACATCACCCAGGACGACAGCATCGCGTTCAACGTGGACGTCTCGGACCCGGCCCAGGCGCCGGCGATCCCCTACTGGCGGATGGTGGTGCTCGACGACTATTCGAACGGCGGGTTCAAGCTCTCCGGGAGGCTCAGGAGGGCGTTCGACCGCGAGCGCACCTCGGCGAACATCCTGCAGGGCTGGGCCGGCGTGCGCACCGGCCCGAACTGGACCTTCTACCTCGAATCGGGGGTGAGCCGCTACCTTCCCATCCTGGCCCGGTTCCACGCGCTGCATTTCCGCGACGCCCAGCACTTCAACTACTCCCCGGAGCTGGCCTCCGTGTCGCTGCGCGACGAGCCCGCCTCGATGACCGCCTACCGGGTCGAGGGAATGGCGCCCGAGGCGGCCGAGCTCGTCGACCCGCTGTTCGCCCGGGCGTGGGCGAGCCGCGGGCCGGTCGGGCTGCCCCTGCAGAACGACCTGAAGGTCGGCAAGGCGGATGCGGCCGCCCTCTCCCGCCTCGCGTCGGAGTTCGCCGCCCCGGGCCTCGGCGCCGCGGAGTTCGCGGAGCGGGCCCTGGCCGCGCTTCGGCGCGCGCACAAGTACTCGCTGTCGCCGCACATCCCTGCCGGTCCCGGGGACCCCCTCGTGCGCTGGATGACCTCGAGCGAGTCCGGCCACTGCGAGCTGTTCGCCGGGGCCTTCGTCCTGCTGGCGCGCTCGGGGGGCTACCCGGCCCGGGTCGTCACGGGCTTCAAGGGCGGGACCTGGAACGCGTATTCGAACAACTACACGATCCGCAATTCCGACGCCCACGCCTGGGCGGAGATATGGGACGCGCGCCGCGGGGCCTGGCTGAGGGAGGATCCCCTCGCGGCGGCCTCCTCCTCCGACCCGTCCAAGGAGAGGGGCGACGCGGCCCTGGCCGGCCTCATGGACCGCAGCTGGTCGGCCCGCCTCAACAGCCTCCGCGTGTTCTGGTACCGGCGGATCGTGAACTTCGACCAGCAGTCGCAGGCCGACACGCTCAACGCCGTCAAGAACGTGACGGATGGCTCGGGCAAGTGGCTGCATGCCGAGCTGACCGAGGCGGCCCGCCGAATGAAGGCCTGGCTGAAGGGGCCCTGGGACTGGGGCCGGATCCTCCGGCTCGCCGCGGGGCTGGCCGCGGGCGCAGCGGCCTGCTGGATGATCGCGAGGGGCCGCTGGCGCATCATGTCGATGGCCCGCGGCAGGAGGGTCGATCCGGTGAGGAGGGAGGCGGGCCGGTGGCTGGTGCGCCTAGACGGCCCGCAGGCGCTTGTCGCCGACCTGCAGCGCCTTCGCTACGGCCCCGCGCCGACCTGGCCCCGGCCCTCGGACGTCTTCATGAGGGCGAGGAGGGCCGCCTCTAGTTCGCCGCGGCGCCGGCGCGCCTCTTCTCGAAGTACTTCCTGAGGACCGCCGAGGCGACGGGCGCCGCCTCGAGGCCCCCCGCGAAGTTCTCGCCCGGCTTGGTCCCGTCGATCGCCACCGCGACCGCGATCGTGGGATTCTCGATGGGCGCGAAGCAGATGAACCACGCCTCGTCGACTTTGCCCCAAGGCCTGATGATCTGGGCGGTGCCCGTCTTTCCGGCGATCCTCACACCCGGCACCCTGTACGGCTCGAGCAGCGTCAGGACCTTCGCCGTCCCCATGGTCGTGCATCCCTCCATTCCCTGCAGGATCGCGGCCCTCTGGGCGGCCGAAAGGCCGATCGGGTCGGTGTGCTGGGCGGGCCGCCTCGGGTCATGGAGGAGCGTCGGCGTCGTCCAGAGCTCGCCGCGGGCGAACGAGGCCGCGAAGCAGCACATCAACAGGGGGGTGACCTGCACGTCGCCCTGCCCAATGGACATGTTCGCCGTGTCCCCCGGGGTCCAGCTCTCCGAGCGCGCGCGCCGCCTCCACCCCGGATCGGGGATCAGCATCCGGTGCGTCTCGCCCGGCAGCTCGATCCTCGTCGGGCGGTCGAGGTGGAAGCGCCGGGCCTGGGCCGCGATGACGTCGGCCGACGTCCGCAGGCCCACCGTGTAGAAGTAGACGTCGCAGCTCTCGGCGATGGCGTCGGGGAGCCTGAGCCTGCCGTGGTGGCCCAGCCCGTTGTCGCACGCGAAGCGGCGGTTGCCCACCATCATGGAGCCGTCGCAGTCGGACGGCATGTCCTCGGCGGTTATGGAGCCGCTCAGCAGCGCCGCCGTCGACACCACGATCTTGAAGGTCGAGCCCGGCGAATAGACACCGTTCAGGGCGTTGTTGGGCCACGCCTTGCGCTCCTCGATGTCCGCGGCCGCGGCGAGGCTCAGGTGGGGCGAGAAGGAGTTGAGGTCGTACGCGGGCTTGCTCGCCATCGCGAGGACCTCGCCGGTCCTGACATCCATGGCGACCGCCGCGCCGATCTCGTCGCCGATCGCATCCTCGGCGGCCGCCTGCAGGTCGATGTCGAGGCTCGTGGTGAGGCTGCGCCCCTGGAGGGGCAGCTTGTGCTCGATCGGCGGGTTCACCTTGTAGCCCGCCGGGTCGACCCGGAGGATCGTGTAGCCGGCCTCGCCCTGGAGGGTGGAGTCGAACTGCTTCTCGAGGCCGTCCCGGCCCACGGTGCCCTTCATCTTGAGGGTGGTCAGGCCCTCGCCCGGGAATTCCTCGTCGGCCTCGCTCTCATTCACGCCGACATACCCGAGCACGTGGGCCGCCGCCTCGCCGTACGGGTAGTACCGCGTGTTGGAGGTGTACACCTGGAGGGGCGAGTTCACCGGCAGCCGCTCGATCAGCCTCGCGAACTCCTCGGGCGTGAGGTCGTCGACGAGCGTGTAGGGGAGCAGAAGCTGCCTCTCGAGGTGGCGCTGGAGGCCCGCGGCGTCCACGCTGCCGGAGCGCCCGATGATGTCGTTCACCTGGTCCATGTAGCGCCTGACGACGCTCACGTGCGCGAGCCGCTCGATCTGCGGGCTGGTGGGCAGGTCCTGGTCCCCCGTCTCCCGGTAGTTGGCGCGGATCCGGGCATACTCCTTGCGGAAGTCGGGGCGGAGCTCGTCGAGGTAGAGCACGACCGCGAACCGCGACCTGTTCTCCACCAGCCTGCGGCCGTCGCGGTCCAGGATGTTCCCCCTCGGGCCGGGGACGATGACCCGCCGCTCGTTCTGCTGGCGCTCCTGCTCGTGGTGGATCGCCCCCTTTATGATCTGCTGGAAGGCGAGCCCGCTCGCCAGGGTGAGGAGCATGGCCGCGACCAGGCCGTGGAAGGCGACGATCCTCGGGTCGAATCCCGTTTTCGATTCGACGAGGCTGCCTGAGCGTTCGGTAGGCGCTGCCATTTCGGTCGGGGGCGGGCGCTAGGAGGCGCGCGACGGGGCCGCGCGCGCCAGCTCGAGGGTGCGCAGCTGGAAGGCGAAGAACCACGGGGCGGCCAGCGCCACCGCAGCCTCCGACCAGAAGAGGTCGGAGAGCGTCCTCGGCCACGCCGCCGCGCCCCCGTGGGCGATCCGGGTGAACGACAGGGTCAGGAACAGGGCGAGGTTGACCAGGAGGACGACGGAGACCCTGACGACGGTCTCGTCCCGCTGCAGGCGCTCCCTCACGTTGTAGACCACGGCGTGGGCGGTGGCGAAGAGGGCCGCGTGGGTCCCGAACGCCACCGGCGCCACCGAGTCGCACAGCAGGCCCCCGAGGACCGAGGCGGCGAAGCCCTGACGGAACGGCATCATGAGCGCAGGATACGCCACGAAGAGCCCTCCCGCAAAGAGCCAGAGGTGGATCGGTGCGATCGCGCTGTTCACCTGCGCGACGAGGGCCAGAAGCAGGTAGAGCGTGGCGAAAAGTGCGGCGGTCGGGCGCATGGGGGGTCCGTCCCTACCTCTGGTCGGCGGGCACGAGCACCGTCACCTCGGTCAGCTCCGAGAGCCGGGGGTCGAGCTCGACCTCGCCCGTCTTGAACAGGCCGTCTGCACTCGGCTCCACGTGGGTGATCCGCCCTATCGTGAGGCCCGGGGGGTAGACCCCGCCAAGCCCCGAGGTCGCCAGGCGCTTCGGCACGGTGGCGCTCGCGTAGATGTCGAGCGGCACGAACTCGATGACGCCCTTTGCGGCCCCGAAGACCTGGTTCTCGGCCCCCTGGAAGCTGATCGGTCGCGTGTCGCCGTCGACGACGCAGGCGATCCTGAGGCCCGGGTCGCTGGTGAGCTGGACGATCGACGTGTAGGCATGGACCTCCGACACGCGCCCGACGACGCCGCCGCTGTAGACGACGGGCGCGCCCACGGGAATCCCGTAGTCCGAGCCCTTGCGGATCACCATCCGCTGCCACCAGCTGGAGAAGTCGCGCTGGGCCACGCGCGCATGCTCGAACCTGAAGCGCCCGTCCGGCGGCATCTTGAGGAGCGCCTGCAGGCGCTCCACCTGGCCCTGGAGCTCCCCGTTGCGCTGCACGGAGAGCATGAACGAGGCGTTGAGCCTGGCCATGTCGCGCCCCGCCTCGATCAGCTCGTCCTTGGAGTGGAGGCGCAGCGCCCAGAAGCGCTGGAGGTCGCTCACGTAGGAGGCGGCCACCGTGACCGGCGCCGTCATCTCGAAGAAGCTGGCGCGGGCGAGGCTCTTGAGGGCGATCGGCGCGACCAGCCACACCGCGAAGGCCAAACCCAGCACCAGGAAGGGTCGGGCTTGGTCGAATCGCTGGGGTCGCCCAATCCTCACGCGTTCTGCATGAGCCAGGACAGGTCGTTCAGAACGGCGCCTGTCCCGTTGGCCACGGCCGATAGGGGATCGTCGGCCACCGTCACGGGCAGGCCGGTCTTGTCGCTGAGAAGCCGGTCAATTCCCCGCAGAAGCGAACCGCCGCCGGCCATCACGAATCCGCGGTCCACAAGGTCGGCCGAAAGCTCCGGCGGGCAGCGCTCGAGCGTCGTGCGGACCGCGTCGACGACCGAGGCGACCGTGTCGGACAGCGCCTCGCGCACCTCCTGCGAGGTGATGTGGATCGTCTTGGGCAGGCCCGCGACCGAATCGCGCCCCTTGACCTCCATCGAGAGCTCCTCGTCCAGGGGGTAGGCGGAGCCGATGCGCATCTTTATCTCCTCCGCCGTGCGCTCGCCGATCAGGAGGTTGTACGCCCGCTTCATGTAGCCGATGACCGCGGCGTCAAGCTCGTCCCCGGCGACGCGGATGGACTTCGAGAAGACGATGCCGTTCAGCGAGATGATCGCGATCTCCGTGGTTCCCCCGCCGATGTCGACGATCATGTTGGCGGCGGGCTCGTCGATGGGGAGACCGACCCCGATCGCCGCGGCCATGGGCTCCGGGATCGTGATCACCTTGCGCGCCCCGGCGTGGGTCGCGCTGTCCATGACCGCGCGCTTCTCGACGGCCGTTATCCCCGAAGGGATCGCGATCACGACGCGGGGAGGGGCCCTGAAGCTCTGGCTGGCCTTCTGGATGAAGTAGCGGAGCATCGCCTCGGTCACGTCGAAGTCGGCGATGACGCCGTCCTTCATAGGGCGGATGGCCGTGATGTTGCCGGGCGTGCGCCCGAGCATCCTCTTCGCCTCGTCGCCGACGGCGCGCACCTTACGGGTCACCGTGTCGAGGGCGACCACCGAGGGTTCGCGCAGGACGATCCCCTTGTCCTTCAGGTATACGAGCGTGTTGGCCGTCCCGAGATCGATTCCGATATCGTTTGAGAAATAACCAAAAAGGTTGGCCATGATCGCGGGTTGCGGGGGCTGGTTGTAGCTGGCGTTGCCGCCGACGGAATCGAATGGCCTGCGCAGAGACCTGTCAACGAAGGAAATACGCCGGTTAGGGTTGACGGAGGTGGGCAACCGAAGCGATTTTCCGGGGAACCCCCCGGCCATGCACGGAATCCTGTTCATCCAAGACCTGGCGGTGATTCTCGTCGTTGCCGGCGCGGTGGGCTGGCTGTGCCAGCGGATAGGGCTCTCGGTCATCGTGGGATTCCTCGCGGCCGGCATCCTGGTCGGCCCCGGGATGCCGTACCTCGCGCTCGTGTCCGACGTCGGGCGGATAGAGGCGCTGGCGCAGGTCGGCCTCGTCTTCCTCATGTTCTCGATAGGCCTGCGCCTGAGCCTGCGCAAGCTGCACCGCCTCGGGCTGCCGCTCCTGGCCGCCGTCTTCGGCAGCGCGATCGCCATGTACTACCTGTCGCGGCTCCTGGCGGCGGCGCTCGGCTGGAACTCGACCGAGGGCCTTTTCCTCGCCGGGATGCTCATGATCTCGTCGTCCTCGATCATCGGGAAGATCCTGCACGAGACCGGCCTCAACCACGAGCGGGCCGGCCAGCTCGCGACGGGCGTGTCCGTCCTGGAGGACATCGTGGCGGTCGTCATGCTGGCCGTCCTCGGATCGGTCGTCCAGCTCGGGGGGGCCGACGCGAGCCGAGCCTCCGCCGTCGGGGTGAGCCTGCTGCACCTGGGGGCGTTCATCGCCATGATCGGCATCGCCGGGCTCATCATCGTCCCGTGGTTCCTGAAGAGGATGAGCATCTCGATGAACGAGGAGCTCCAGACCCTGGGGCTCGCCGCGCTCCTCTTCGGCCTGGCCATCTTCGCGCAGAGGGCCGGCTATTCCGTCGCCCTCGGCGCCTTCCTCCTCGGGATCATCGTGGCAGAGACGCCCCACCGCCACCAGGTGGAGCGCACCTTCGAGGGGATGCGCGACGTGTTCAGCGCCGTGTTCTTAGTCGCC
>Ga0265320_10001917_pt1 | contig 14683 bp, 14 predicted proteins | sample 4827metaG_FD_202087 | JGI IMG/M metagenome (GOLD analysis project Ga0265320, IMG submission 202087) | Rhizosphere microbial communities from Carex aquatilis grown in University of Washington, Seatle, WA, United States - 4-8-27 metaG | ecosystem: Host-associated > Plants > Roots > Rhizosphere >...
ACCGCGCGCCGCAATGGAGCGCATCGAACGCGAGGGCGGCGGCTTTCGCGACGCGGTGATCCTGATCGCTCTCGGTACCGTCACGTTGCGCTTCCCGCAGCTCGCGGAGGCGTTGCTCGGGCTCACACAACCATCGCGCGGCACGCTCCTGCGCGTCGTCGGCGTCTTCTCGAACGAGGCGCGCGAAGCGCTGATGATCATTCCCGCGACGCTGGGGATCGTCCTTCTCGGCGGCCGGCGGCGCGACCCCAACCTGGATCTGGAGATCGGCTCGGCCTGCTTCGCGCCGTTCTTCACCGCGCGCGCCGTCGAGCGGGTCGGGTTTGCGATTGCCGGCCATCCGGTGCCTTCGGGCTCATCGATTGGGTCGAACATCGTGGCGTACGGCCCGGGGACAGTCTGGGCGGCGTGGGTGTTCATCCAGGCGCTGCGCGCGGCGTGGGCGCGGCCCGATCCGAAAGTGGTCGCCGCAGCGTCGATGCCAGCGGCCGACACGCCCGCAGAGCCCGCGGCCACCGAGCCGGGGGCGCTCGGCCCCTCGTCTATGGTTGCGCCGTCGGTGCCGCCGGCGGACGCGCGTCCGGTTCCCGCCCCGGGTCCGCGCGCGCGCCGGGCTGGGCTCGCGGCGCTTGCGTTGCTGGTGGTCGGGCTCGGCTTCAACATCGCCTGGGCCAGCCGGCACTTCGATGCGCTTCGACCGATGGAGCACGGCGAGGCGGCGCCCGAGATCGATCTCCCGCGCATCGACGGCACCGCGGGTCGCCTCACGCTGAGCTCGTTGCGCGGCAAGGTCGTGTTGCTCGACTTCTGGGCCACCTGGTGCCCGCCATGCATCCAGATGATCCCGGTCCTGCACGACCTGCATCACGAATGGGCTTCGCGCGGCGTCGAGTTCGTCGGCGTCGACTCCGACGGTCCGCAGAGCACGGTTCAGGACGTGCGCGACTTCCTGATCGAGCACCCCGCGCCGTATCCCATCGTCATGGACGACGGAACCGCCAACACGCTCTTCAAGATCCGCGCGCTGCCGCAAATGGTGCTCATCGATCGCGCGGGCGCGGTGCGGCGAGTCTTCATTGGCTTCACCACGCGGCACGAGCTGGCGTCTGCGTTCGCCGAGGTGCTCGGTCCGCCCGGCGAAGGCGCGCCGCCGCAACGCTAGCGCTGCTATGCTGCGCGCCGATCCCATGGTGACCGGCAAGCTCGAAGGACGGCGCATCCTGCTCACCGGCGTCTCGCGCGGCGTCGGCCTCGCGACCGCGCGGGTGTTTCTCGACGAGGGCGCGACCGTGCTCGGCGTGGCGCGCGACGAGTTGCGCCTGCGTAACGCGCGCGCCGAGCTGGGCGCGCGGGCGCTTCGCCGCTTCGAAGCGCTGGCGCTGGATCTGGCATCCGTGGATGCGCCGGCGCGCGCCGCGGCCTGGATCGGCGAGCGCTGGGGCGCGCTCGACGTGCTCTGGAACAACGCTGGCGTGATGCTCAGCGAGGCGCCGACCTTCGCGGGCGAGCCCACGGGAACCCTCGAGGCGACGCTGGCGACGAATCTGATGGCGCCGTTCCGCTTGTCGCAAGCATTGCTGCCCTGGCTCCGCCTCGGGCACGAGCCGCGAATCGTGCACGTGAGCTCGGGCGCCGGGACGTTCGCCGCGCTCGCCGAGCCGAACATCCTCAGCTACCGCGTGAGCAAGTGGGCGCTCAACGGCCTGACCCAGGTTCAGGCCGCCGAGCTGCGCGGCCAGATCGCGGTCAACGCGTTCGATCCAGGGTGGGTCAAGACCGATCTCGGCGGTCCGCGCGCGCCGGGGACGCCGGAAGAGTCGGCGCGCGGCGGGCTGGCGCTGCTGCTCGAGCCGTTCGCGACGACGGGCAAGTTCTTCAAGGACGGGCGAGAGATCCCGTATTGATCGGGTCCCCTCCCCCTGTCCGCAGGGGGGGAGGGTTAGGGAGAGGGCAGGCCTTGCGAGGTGCGTCGCCACGCTTCGAGGACGGCGACGAGTACGAGTACGAGTACGGGGCGCCTCTCCTGGGGAACGTGAACCTTTACTCGCGACGAGCGATTTCTTCGACGAAGTAGGCGGATCTGTGGCGCGCGTTGGGCAGGTGGCTGTCCCAGCAGCCGGGTGAGCAGAAGACCAACTTGACCCGCCCGCTGTTGCAGGTGCTGACGGCGCAGCGAATGACCTTGCCACCGACGGCGATCGGCTTACGACACATCGAGCAGACGAAAGCGGGCGAGCTGGACATCGTACCTCTCTCTGGCAGGACATTATCTTTCCACGCCGATGCGCCCTGCACAATCGGGGATTCCGTGGGGCTCTCTCGACGTATAAAATCGACGCGTGCGGCTGGGTGGCTTCATTCTCGTCGAGGCGACACTGGGTGCGGCGCTGCTCGCGGGGATTGGGTTCGTGGGCGTCGCCGGCGTTACTCGCGTCCGCCAGGCCTGGCGCCACGGAGGCGCCGCCGCCGCGTCGCTGGCCGCCGAGCCGCCGGGCGCGTTGCGCTCGCGCGGCGAGCTCTCGAGCCTGCCCGATCTACGGGTGGCGCTCGAGTCGGCGGGCACGTTCCTGGGCATGTCCGACGAGCTGCTGCTCGAGCGCGTGCGCACCCAGCCGATCGTGCGCTTCAAGCTCAATCGCGGCGGATCGTCGCTGTCCTTTCGCGTCGACTTCGCCGACGGCTCGCGCGCGGCGTGGAAGCCGACCCAGACCAATCTGCAGACGGTTCCCCGCAAGGAGATCGCGGCTTACCGCCTGAACCGGTTGCTTGGGCTCAACGCCGTGCCGCCCGCGGCGCCGCGGGCGGTGACCCGCGACGAGCTGTTCGAGCACCTGCATCCGGACAGCGAGGCCTCGGCGCCTCGAATCCGCGCCGAGGCGGTCTTCGACGATCAGGGAAGAACCGTCGGTGCGGCGTCGTACTGGATCCCAGTGATCCGCGACTCTGGTTTCGACGTGGCGCCCGGGCGGCAAGACGCCGAGGCCTGGCTCACGCAGGGCGAGACGATCCCGATGGAGCAGCGGGAGATGGCGGCGCAGATCTCCGACCTCACGGTGTTCGATTTCCTGACCGCCAACCCGGACCGCTACTCGGGCGGCAACATCAAGATGTCGGTCGGCGGCGAGCAGCTCTTCTTCATGGACAACACCATGTCGTTCTTCCTCGAGCTCGACGGGAAAGACCGCAACCGCCTGGAGCTGTACCGCACGCAGCGGTTCTCGCGCTCGCTCTACGAGGCGCTGGATCGCATCGACGTGCCGACGCTGGAACGGTTGATGCGCGGCGGGCGGGACAAGGACGCCGCTGGCGAGGAGATCCTGACCGAGGCGGAGATCCGCGCCGTGGTCTCGCGGCGCGAGACCGTCCGCCGCTACGTCGCCGACCTGATCGATCAGTACGGCGCGAAGGCGGTGCTGGTCTTCCCGTAACCAGGCGACGTCGGTTCGTTCGTCATACCGAGCAGAAGGATGTGCCTCCGTCGACGAATATGCAGTTGTTGCTGCAACATTCCTCGGAACTGGTGCGACCGCCCCGGGGTCGGCCAGCATGTGCAAGTCGACTGATCAGCGCCCTGACCCAATGCGCAAGGCGCAGTGCTGATAGGCTGCATTCTCCGCGTCCGTTACACGATGAGGCTGAGGTTACCGAGCCAGCGGTACAGCGGGCTGCTGCGCACTGAACGGAAGTGTCCGGGAATCCGCATGAGACGCCGCTCGTCCCGTCGCATCAGCCCGCACAAGGCGGTGTGCCCCCACAGGGAGTCCGGGCGCCGCGAGGTCCCCCGGTCACGGTTACGCAGCGTCCCTCCATTCCTGGCTCCCGGCAGGACTGACATTGTCCGGCGCATGCCCCGTCACAGCAGAAACCATCCACGCAATGGCCGGTGACGCAATCCGCACTTCCTTGGCAGCTCGCGCCAGTTGGCGCCAACATGTGGGCATCGTCGCCATCCACCCCGGCTGGCGCATCGGCTGGGCTGAGGTCTCGCGTCGACGAGGCGATCGCGCAAAGCTGGGGCACTACCGAGTTTTTAGATTAGACTCGCCCGTTTCTCGCATGAACGTTCATTTCGTTTCGCTCGGGTGCCCCAAGAACCGCGTCGATACCGAGGTCATGCTCGGCCACGCCACGGGGGCGGGACATATTTTGGTCGCGGCGCCCGAGGAGGCGGAGGTGATCGTGGTCAATACCTGCGGCTTCATCGGCGAAGCCAAGCAGGAGTCGATTGACGCGATCCTCGAGATGGCGCGCCACAAGGAAGCCGGCACCTGCAAGCGGCTGGTGGTCGCGGGCTGCCTGTCCCAGCGCTATCCGCGCGAGCTGGCCGACGAGATGCCCGAGGTCGACCACTTCATCGGCACCGACGAGGTCGGCGAGATCGCGAGCGCGATCGGCGGGCGCACCGAGCGCGTGCACGTGGCCGAGACGCCGCGCTTTCTCTACGACGATCTCGCGCCGCGCCGACCGTCGATGGCGACGCACACCGCGTACGTCAAGATCGCCGAGGGGTGCGATCGGCCGTGCGCGTTCTGTATCATCCCCAAGCTGCGCGGCCCGCAGCGCAGCCGCATGCCGGAGTCGGTCGTGCGCGAGGCCGAGGCGCTGGCGGCGGCCGGCACCAAGGAGATCTGCCTGGTCGCGCAGGACCTGACGACCTACGGCACGGACTTGCCCGGCGCGAAGGAGCCGGGCGCGCCCACGCTGGAGTCGCTGCTCGCGCAGCTGGCGCGCGTGGATGGGCTGCGCTGGATCCGGCTGCACTACGCGTATCCTACGGCGTGCACCGACGGGCTCCTCGACGTGATGGCGCGCGAGCCGCGGGTCGCGAAATACCTGGACGTGCCGGTGCAGCACATCGACAGCGGCGTGCTCAAGTCGATGCGCCGCGGTTACGGCGAGCGCGTGGTGCGCGACCTGTGCGCCCGCGTGCGCGAGCGCGTGCCTGGCGCGACGCTGCGCACGACGTTCATCGTCGGTCACCCGGGCGAGACCGAGGAGGCCTTCACGCGCCTGTGCGACTTCGTGCGCGAGGCCGAGCTGGATCGCGTGGGTGTGTTCAACTATTCGAAGGAAGAGGGCACGGTCGCGGCGCTGCTGCCGGGGCGTCTACCGCAGAAAGAGATCGATGCGCGCCGGCGCGAGGTACTGCGCATCCAGCGCGACATCTCGAAACGCAAGCTGCGCGCGCTGCGCGGCCAGGAGATCGAGGTGCTGGTCGAGGGCCCGTCCGACGAGTCGGAGTACCTGCTCATGGGCCGGCACGAGGGGCAAGCGCCCGAGATCGACGGGCAGGTGTACTTGTCGCTGCCCGAGTCGGCGGGCGACGGCGCCGGGCCGGCGGCGGGTACGCTGGTGCGCGCGCGCGTCACGCATTCCGCCGAGTACGACCTGGCGGCGACGATCTTTTGAGAAGGGCAGAGCCGCCCACACGCTGTTTTCCGGTCCCCTCGCCCCGTCCGCGGGGAGGGTTAGGGAGAGGGGCCGTCGGGCGCTGCGGCTCGCAAGGTTTGCCCTCTCCCTAACCCTCCCCCGCGGACGGGGGAGGGGACCGGACGTGCTTACCCGCTGGCCAGCTCGATCATCTTCAGCATCGCGCGCGCCGCGCCCTCGCGCACGTCATCCGGCACGGTGATCAACCGCTCGGCCGGCTCGTCGCGCAGCGTTTCGTAGACGTTCTCGAGATCCGTCGCCTTCATGTACCGGCACACGCGGCACGGCTTGTAGAACTGCTTCTCGGGGTGCTCGAGCTCGAGCCGCACCACCAGCCCGCACTCGGTCAGGATCGCGAAGCGCTGCTTGTCGGGGTGCGCCTCGACGTACTTCACCATCTGCGCCGTCGACAGCACGGCGTCGGCCGCGCGCTGCAGCTCCGGCCGCACCTCGCCGTGCACGATCACGACCGCCTCCGGATCGCGTCTCCGGATGTCGGCGATGTCCTCGACCGACATCTCGTGGTGCACGTGGCAGGCGCCTTCCCAGGCGAAGACGTTACCGACCAGGCCCTGGCGCTCGCCTTCGCGGATCAGCGGCTCGATCATTTCGCCGTACTCCTTGGGGTGGAATCGATGCGGATCCGGCGGCGGCAGATACAGCCGTTTGGTCTTGATCGCGACCTGATACGCCAGGTTCTGATCGGGCACGAACAGGATGTCGGGCACGCCCAGCCGCTCGGCGATGCGCGGCGCGTTCGAGCTGGTGCAGCAGGTATCCGACAGCGCCTTCACGTCCGCGTAGGTGTTCACGTACGTCATGGTCGCGAAGCGCCGGCCGATCGAGCGCAGGAAATCCTGCCGCTCGGCGACGTCGTCGGCGTCGACTTCGGCCAGCGAGCAGAGCGCGTCCAGGTTGGGCAGATAGACCGGCCGGTGCGGCGCCAGCGTGTGACACCCCTCGGCCATGAAGCGTACGCCGCAGAAGACCACGCGGTCGGCGTCGATGTCGCGCGCGCGCACCGCCAGCTCGAACGAGTCGCCAACGGTGTCGGCGATGGCCTGCACCTCGGGCACCTGGTAGTTGTGCGCCGGGATGTAGGCGCGCTTGTCGCGCTTCAGCCGCCGGATCTCGTCCCAGAGAAATTCGACGCGCCCCGCGTCCTCGACGCGCACCTGTCCACGCTTCACGAGGCGATCGAGTGTCACGTCGATGTCACTGGCAGACATGACCTGGGTTTACCGCGCCCAGCCCGCGGCGTCATGGCCCGTGATAGGTTCGCACCCGACTCATGCGCATGTTCGATCCCGAAATCTGGCGCCAGGTGACCGGCGGAGCCGTGGGCGAGCGCGTCCGGCGGCTCACGCGGGTGACGCCGCTCGTGCCCGCGGCTGCGCTGGGACGGCGCACCGGCGCCGACGTCTGGCTCAAGCTCGAGAACCTGCAACGCACGGGTTCCTTCAAGGTACGCGGCGCGGCCGCCCGGCTGGCAGCGCTCGCACTGGATACCAGCACGGGTGATGCGCCCAAGCGGGTCATCGCGGCGTCGGCTGGCAATCATGGTCTGGGTGTGGCCTTTGCCGCGCAAGCGTTCGGTGTGCAGGCGACCGTGCTGGTGTCGGCACAGACGCCGGAGATCAAGCGCGCTGGTATCGCCGCGCTCGGCACCGCCGTCGAGGTCGCCGGCGCGACGTACGACGAGGCCGAGGCCGAGGCGCGCCGCCGCGCGGAAGCCGATCCCGGCCTGGTGTTCGTCTCGGCCTTCGACGATGACCACGTGATCGCGGGCAACGGCGGCTTGCTGGCGCGCGAGATCCTGGCGCAGCTGCCCGATGTGCAATCGATCGTCGTGCCGGTCGGCGGCGGGGGCCTGGCGGGCGGCATCGGCGTCGAGGTCGTGCCGCGCGGGATCCAGATCCTGGGTGTCTCGCCCGAGGCGAACTGTGCGATGCGGCGGTCGCTCGACGAGGGCCGCGCCTATACGTCGTACACCGGCGCGCCGACGCTGGCCGAGGGATTGGAAGGCGCGGTCAGCGAGCGCACCTTCGCGATGGCGCGCGACTACTTCCCCGACATCGCGCTGGTCAGCGAGCTCTCGATCCGCCGCGCCATCATCTACTCCTACCGCACGCTCGGAATTTTCTGCGAGGCGTCGGCGGCGCCCGCGCTGGCGGCGCTGCTCGATGACGCGAGCGCCGTGCGTGGCCGTCGCACCGTCGTGGTGATCTCGGGCGGCAACATCGAGCCGGATCTGCTCGATCAGCTGCTCTCCGGTGCGGCGCCGGTCGGTCTGTGACAAGGAGGGGCCTCGGACCTCGGGCTTCGGGCCTCAGGTTCCGGATCCGGATCCGTGTTTGAGGCCCGAGGCCGGAAGCCCGAGGTCCGAGGCCCTTTCCGAGACCCTCACATCGGTGCGGTGGTTGCGCCGGCGCGCTTCGCTTTCGCTAGCGCCGCTGCGCGCAGCTCGTGCCCCGTCGGGCCGTCGCCCAGCTTCTTGCGCGCCTCGGCGCCGTGCCCGGGGCCGAGCACATCGCGCAAGTACGCTTGATACTGAAACGTGTCCGAGTGCTTCTCGTTGTGGCAGCCGAGGCAGGTCGTCTCGGGAACCGCGCGGTGGACGCTGCTCGGTTCCTCCAAACCCTTCTCGGCGACGTGCAGTGACGCCGGTCCGTGGCAATTCTCGCACTGTACCGCTTCGAGGCCCTTGGTGAAGCCGAGCGCGGAGCCGCCGACCTGGCCGTAGCCGGTCAGGTGGCAGGCGATGCACTTGTAGTCTGCCTGCTTTCCGTCGGCGAGCGCCTTCCAGGCCGACACGTGCACCGTCTTCTTCCAGAAGTCGACCGCGGCCGCATGGCACTTCGTGCACGCGGCAACGCCGGCGAACGCCGCGCGCCCAGGCTCGGCGGCCGGCGGCGGCTGCCGATGCTCGGGATTGATCTTCGCGATCTTGAGATCGAGCTTCTTCATCGCGGCGACCAGCGTCGCATCGCGCGGCAGGCTGCGCCGCAGCGGGATCAGTCGATTGACGAAATAGCTGCCGGTCGCAGGCGAGGCCCAGGGCTTGGCCAGCGCTGCGACTTCGGCCGCCAGCTGATCGCGTTCCTTTTTCTTTGCGCTGACGAACGACGTGTCGGTCCCGGCCGCCGTCACGCCCGCCTTGTTCCAGCGCGCGAGCTCGTCGTCGAGCCGCTTGAGAGCGCGGTCGGCCTCGTCGAGACGCGCGCGCGTCGCCTCCGGGCCGCCGGCGTCCACGAGAACGTCGTTCGCGCCGCGCAACAAGATATCGACGCGGCCGACCCGTTGCAGTTCGTCGGCGGGCGCGAGCAGGAACGCCGCGCGTCCCTGGCCGCCGTCACCGCGCGGCACGCGCTCCGCGAGTGGTGTGCCTGCGCCAACCTGCCGGCCGAGCACGACGAAGTCGACACCCGCGTCACGCGCGATCCGGCGCGCCAGCGATTTCTCGACCGGCGCAAGGAGTACGATCACCTCCGCTCCTCCGGAGCGCAGTTGCTCGGTGTCGCGGCGGGCCGCTCGCGCCGGGTCCTCGCTGCGCGCGCCCAGCAGATCGCGCAGCGCGGGATCGGCAACGCCCAGCACGCCGACTTTCACCGCGCCCGCTCCGGACCCGACCGTCTCGACGGACGGCGCGCGGATCACCGACGAGGGTGCGAAGTTCGAGGCGAGGCGCTTCGGCCGCACCGCCGCCACGCCGCCCGCAACGTCGGTCTCGGCGATCCCCGCCGCGCCGAGTCCCAGCTTGTCGAGCTCGGTGGCCAGGAACGCCGCGCGCGCATCGTTGGCGGGCCGTTCCCGCGCCGGCGCAGCGCCCTCGGCGTAGAGCAGCCCGCCTCCGTCGACGATCAGGACCGCGCCCGATTCCTTCTTCGCCGCGCGCACCACATCGGCGTAGCGCGACACGTCGCCGAGCGGATCGCTGGTGCATCCGCACGGCTCGAGAGCGCCGTGGACCTCGGCGCTGTAGAGGATGGTGATGCGGCGTTCGCCCGCGGGCGCCGCGGCGCGCACGGGCGCTCCGCCGGCTGCAGCTAACACGAAGATCGCGAACGTCGCGAAAGGAACGCGCGAGGCGGCAAGAGGGCGCAACACGCGGCGCATTATTGCCGGCGTCGCGCGCGCCGGCCACTTCGCGCGTCCACGCACCAAAATTATCACCGCCCGCCCTTTCATCGGCATGGACAGCGCTCGAACTCTGCCCCGCGCCGCGCTCCTCGCCCGACTGGCGGTTGGTGTCTCGCTCAGCTTGCTCGCGTGCGACGCCGGCAAGGTCGGCGGAGGCCCTGGTCCCGACGGCACCGGCGGCGCGACCACGGCGGGCACGGGAGGCGCGATCGGCGAGGGCGGCGCCAAAGGCAGCGGCGGTGCGACCGGAGCGGGCGGGACGAGCAGCACCGGCGGCACGACCGGAACGCCGGATGCCGGCGCGGTTGGCGGTGCCGGCGGGGCCGCGCGCGACGGTGGGGCCGACACCGCCCGTCCGGGTACCGGCGGGCGCGCGACCGGCGGCGCCACCGGGGCGGGCGGCGCGCGCGATGCGGGCGCCGACACCGGCGCCCAGGCGCCGATCACGATCTGGATCGCCGGCGACTCGACCGTCGCAACCGGCACGGCGCCGTGTCCGATCGGCTGGGGCGGCCTGTTCAAGCCGTTCTTCAACAACCAGGTCACCGTCACGAACAGCGCCGTCGCGGGGCGCAGCGTCCGCACCTGGCTCTACTTCCCCGAGCTGACCATGGACGCCACCGGCGAGTGCATCCTGCCGCTGGACGCGAGCGGCAACCCCCAGATTCAGGCGCACTGGCAGGCGATGCTGGACGGCATGAAGGCGGGCGACTACCTGTTCATCCAGTTCGGTATCAACGACAGCGACCCGACCTGCGATCGCCACGTCGGACTCGACGCGTTCAAGGCTTCGTACGGCGTGATGGCGCAGGCGGCGCAGGCGCGCGGTGCGCACCCGGTCTTCCTGACGCCGGTGAGCTCGATCGCCTGCAGCAGCGCCAACGTTCCTGTCGCGACCCGCGGAGGCTACGTGCCGGCGACCATGCAGGCGGGCACGCAGTTCGGCGTGCCGGTCATCGATCTGAACAAGCTCAGCGTCGCGCTCTACACGCAGCGCGGCTTCTGCCCGATCCCGGGCGGCGACGTCAGCGCTACCACCACCGGCCCGGTCGGCGACTTCTTCTGTGACGACCACACCCATTTCTCGGCAATGGGCGCCCCCGACATCGCGACCTTGGTCGCCGACGCCGTGCGGAGCCAGCTTCCCGCGCTGGCGGCGTATATGAAGTAAGATTCGCGGCCAGGCCGGGTGGCAAGGACGGTTCACCTTGACAGCCACCCGCGACGCCGTTAGCCTCGCCCACTCGTTTTTCGAAGGAAAACCCCACATGTCCGTGACCATTCGTCTTACGCGCGCTGGCAGCAAGAAAGTCCCGTTTTATCGGGTCGTGGCCGCCGACAGCCGCAGCCCCCGTGACGGTCGATTCATCGAGCAGCTCGGCGTCTATGATCCCTTGCGCAATCCCCCGGAGTTTCGGGTGAATGGCGATCGCATCCAGCACTGGATTTCGATGGGCGCGCTGCCGAGCCAGACCGTCGGCGAGTTGCTGCGCGTGCTGAAGAAGTCGGCGCCGCCCGCGGCCGCCGCGACGAAGTCGGCCTGATCCCAGCGCCCATGTCCACCGCCCCATGAGCGACGATCTCGGCAGGAACGCTGGCGAGGGGCGCGGCAGCGAGCCCTCGCTGCGCGAGCTCATCGACTATCTGGCTCGCGGCCTGGTCGACCACCCCGAAGAGGTCGAGGTCGAGGAGGTCGAGGAGACCGATGCGCTGGTGTTCGAGCTCAAGGTCGCCGAAGAGGACCTCGGCAAGGTCATCGGCAAGCAAGGGCGCACCGCCAAGGCGCTGCGCACGATCCTGTCGGCGGCGTCGGCCAAGACGCGCCGCCGCGTCATCCTCGAGATTTTGGAATAGATCTCGGTCCGGCCGCGCGGGGTAGACTCCGCGCGCTGCAGATGGCGACATACGACCCGCGGACGATCGCGATCGGCGTGCTGGGCAAGCCCCATGGCGTGCGCGGCGAGATCGGGCTGCGGCTCTTCAATTTGGAGACGGCCGCGCCGCTCGCGCCGGGGCCGGTCGTGCTCGAACGTGCCGGGAGCAGCGCTGCGCACACGGTCACGCAGGTGCGGCCGTTCGGCGGCGGTCTGCTGGTCACGTTCGCCGGTGTCGACTCGCGCGAGGCGGCAGGGGCGCTGACCCACAGCGAGGTGCGCGTCGAGCGGTCGGTGCTGCCGGCGCCGGGCTCCGACGAGTACTTCGTGGCCGACGTCGTCGGCTGCCAGGTCATCAACCACGACGGCACGCGCCTGGGCGTCGTCGAGAAAACCTTCTGGAACGGCGCCCACGACGTCATGATCCTGCGCGACGGCCCGGGCGCCGCCGAGCGCCTGATCCCGCTGGTGCCCGAGTTCATTCGCGGGGTCGATACGGCGTCGCGCACGGTCCGGGTCGAGTGGCGGCACGACGACGATGTCTGACGGCGTCGAGACCGCGACGGTGACGCCGGCGATCACCTTCGAGATCGTCACGCTGTTCCCCGAGCTCTTCGACGAGATCCTGCGCGCGAGCCTGCTCGGCAAGGCGATCGCTTCGGGCATCATCCAGGTGCACCGGACCCAGCTGCGCGACTTCGGCATCGGCCGGCACCGCTCCGTCGACGACACGCCCTACGGAGGTGGTCCCGGTATGATCCTGCGCGTCGAGCCGATCGCCGCCGCGCTCGACGCGATCACCCTCGCACGCGGACCGTCGCGGCGCGTGCTGCTGTCGCCGCAGGGCGCGCGCCTCGACCAGCGCAAGGTGGTCGAGCTGGCGTCGGCGGGGCGCCTGACCCTGATCTGCGGCCGCTACGAGGGTTTCGACGAGCGCGTCGCCCGGCACGTCGACGAGCAGCTGAGCATCGGGGACTTCGTCCTCGCCGGGGGCGAGCTGGCGGCAGCGGTGGTGCTCGAGGCGGTCGCCCGTCTCGTCCCCGGGGTCCTGGGCTGCGGCATGTCGGCGGCGGACGAGTCGTTCTCGCACGCGCACGCGCGCCTGGAGTACCCGCAATGGACCCGGCCGCCCGAGTGGAATGGCGGGGCCGTGCCGGACGTTTTGCTCTCGGGCGACCACCGCGCCATCGAACGCTGGCGCCGGCGCGAAGCCCTGCGGCGCACCGTCGAGCGGCGGCCCGACCTGATCGCGCTAGAGCCGCTGAACAGCGACGAGGCGCGTCTGCTGGCCGAGCCGCCCGAGGAGCCAAAGACCTGACTTCCCTTGACTCCGGCCCGGCGTCCGATTAGTTATATCGCCCCTCTAGCGCCTGCTTGGGCGCGTCCCGTTTGGAGCCATCATGAGCCAGCATCCGCTTCTGAAAGAGATCGAGAACTCCTTCCGCCGCACCGACATCCCCGCGTTCCGCTCGGGTGACAGCGTCCGCGTGCACACCCTGATCAAAGAGGGCGACAAGGAGCGCGTGCAGGTCTTCGAGGGCGTGGTGATTGGCCAGCACCGCGGTGGCTCGCGCGCTTCGTTTACGGTGCGCAAGGTTTCGTACGGCGTCGGCGTCGAGCGCATCTTCCCGATGCACACGTCGCGCATCGAGAAGATCGAGGTGGTGCAGAAGGGCCACGTTCGCCGCGCGCGCCTCAACTACCTGCGCCAGCTGCAGGGCCGCGCCGCGCGCATCAAGACCGAGAAGACCGCGCTCGATATTGCAGCCGCTCAGGGCGGCGTCCCGACCCCGGCCCCGACACGGGCCCCGGCTGAGCCGCCCACCTCCTAGTTTCGGGCGGCAATGAGCCGCTCGGCGCGACTGGGCGGTCGGCCCGACACCGGCCGCCGGGCGGAGGAGCTGGCTGCGGCCGAGCTCGAGCGGCAGGGCCTTCGCATCGTCGCGCGCAACTGGCGGCGGCCGGAAGGTGAGCTCGACCTCGTCGCCGACGACCACGGAGTCTGCGTCTTCGTCGAGGTCCGTTCGCGCACCGGCCTCGAACAGGGAGATCCCCTGGAGTCGATCACGCCGCGCAAGCGGGCGCGAGTGATTCGCGCGGCTCGGCTGTTCCTGGACAGCGAGCCGGTCGTGGCGACCGGTTACCGCTTCGACGTCGTGGGAGTGACCTTCTTCGACGACGCGCGCGAGCCAGCGCTCACGTACGTGCCCGACGCGTTCGAAACGGGCTGAAGAGAAGACGAGGGCCTGGGAACCCTCCGCGGGTCCCCAGATTCACTGCCGCCGCTGTCTCCCTGCTAGAGGTTCTTACAGAGCAGCTTGTTCGTCGCCGTCGGCTGGCAGACAGGGGGCAGCGCGGTGTTGTACGACTGCGTGGTCGGGTCCTTGAGCAGGAAGTCAGTGCACACGCACAGGCGGCGGCAGCAGAAGTCACCAACCGTCTCGGCGACCTTGCAGACGAACCCGCCCTTGCAGCGCTGGTCGCTGGTGTCGCTGGTGTTGCGGCGCTCACCGTCGCCGCAGTCATCATCCGAAGAGCAGTCGGCGGTACACAGCGAGGTCGTTGGGGGACTCTGAACCGCCGCCTCCTGCGCTGGAAGGAGGCAGATGCGCGACGGACACTCGAGCGCCACGTCAAGCGTCCCCGTCGTGCCCGTGGTCTGGCCCGCATCTGGGCTGACGCTGAGCCCGCAGGGCCGGCCGATGTGTTTGTTCTCGCAGGCGAAGCTCCCCAACACCATTGCAACAACGAGCAAACCAAGAGAATTGGCGCGGCCCAGGGCACGGGGGGCGAGAGAGAACTTCATTGGACTCCTTCGGTCCTGGAGACCTTAAAATCGACGGGCATGTCGGGACGAGACCGGATCAATCCGAGTGCCCACAAAGCGGCGCCATGTTACCTACCGCGACATACCTGTCAAGCGTGGAATAGGGCGTGCGTCGCTGACGCGCAGCGCGCAGAAACCCTCGCAATCTTGCGGTGACAGCGCGTCTCAGGTCGCACTTGACAGCTCAGATCCACTTGCTTAGCATGGCCCGGTTTTAGGGTGTGCTTGTCCACGCGGCCCCACGCTGTTGTAAGTTTTTGTAGTAACGACCAACGCGATACTGCCGTCCCCCAACCTTGGCCAAATCGCGAGCACCAGGCACTTTCACCAACTTCGAGGTCTTTTTCATGAGCCGAACGCGCGCTGCCGGCACTGTTCTCTGCTCCCTGTTGTTGCTGTCTTCATCGGCGGC
>Ga0265320_10001919_pt1 | contig 14670 bp, 15 predicted proteins | sample 4827metaG_FD_202087 | JGI IMG/M metagenome (GOLD analysis project Ga0265320, IMG submission 202087) | Rhizosphere microbial communities from Carex aquatilis grown in University of Washington, Seatle, WA, United States - 4-8-27 metaG | ecosystem: Host-associated > Plants > Roots > Rhizosphere >...
TAAGCTCGGAAACATCGAGCATGCTTTTGTGCGCCGGCAGGCCTTTCAAATAGCGCAATTCGTTGAGCCCATAGAGCGCACCAAACACGCACATCACCAATCCGGCCCAAAGGATGTTGCTGCCGGACATGCTCAGGCCAAAGATATTGAACAGGTCATTCGCCGACGGCGCCGGTAATTGGATGTCGGCGTCGCCCGCGGCGTGGGCGGTCGAGCCCAAGAGCACGCAAAGCGCGAGAGCCGTGAAGAGGAACGCCGAAGCGCGCCCCGTCCACCGCGATAAACGGGAAAACGAGAGGGAATTGGGTAGGTTCATAGCAGCAACAAAAAAGGCCGGGTGGCAGCCAATCCGCCAACCCGAAGCAATCACCCATTAGAAAGAAATCCCGCGCTTGGCAACGCCATTTCACTTGCGCTGGCCCAAAGAAGGGATTTTCGCTGCCGATTTTAGGGATTCTTCTTCGTTGACGGTGGTCAATGCTTGGCCTATCCTGCTGGCCTATGACAACTCGAACCGCCAAAGTTTTTCGCAATGGTCGCAGCGAGGCCGTACGCATTCCCAAGGCCTGGTCTCTCGGCTGCGCCGAAGTGCAAATCTCCCGCACCGCCGACGGTTTGCTTTTGCGCCGACCGGCCCGCACCATTGCCGATTTAGCCGCCCGCCACGACGGACTACCCCCGCTGCATCTCAAGCGCCCAACCGGAGATTATCCACGCGTGGTTAAATTCTGATGCGCTACTTGCTCGACACCAACACCTGCGTTGCCATCCTCACCGATGGCTGGGGGGCACTGGTTCATTCGGCCCAATTGGTGCCAGTTGTGGAATTGGCCATTTCCGCCATAACCGCCTGGGAATTGGAAGGCGGCTGCGCCTTGAGCGCGTTGCCGGTCGAAAACCGACGGCGGCTGGATGCCTTGTTGAACGAGATTCAATTCCTACCCTTTGATCGTGCCGCCGCCCATCACGCCGGCGAGTTATTTGCCGGGTTGGAAAAAATGGGGATGCGTCTGCAAAGTGCCGACTGCATGATTGCGGGCCACGCATTGGCTGCGGGAATGAAGTTGGTCACTCACGACCGGGACTTTTCCCGAGTCCAGGGACTGTCAACGGTTGACTGGGTGCCCGCCGGATACCGGCGCGGCAAGAAGTGACGCTTAAAAATGCAGCCTGCCATCCGCCGCGGCCTGAAGAATCACCAACACCCACATAATCAAGCAGTTAACCAAGCTCAAAAACACCGCGGCGCTCCCCATGTCCTTGGCTCGTTTGGCGAAGGGATGGCGTTGTTGTTGGGCCGCCAAATCCACGCACCATTCCACGGCGGAATTGAGCAATTCCGTGATCAGCACCAGCAAGACGCTCCCTATCATCAGCGCCTTGCCCACATAGCCCACGGGCAGGATCAGCGCCACCGGCACCAACACAAACGCCAGCATCATTTCCTGGCGAAACGCCTGCTCATGCTTATAGGCCGAGCCAAAGCCCTCCATCGAATAAAAAAAAGCGTTGATCAGCCGCTGATACCCGAGCACCGTCACCTTCTTGTCGGCGACGGGCGCAGCGGCGGGCGGGTTCGCCGGCGACGACGGCGGTTTTTCAGAGGTGGGCGGCATGGCGGAAAGGTGACGAAATAAAGCCCGCAGCGTAGCGTCTTTCGTCTTGCCCGCAACAGGAAAGCACACCGACTCCTTCGTCAATTCACCAAAAAATATCCACCCCAGCAGGCGAAGGCCAGGGCCAGTATTACTAAAAATGCAAAAAATGTCCAAAACATTACTGGCCGGTCGGCACGCGTGATTAGCGTCCCGGAAAAAGCACTTCCATAATAAAACTGTCCGGAAATTATTTGCTCTGCGGCTACCAATCCCAGGATTCCAGCGATTTCCCAAACGAACAACGGTTTCAACCACCAATGTATTTGCATGTGCTGATCAAAAGTGGCGCCGAAAAACCAGGTCAAAATAATCCCGGCAAACACCATGGTTTGTGCCCAACTGACGAATACCGCCCCTGGCGGTCGCGGTTGCTTCGCCACCCGTTGCAGGCGCACCCACAATCCAACCAAGCCAAACATGATCGCCCCTTCCAAGTTTAACAGGACGACTATCCAAGGCTGCTCTCTGGCATGCTCCGCGAAAAGCACGACCGTAAGAAAAATCACGCCGAACCAGACAAAGCAAATTTTTGCCGCCAGCAAATCCCATTGCCGAGATTTACTCCTCGCTGGCAAATGCTTTGACATGATTCCGGGCTATTTAATCAACGCCTTGGGGAACGTGAAGTGGTAGATTCCGGCATCGAGTGGCAAACTCGTGGTTGCGCCAGTGCCGGCCGCGATTGCCTTCCCGGATTCCTTCACGCTCTGCGACGCAACCGGCAGTTGCAGGGTTGCTGACGAATTCGGCGGCACCGTCACGTCATAGGCCATCTGGTCGCCGTTCACCTGCCAGTGCGCGGAAATTTTCCCGTACGGCGATTCGAGCGACGATTGGACAAAGGTCAGCTTATCCGTGAATTGCGGCGCGAGGATGAAATGCTTGTAACCGGGGCTCCCGTCATCGAGCTGGATGCCCGCCGCGCCGGAGTAAAACCAGGTGCCAATCGCGCCAAATGAATAGTGGTTGAAGGAGTTCATGGACGACGCCTGAAAGCCCTTTTCGGGCGTCCAGGCATCCCACCGCTCCCAAATCGTGGTGGCACCATTTTTCACCGAAAACAGCCACGAGGGATAGTCATTGTTGAAGACCAATTTCCACGCCAGGTCGGACCGCCCAATTTGCGTCAACATCGGGCACAGCAGCCCGGAACCGACAAACCCCGTCGTGAGGTGCCCCGTCTCCTCGACCGCCGCCGCCAGATTTTTGGCCGCCGCCGCCCGGAGATTTTCCGGCAGCAAATCGAATTTGAGCGCCAAAATATAGCTCGTCTGCGAGCCGCTTTGGATCGAGCCGTCCGGCGAAACATAGGCTTCATTAAAGGCGTCAGTGACTTCTTTGGCCACGCGCTCGTACGCCACGGCGTCCTCCGTCCGCCCCAGGATGCGGGCGGCCTTGGCGACGATGCGGGCGGAATTGGCAAAGAACGCGGTGTCCACAATCGCCGGGGGCGTCATGACCGGGGCGAGGTGGTCCGCCACGCCGCCGTTCTGGATGAGGCCCTTGTTGTATTCGTAGATCACCCAGCGCGCCATGTAGGGGTAGCTGTCTTCCAGGAACTTCTTGTCGCCGTAGGCCTGATACATGTTCCATGGGACAATCACGCCGGCGTCGCCCCAGACCGGATAGGCATCGGCCTGGTTGGCGCGCGGCGCGACGGTGGAATACGCGCCGGCATCGTTCTGGGCGTCATCCACGTCCCGCATCCATTTGGTGAAAAATCCGGCGACATCGGCATTGCGCGCGGCCGTCGGCGAGAACACCTGCGCGTCTCCCATCCAGCCGAGCCGCTCGTCGCGCTGCGGGCAATCCGTCGGAATACTCAGGAAATTGCCGCGCTGGCCCCAAATGATATTCGAGTAAAGCTGGTTCAGATCCTTGTCCGACGACTCCCACGAACCGGTTTGGGTGTTGTCTGAACCCACCACCACACCGCGAATGTTGTCCGCTGTCAATTCGCCGGGATAACCAAGAATCGCCGCGTAGCGAAACCCGTGGAAGGTGAATTTCGGCTCGAAGGTTTCGAGAGAGGTGCCGCCTTTGAGGGTAAATGTATCGAGCGAAATGGCGGAGCGGAGATTTTCCGTGAAGAGCGTCCCGTCGGGGTTAAGCATTTCCCCGTGGGAAACCTCGATGGTCGCCCCGGCCGGACCCCGGGCCGATAAGCGGACATGGCCGACCATGTTCTGGCCGAAGTCCACGAGCCAGACATTCCCCTGCCGGGTTATCTTCTTGGGCGTCAGTTCCATCAACTTCCGCACGGGCGGGCCGCGCTGGGGGTCCAGCGCCACGGCGCTGTGGTCCTCGACGGCCACGGGCTGCCAGCCGTTGTCGTTGAAACTTGTCAAGTTCCAGTCGGCCACTTTGCGGTTGTCAATGACTTCACCCAAATGCTCGTCGGAGCCGAGAATCGCGCCCGAGCCACCCTTCCAGGTGTTGTCGGTGGCGATGATTTCCTGCGAGCCGTCCCGATAAGTGATTTCCAATTGGGCGTTGAAGGACGGATGGTCGCTGACTTTGCTGAATTGCGCCAATCCCATCCAGCCGAGTTCGCCGCAGAACCAGCCATCGCTCAAGATCGCGCCGACGACATTCGGCCCGGGACTTAATAGGTTCGTGATATCCGTGACCTGCACCATCACGCGCTTATTGTAATCCGTAAAGCCCGGGTCCAGCTGGTGGTCGTTGACGGGGTGGCCGTTAACCGTCGCTTCATAAGTGCCCAACGCCGTCGAGTAAAGACGCGCCTTGGCCACCGGGCCTTTGACCGTGAAAGCCTTCCGCAAATACCGTCCCGCGCCGATGGTGCTGCCGTTGCTCCCGGTCAGGGGTTGCGCATTGTAAAGTCCCAACACCGTCGCCGGGGTCCAAGATGAATCGTCGAAATCCGGCTGATACCACGTGTTCGTAACACCCCCAGCCGCCCCGCCTGCCGCCGCCCCGGCCCCCCGCGCCACCCCGGGAGCGCCGGCGTCCCGCCGGCCCACCGCCCCCGGAACAATGGGGACACCCCCCGTGCCCCGCGCCCCAAACGCCCCCCGCGCTGGCGGAGCCGGAAACGCATTCGCCTTCCACGCCCCGTCCGTATTGAATTCAATGCGCGTGCCGTTTTCCAACTCCACCACCCCATGGGCGGCAATCGCGTTGCGTCCGCCCGGAGTCGGCAGATGCACCGCCGCCGCGCCCAGCGCAATGATGTTTTTGCCGGGAACCAAGTGCTGTCCAAAATTGGCGTGGAACGGCGCCGCGTGGCTGGTCGGCCCCTGCAACGTCGAATGCCCGTTGGCATAGAGGGAAACCACGCCGTCGGCGATGGCGTCAATCGTCGCCCCGCGGATCTTCGCGTCCGCCGGCAAATTTAACACGAAGCGCACTCCCGCCGCCTGATTGGCCGCCGCGCCCGCGCTGATCCAATTGGCCTTGGCCAGGGAATCTTTCTCCATGTCAATGCGCGGCAAGTCCACGGTTATCCACTGACCCTTCCAGTCCGCCGCGGGGTTCACCAGGCCAATTTCAAACGTCGCCGGATCGCTCCAGGCGGACGCCACGCCATCCTTGTCCCACACGCGCACCTGCCAAAAAACTTCAGCGCGGGAGGCCAGTGATTTGCCGCCCCAGGGCACGAGCACCGATTGATCCGAAACCACTTTCCCCGAACTCCACAAATCGCCGGAACCGGCCTTCAACCCCGCCGCCGTCGAAGCCGCGCGAATCTCGTAGGCGGTCTGTTTTTCACCGATGCGGTCGGAAAGAATTTTCCACGACAGCCGCGGCGCAAGATCGCCGATGCCCAGGGGATTCTGTTGGTGCTCCGTGGTCAGCGCGCCAAGGCGCGCCGGGGATGTCTGCGCGGCCAAAGAGCCGGCGAAAAGAAAAGCAAACGAGAGGATCAGCGAGCGGGTATTCATGGGGGGACGCTCCAAGGGGGTTGGGGAAGGACAGTTTAGAAAAAAGGACCCGCCTAAGACAAAGGTAAAATTGAGAGGGGCGAAGCTCGTAGGTTGGAGCGGGGAGGACGGAGCGGGGAGCCAGGATTACGGAGAGTGCCAAAAGTGTGGCGTGTGGAGTTCCGAACTCCGACAATTGGTGCGCAACAGTTGTTTTGGACTCCCAACTCTTTGCTCCCCGCTCCCCGCCCTCCCCGCCTTCCCAAGGCTTGCGATGATCCGCGCCAATCGTCAACTTGGGGCACCCCTCGGATTTTTTCAGGAAACGGACGCCACGGAAAGGCATCCCTTCCCCCTGCGTCCTTAGCCCCAACCTCCAACGTCATGAAATTCCCCATCCTTCTTCCCGCGAGCCTGCTATTTTCTCTTCTCGCGGCTGGCTGCCCGAGTCAGCCTGCGGCCGTTTCCTCATCGATCGTGGCCACCGTTGATCCGGTCGCCCTCCGCTGCAATGGTTTAACCGATCCGCTCGGAGTGGATTCGCCCGCACCGACCCTGGGCTGGATGCTCAGGGTCAGCCAACCCGCCGCCCGTGGCATCAAGCAAACCGCCTATCAGATTCTGGTCGCCTCATCCTCCGCCAATCTCGCCCAGGACAAAGGCGACCTCTGGGACAGTGGCAAAATTTCCTCCGACCAAACCTTCGATGTCGCCTATGCGGGTAAGCCCCTCGCCACTCGGGAAGGGGTTTTCTGGAAAGTACGCGTGTGGGACCAGGATCAAACGCCCTCCGGCTGGAGCGCGCCCGCCCGCTGGACCATGGGCCTGCTCGCCGCCACCGATTGGCACGCCCAGTGGATTGGCCGCGACGACCCCGCGCCGACGGAAAACGTCGCCGCGCCGGCGCGCTGGTTGCGGAAGGAGTTTTTCGCGGACAAGCCGGTGCGCCGCGCAATTGTTTCTTTCGCCGGCATTGGCACGTCGGAATTGTATGTCAATGGCGCGAAAGTGGGCAATGCCGTGCTTTCGCCCGCGCTCAGCGATTACGACCAGCGGGTCTATTACGTCACCTATGACGTCACCGCGCAGTTAAAAGTCGGCGCCAACGCTCTCGGCGTGGTGCTGGGCAACGGGCGGTTCTACGCCCCGCAAATCACCGGCCGGAACGGCTTGCGGACCTTTGGCTGGCCCAAGCTCATTCTTCAACTGCATCTGGAATACACCGACGGAACGGCGGCGGAAGTGGTCAGCGACCCGTCGTGGAAATTTACCGACGCCGGGCCGATTCGCGCCAACAATGAATACAATGGCGAAGACTATGACGCCCGGCAGGAAATGCCCGGCTGGGCCGCGCCAAATTTCGATGATGCGAAATGGACGTCCGCCAGCCCCGCCAGTGCGCCCGCCGGCAAACTCTGCGCGCAGGACATCGAGCCCATTCGCGTGACGGGCGCCATCAAGCCGATTTCAGTCAAAGAAGTTTCGCCGGGTATGTTCGTCTACGACTTGGGCCAGAACATGGTGGGCTGGTGCCGCCTGTCCGTCACCGGCCCGACGGGGACGACGGTGAAGATGCGGTTTGCCGAGCGCCTGCATGATGATGGCACCGTGAGCATGGAAAACCTGCGCACCGCACTGGTCACCGACACGTATACGCTCAAGGGTGGCGGGCCGGAAACGTGGGAGCCGCGCTTCACGTACCATGGCTTTCGCTATGTGGAAGTTACGGGCTTTCCGGGGAAGCCGCCGCTGACGGCGCTCGAAGGCCACGTGGTCAATGACGACCTGGCAAAAACCGGCGAGTTCGCCTCGTCGAATGATTTGTTGAACAAAATTTACCAATGCGTCGTCTGGGGCGTGCGCGGCAACTATCGCAGCATGCCGACGGACTGCCCGCAACGTGACGAGCGCCAGGGATGGCTGGGCGACCGGGCGGCGGAATCCCTCGGCGAAATGTTCATTTTCGACAACCACCTCCTCTACCAAAAATGGCTGCGGGACATTGTGGACGCCCAACAAGACAACGGCAGCGTCCCAGCGGTCGCTCCGCATTTCTGGATGGTGTACAACGACGACGTCACCTGGCCGAGCGCCTTACTGATCATTCCCAACAGCCTGCGCGAACAATTCGGCGAAACCGCGCCCATCGCGCAGAATTATCCCGCCATGGTGAAATGGGTGGACCACATGAGCACGTTCCTCGCCGACGACCTCATGCCCAAGGACAAATACGGCGATTGGTGCATGCCGCCCGAGGACCCGAAAATCATTCACAGCACCGACCCCGCCCGCCTCACCGATGGGACGCTGTTGGGCACAACCTATTTCCACTACGACCTCGGTCTGATGAGCCAGTATGCCGCGTTCCTCCACCAGCCCGCCGACGCCAAACGCTTTACCGACCTCGCGGCAAGAATGACCACCGGTTTGAACCAAAAATTCCTCAAGGACGGCCATTACGACAATGGCACGCAGACTTCGAGCGTTCTGCCGCTGGCCTTTGGCATGGTTCCGGCCGACCAGCGTGCATCAGTGCTGGCGAATCTCGTCAACAGCATCACGAACATCTATCACAACCACATCGGCACGGGGCTGATTGGCGCAGCATGGCTCGATCGCGTTCTGACGGACAACGGCCGGGCAGATCTGGCCTACGCCATGGCCACAAACCGCGATTTCCCGAGCTGGGGCTACATGGTTGAGCACGGCGCCACAACGATTTGGGAATTGTGGAATGGCGATACGGCCGACGTGAAAATGAATTCCGGCAATCACGTCATGCTCGTGGGCGACTTGGTGATCTGGCTCTATCAGGACCTGGCCGGCATTCAGTCTGATCCGAAACAGCCGGGCTTTAAGAATATTCTCATGAAGCCGACGTTCGTGGACGGGCTGGCGTCGGTTAAAGCGTCCCATCGCTCGCCTTATGGACTCATCGAAAGCAATTGGCAGAAAACGGGCGCGACGATAAAATGGCACATCACCGTGCCGCCCAATAGCACGGCGGAAATTTCCATTCCCGGGAAATCCCCGGATAACGTCCAAGAAGGCGGACGGGCGGCGGGCGCCAGCCCCGGCGTGAAGTTTATCGCCACGGAGACGGGCCGGGTAAAATTCCAGCTCCAATCCGGCACGTATGAATTTGAGTCCAACCTCAACTAACGAAATCATGTATTCCCTGACAAATACCTTGGGTTTGGTTTTGAAAACCAGAAGGGCGCAGCAAGACTGCGCCCCTACGTTGGAAATGCCCGACTGGAATTCAATTCGTAGGGGCGCAGACTTGCTGCGCCCGCGTCTGCGAATCTTACGGTACTTGCCACCAAGCCACGTTGCGCCCGTGCTCCTCGCCACAACCATGCTTGCCTTCGGCGCTTGCGCCCTGCCCTCCGCAACTTCGGCCTCGGCGGGCGCCGCGGCCAGACCGATGGCTGCGGACACGGCTCCGGTTTCGGCAGCCAACCTCACGCCCTCGCGCACGACCGCCTTTCCCGGCAAGACCAAGGTCACTTCGACGGTCATAGACACAACCAAGCTGCGCATGGCTCCGAATGCGGCCGGGGCGCGGGCGGAAGTTTTCAACGGTCCCAGTGGCACGCTGGAGAATTTTGAGAGCCATATCACCACGGTGGACCCCGGCAAATCCGCCCACTCGCCCCACACCCATCCGCACGAGGAAATGCTGATCGTCAAGGAAGGCACCCTGGAAGTCACGATCGCGGGCAAGACTTACATTGCCACGCCCGGCTCGATCATTTTCTACGGTCCGAACGACCCGCATGGCACCAAGAATATCGGCACCGTGCCCGCCACCTATTATGTCTTCACCTGGGTCACCGACCAAACCCAGCGGCCCGACGTGACCACGCCGGTGGCGAGTCCGTAGAAGTCGGGCGCAGTCTTGCTGCGCCCTCCGCGATTTGGAAAACGCCCAAGGCCATGGAACTTTTCGGATAGCATCCAGCCGGATCAATCGTCGCTACGACGATTTGGGTTTGACAGATACCATGATTATCTTCCAGTATCACGCCCATGCGCAATCCCTCCAGCAAAACCCGCAATGCCGGCCGGACTAAATCCCTCGTTGGCGGGCGGAAGCGTGTGCCAGCCAAGGACAGCATGGTGGCTCGCCAGGGTGAGGCTAAGGCATTCAACAAAGTCTTGGATGAAGTCATTCGGGATTACGCTTCAACTTTAAGTAAACTCGCATGAATGCGCCTGGAGACTTTGTCCACCTCGACGTGGCCCAAGTCCGGGCGATTCACCAGCGTGTGCTGCAAGCGTTCGGCGGCGGCGATGGTGTTCGGGAACCCGGTCTCTTGGAACCTGCCGTCCTCGCCCCACAGGCAACCTTTGGCGGGCAGTCCGTCTACGCTGACGTCGTGGAAGCAGCGGCAGCCTACCTGGTCGGAATTTGCAAAAACCATCCGTTTGTGGACGGAAACAAACGCACGGCACTGGCAGCATGCCTGGCCTTTCTCAAACTCAATGGCGTCACCCCGAAACCTGACAGCCAAGCCTGGGAACAACTCACCCTCGACGTCGCCTCCGGAAAAATTGACCGCGACCAAACCGCCGCGCGGTTACGGGAATTGGTATAGAAGAATTGATTCCATCAGGAGAGATTCCATTCGCATGCCAAAAGTGAATCCGCAAACACCTCTACCATCTGGCCTAACCCCATTTTCCAGGAAGATTACCCGCGCACTGCTCCAACGATACCCAAAATTCGGCAAGGATTTGATTGTTTCAAACGGCGACTTGATGGCCAGGATCTGGGCACGGCCTCCATCCAAGGCGCTTTTTCTCGGTGTTCAGACCAACGGGCGCGACATTTGGATCAGGCTGGGATTTGCCAAGGCGATTTATGGGGTGGATAACGTCAAAGAATTAATGGAAATATTAAATGTCCTCTTCACCGACAGGGTGTGCTTTGTAGTTGTGACGAAAGACCGAAAATGGGTTGAAAGCACGCTGGTCGCGATTCACACCAAGCCAAGTCTTGAATCCAAAACGGGTACCGTTCGCTTAATCTCCTGGTCTGGAAAACATGACCGGAAATATTCCCTTCGTGTCTTTGCGCCTTAGCGCGAGATAATTCCTACAGCGCCTTGAACACCACGACCGCATTGTGCCCGCCAAAGCCGAGATTGCTGCTGAGCGCGACCTTGGTCTTGTGCACCCTCTTCACGTTGGGCACGTAATCCAAATCGCAATCGGGGCGGTCCTGCTCCTCCAAATTGATGGTCGGCGGAACTTCACCATTTTCGATGGCCTTGACGCAGATAATGGCCTCAATGCCGCCCGCCGCGCCCAGCAAATGCCCGGTCATGGACTTCGTCGAGCTCGTGGGAATTTTATAGGCTTGCTCACCGAAGACGGACTTGATGGCCATCGTCTCAAATTTGTCGTTGTAGGGCGTTGAGGTGCCGTGGGCGTTGATATAGTCCACTTGATCGAGGGCGATGCCGCCGGTCTTCAGGGCCGTGCGCAGCGCCCGCGCCAAGCCGGCCCCTTCGGGGTCGGGGCTCGTGATGTGGTGGGCGTCGCAGGTGGCGGCGTACCCGACGAGTTCACAATAAATCCGCGCGCCGCGCTTTTGCGCGTGCTCCAGCGTTTCGAGGAGGAGAACGCCCGAGCCTTCGCCCATCACAAAGCCGTCGCGGGCCTTGTCAAACGGGCGGCTGGCGCGTTCCGGCTGGTCGTTGAAATTCGTGCTCATCGCGCGCATGGCGCAAAATCCGCCGTAGCCGAGGCGGTTGATGGCCGCTTCACTACCGCCGGCGAGCATGACATCGGCTTCGCCGAACTGCATGGCGCGCAGGGCCACGCCGAGCGCATGGGTGCCCGTGGCGCAGGCGGAGACGATGCCGAAGTTCGGTCCCTTCGCGCCCGTGGCAATGGCGACGACGCCCGAGGCCATGTTCGAAATCAGCGAGGGAATCATGAACGGCGACACCTTGCGCGGACCTCCGTCAAACAGCGCCTTCGACTGCTTCTCAATGGTTTCCAGCCCGCCGATGCCGGAGCCGATGATGCAGCCGAAGCGGTCGGGGTCGGTCTGTGCGGCGGTCAACTTGGCGTCGGCGAGGGCCTGCTGCGCGGCGGCCACGGCAAAATGGGTGTAGCGGTCGTTGCGCCGGGCTTCCTTGGGGTCCATGAACTGGGCGGGGTCCCAATTGCGGACTTCGGCGCCGACCTTGCACGGGTAGTCCGTGATGTCGAAGCGCTCGATGCGGTGGATGCCACTGCGGCCCGCAAGTAAGGCCGCCCAAAAGTCGGGCACATTGTGGCCGAGGGAGGTGACGGCGCCGAGGCCGGTCACAACCACCCGTGGGAATGACGACGGTTTTTCCATGCAGCAAACAAAAGAAAATCCAGCGCGGCCGCGGCGGGCGGCCAAGAGAGCCGGAAGGGCGCTTATTTCGCGCCGGACTTGGCCTTGATGTAATCCACGACCTGGCCGACCTTGGTCAGCTTTTCGGCCTCGGATTCGGGAATTTCGCCCTTAATCTCGTTCTTGAACTCCTCTTCGAAGGCCATGATCAGCTCGACGAGGTCGAGCGAATCGGCCCCGAGGTCGTCCAGAAAGGACGCCTCCGGCGTGACCTGCTCTTCATTGACGTTGAGCTGGTTGACGATGATGTCTTTGACGCGCTGGTCGATGGTTTTGTCCGCCATAAGTGTAGAAAGAAAGGGGTTGGATTGAGTGGCGGCTAGCCTTCACATGGGGCTTGCGGGCGTCAACCGTAAAAAACGGAGGGGGCGGTTTGGCCCGAAGGGACAAAGGGACAGAGGGTGGGCAGGCGGAGTTTCTAGTTTATAGTTTCTAGTTTCTGCAACCGCAGCAGTCACTTCGGGTGGAAGCTGGGAACTGCCCCAACCCTTTGCTCCTCTGCTCCTTTGCTCCTCTGCTCCTACTCCAGGCCCCAAAATGCCTCTTGGCAATACCCTGACTGGGAGCTATGCTTCGCTCATGGCTTTGCAACCGGAAACTCCCGCCGAATGGGTGGCGCGTTGGAAGCGCATCGGGCCCGAACTGGAGCGCGAACGCCAGGCGTTGTTCGCGCCCGAGAACGCGCGTTCCGCCATTGAGGCGTTTGATGGGCTGGTGTTGTTAAGCCTCAAGTCCCATCCCCCTTTGCCATACAGCGGGCTGATCGAGCAACAGCGGCTTTTTCGGCGACTGCGGCAAGAGCCACCGATTATCGCCGAGCCGACCACCAGCGTTTGAGCTCGCGCGCGGCTTTGCGCAGGACGGGTTCGTTAACATCGCCGGGGCTCGCCATGGGCGGTTTGACTCCTTTCGCTTTCCGGCGGCGCGAATGGAAAAGCTCCCGATGGGTGCCCACCGCTGTGACCACAACCTTTTCCCCGCGACGTTTGTAAGTTACCACCCAATCTCCGGTCAGATGACATTCCCACCAACCTGACCAATTATCCTCCAGCCGATGCTCGTTGTATTCCTTTGGCAACGCCTCGCCCTTCAGCAGCAAATACGCCAAATGCTCCCAGTCGGCGGGGTCCACGCCCAGGTGAAACGCCTTTGCCAATTGCGCATCAACCCTTTTGCTTTTTACAAGCTCTCTCATAGACGCGGCGGGTCCATTCTTGAATTTCCGCTTTCGTGGCCCCGACCCGAACCAAGCCAATACCCGCATTCACCTCCCGCATGGCGCGCTTGAGGCGGGGCGTCGGCTCCCAATCCGTGAGGACGGAAGTACCGTTGTTTCCCGTTCTTTTCATTGGTTGAAGAATAGTTGTCACAGAGCGTAAAGTCAATATCACCTCCAATGGATTTCATTTCCCCGCCAACTCCACCTCGCCTTGCCGCCAGCGGCGGGAAAAAAGGCGCCCCTTGGGAGAATCAGTTAAGACAGGGTAAACGCACAGAAACGAGATCTGGCCTTAAATAACTTTTTTTGGCCGTTTTCTGCGGGACTGGCTGTTATTAAGTAAACCATGACTCCGGATTCGGAACTCTTGCATCGTTATGCCACCCAGGCAGATGAGGCTGCCTTTGCGGAGCTGGTCCGCCGGCAGGTGAATTTGGTCTATGGCGTGGCCCTGCGCGTTACTGGCGGCAACGCCACCCTGGCCGAGGAAGTCACCCAGAACGTCTTTACGGACCTCGCCCGCAAGGCCGGGCCGCTTTCGCGCCACGAGGCACTCGCCGGCTGGCTGCACACCAGCGCCCGATACGCCGCCCTGATGGCCCTCCGCGGCGAACAACGGCGCCGCAAACACGAACAAGAGGCCTCCGCCATGCAAGACCCATCCATCGCACCAGAAGTTGATTGGGAACAATTGCGGCCGGCTCTCGACGAAGCGGTTGGGCGCCTGAGGGAAAAGGACCGCGCGGCCGTGGTGCTGAGATTCTTTCAGGGGCTCAGCCACCGTGAGGTTGGCGAAGCCCTAGGGACCAACGAAAATGCCGCGCGCAAACGCGTGGACCATGCGCTGGAAAAACTGCGCGGCCATTTCGCCCGCGCCGGAATCACCGTTTCGTCCGCACTGCTGGCGGCAACGTTAACGACCCATGGCGCGGGAAATGCCCCGGTCAGCTTAGCCGGAAAAATCGCCCCACCCCCCTTGCCGGGCTGCTCCGCTGTTGGCAGCAGTGTGCTGGCATCCCTCATCTTCCGAATTTCTCTCATGAGTACAAAAATCAAAACCATCCTGACTGTTGCAACCTTGGCGGCATTAATTATCTTCATTCCCTTGGGCTTCTGGTTGCGCAATCGGCCAGACTCCACCCAGGACAAGACTAAAACCGCGCCGGCAAAATCTCCGGCGAAAGCGGTTGAAAAGCCGACCGCCCCAACAGCGCCTGCGGCTGGCTCCCCGCCCCCGGCCGACGCCCGGACTGAGGAGGCCAAATACGAGTTACACCTGGTCATAGCGGACATAATCGACAAGTTGGAGAACGATCCAACTTCCGCGCTAATGAGCCATATGCCCGGCTTCCGGTCACCACCCACGGATCTTAACACCATGAATCTGTCTCCCTCCGAAGCGGCTAAAGTTCGCCAGCAGCGGGCGGATGCGAATGCCAAACTCAAAAGTTCACTCGCCAGTCAACAGCTGACGGTTGAATTCAAGGCCATGCTGGATGCGACTCCCGC
>Ga0265320_10001921_pt1 | contig 14669 bp, 8 predicted proteins | sample 4827metaG_FD_202087 | JGI IMG/M metagenome (GOLD analysis project Ga0265320, IMG submission 202087) | Rhizosphere microbial communities from Carex aquatilis grown in University of Washington, Seatle, WA, United States - 4-8-27 metaG | ecosystem: Host-associated > Plants > Roots > Rhizosphere >...
TCCAACTGAACAGATGGGTTTCGCTTCATTCAATGCAAAAAATGGCCATAGCTTAAACTTAACGCAAATAGCGTCCTAGCCAGTTATCTCTTTGTTCCGGTTGTTCATGTCAAAACGATACACACTCGCCAAAGGGAGAAAGATTGTCGGGCAGGCGCAAAGCGACTAAACCCCTTTTACAACCCCATGAATAATCCCACCGAAAAGGAGCGGTTTCACCACGAGGAGGAATTTCATGACCAGTGGGCTTTGAGCGAGGACGTGAAGAATATCGACGTGCTCAACATCAACGAAAGCATCACCGCGCCCGAAATGCGGCAGATTACCCAATCGCTAGGCGACCTCACCAATCTGCGGTTGCTGGACTTGGGCTGTGGGCGCGGCGAGGCCAGCGTTTATTTTGCCCTCCAAGGCGCCAAAGTCACCAGCACGGATATTTCGGGAAAGATGCTCGAGCTGACGCAAGAGCTGGGCCGGCGCTACGGGGTGGACCTCACCACGCATAAATCCACGGCGGAGGAACTCTTGCTCGGCCACGAAAAACAATTCGATGTCATTTACGCCGGGAATTTATTTCACCACATTGACCTGGAGGCGGTTTTGCCCCGCCTCACGGCGCTCTTAAAAGACGACGGGCGTCTGGCCAGTTGGGACCCCCTCGCCTACAACCCCATCATCAATGTTTACCGGAAAATGGCCATGAAGGTGAGAACGGTTGACGAGCATCCGCTGAAGGTCAGCGACCTCAAAAACTTCCGCAACTATTTTGGGAAAGTTGAATTGAAATACTACTGGTTCTCCACCCTCCTGATTTTCATCATCATGGCCGTCGTGCAGTTCCGCAATCCGAACAAAGTGCGCTACTGGAAAAAAGTGGTGGAAGAAGGGAAAAAATGGGCGCCCCTTTACCGCCCCCTGGCCGCCTTCGACCGTTTTATATTGGCGATCTTCCCGCCGCTTAAATACCTGTGCTGGAATGTGGTGGTGATTGCGAGTGAGCCAATACAGAACTGACTGAAGGGACATTGCTTTTGGGAGATGCCTGGGCCGGGAGGCGAGGGGGTAAGGGAGTGGGCTGAAATTAATGGTTGCCTCTCCGTCGCCTGTCCAAGCACCACCCGCCGCATCACGCCGCGGCCCGAATCTTTCGCCGCCATTCGCGCAGACCGGCGAGCAAAATGAGTGAAGCGCCCGCCAGGTATGTGGACGGCTCGGGCACCGGAGTCAGCAGCTCGCCGTTGCTGAGCAAAGTAGCCCCATAGGCAACGGGTTGCCCATGGGTGTCGAGAAACACGATATCCGACAGCTGGGTCGCCGTCAGGCCAGTGCTGTCCGACCCAAAAAAGATTTGGTTGGAGCCAGCGTTGCCGAACGTACCGTCCCAGTTGGTGATCGTAAGCGTCGTTCCAGCAGTCCAATTGGCCGCGCTGCTGTTGGCGAAGGCGATGATGCTGCCCCCGCTTCCGCCAAGATCAAGGGTGGAATTGGCGGTGAGCGTCAACACATTGAGTCCGGGCGAACCGGCCGCGCCGTTGGTTTGGCCGTCGAGAGCCAGCGTGCCGCCGTTGAGGGTTACGTTGGCGGAACTGTTGGTTTGATTGCCGGTGTTGGTCAACAGGGTGCCACCGCTATTGAGGGTGATGCTTGTGGTGCCGGCGAGGGCCTGATTGCCACCCGTGCCCGCCAGAGTGAGCGTGCCGGCGGAGATGACCGTTGTGCCGGTGTAGGTGTTGTTATTCGTGAGAATCAAATTGCCCGTGCCGTCCTTGGTCAGGCTGCCGGAGCCGCTACCGACCGTCGCGCTAATGGTCAGGTCGCTGGAACTGGTCTGGTGGACGATGACTTCCTTGTTGTTGGCGCCGAGCGTGCCGTTGCTGATGGTGTAGCCGGCGGTGGCCGCATTGAGGACGCCGAGGCTGGTAAGGGTGAGCGTACCGCCTTTCAAGTCGAGCGTGCCGGTGCTGGTGGCATTGATGGCGAGCGAATTAATTTTCTCCGTGCCGGAAAGTGTCAGCGTGCCAGTGGTGTTGTCGTAATAATTGACGCTTTGGGTGGTCGCCGCGCTGGTGAGCTGGTTCGTCGGGGTGAAGCGGACGACATTGCCGCCGCTCGTGGTGGCGAAACCCGTGCCGGTGGAATCCGTGACAGTCACGCCAGCGTTGATGATGCCGTTGGTGAGGGCGATGCTGGAGGCAAGGATGGAGTTGGCGGCGGAGATATCGATATTGAGCGTGCTGCCCGCGTTGCGCGTCCAGGTGCTGCCAAGGGTCAGTGTCGTGCCGGTGCCGCCATTGCCGTTGACGACAATGGCGCTGGCGGTGTTGGCGGTGAGCGTCAGGTTGCCGAGCGTCTGGCTGGAGACGCCGCTGCTTGATCCATTCACTTGCAGTGTGCCGCCGCCAAGCGTGGGTTTAGTGGCGGCGAGCACGCCGGTGGGGTTCGTGGAAAGGTCGAGCAGAAGCGTGCCGGAATTCACCGTCGTGGGGCCGGTGTAATTGCTTGCCCCGTTCAAGGTCAGGGTGGCCGTGCCCGTTTTAGCCAGACCGCTGTTGGCGTTGCCCCCTTGGGCGATGCCGGAAAAAGTCGTGTTCTGATTGTTGGCGCCGACGGTCAACACGACGGCGTTGGACAACGTCACATTGCCCGCGCCAGTGAGGGTGCCGATGGTTTCGTTGGCGGTGGTCGCGAGGTTGGCCCCGCTGTCGATGGTGACTGTCGAGTTGGCGCCAAGGGCGCTGCCGCCCGCGATGCTCAGGGTGCCGGAAGAAATGGTCACATTGCCGAGGTTGGTGTCGTTGGTGCCCTTGAGTTGGACGGTGCCGGAGCCGGTAACCGTCAGGTTGGAGGTGCCACTGATATTTCCAGAAAAAATGACGGTGCCGGAACCGGCCTCGGTCAGCGTCGCGTCCTTGTTCAGGGTCAGGTTGCCGGAAAAAGTGGTGGTGCCCGTGTTATTGCCGCCGAGGGTCGTACTGTTGCCGAAGTTGGCAACGGTGAGATCATTGGAGAACGTGCGGCTGGCCGATGTGGCGAGCAGCGCGAGGTCATCGGTGCTGAGGGTGGAAGAATCGCCCAAGGTCGCGCTACCGGCTCCGAGGGCCTTGTTGTTGGTCAGCACTTGCAGCGTGCCGGCGCGGACGGTGACGTTGCCTGTGAAGGTGTTTGCGCCGGAGAGATTCCACGTGCCGCCATTGCCGGCGACCACCAAGTTGCCCGCGCCGGAGATGATGCCACTGAGCGTGTTCGCGCCCGCGCCCGCCAGCGTGAGGTCGTAGCCGCCGTTGTTGATGGTGCCGCTGACGGTGAGGGTGCGCCCGGCGGCCACATTGAATGTCTGTGCCGCACCGAGCACCACCGCCGCGGCGATGGTGAAATTGTTGGTGCTGTTGTTGGCGGAGGTGAGGTCAATGCCCCCCCCACCGATAGTCAGCGATTTTGTGCCGTTGGCGCTGATGGTAAAACTAACTCCGGTGTTGGTGACCGTGACGCCATTGACGCTTAGGCCCGTGCCGATCGTGGCCGAGGCGGTGGTGGTCAGGGTGCTGTCGAACAAGGCGGTGTCGCCGGAGCCGGGCGCCGTGTTGCCCACCCACGATGTGCCGGTGCTCAGCACCGTGTTGTTGTTGGCCTTTTCAATATTCCCCCCACGCGCTGTGACGACCGTTATGATCGCCAAAGCCGTCAGCGCGCCCAAACGGGCGCTAGGGCGGATAGCTTGACGGAGGCATTTCATGAGAAGGCAGACAAATTCTTGGCGTGGAATCCAAGCGTTTTTTGCGTGATGGTGAATGGCGTATCTTGCCCAATATAAGCCTGATAACGTCGCAGCACCATGAATATTACCCAAGTAAAAAATTATGCCGGGATTTTTACAAATTTGGCCGAAAAATGGCGTTTTTTGGGCCGAATCCGTAAAAGTGTTGTTAAGAAAAGTACCCTGCAGCGGAAGCCAATCAAAGCCTATCAGGATAATCCCTGATGTTCGACTGGGAAATAACGTAGGTAAAACCAGTTTTACCACCCGGCGGGCGAACCGCAAAAAATTCAAATTGCGCCAAACATGTCGATGGCGCATCGTTCGGGTCGAACTTCGTTCGTTCCCATGTCCATTGCCACCCGCACCGGCGACACCGGCACCACCGCGCTGATGTTCAACCGCCGCGTGCCGAAGTACCACCCGCGCGTCGTCGCCGGGGGCGCGGTGGATGAATTGAGCGCCGCCTTGGGTTTGGCGCGCGCGTCGGCGGACGATGTGGGGGTGGCCGCAATTTTATTTGCCGAGCAAAAATGCCTCGTGGGCTTGATGGCCGAATTGGCCACCGCCGATGCCGACCGCCCGCGCCTGCTCGAATCGAAACTCCAGCGTTTGCAACCTGAGGATCTGTCGCGGCTGGATGAACTGGTCGCCAAACTGGAAGCGAACTCCGCTCCGCCGCGCGGCTGGGACACTCCCGGCGAAAACGCGCATCACGCGCATCTGCACCTCGCGCGCGCGGTCTGCCGCCGGGCGGAACGCGAGGTCGTGGCCCTCCGCGCTACCGGCGAACACGTGCCCGACTTGGTTTTGCAATACCTGAACCGCTTGTCGGATGCGTTGTGGCTGCTGGCGCAGGCGAAACAGATTGCCACAATCGTGAACACTGCGAAACGCTATCAATTCTCCAAAATGCGCGCCCTTGCCCAAAAAATTGCCAGGGATAAAGACGCTTTGAGCCTCACGCCGCTACAACTGGCAAACCGTTACAAGCTCGCCCGCGCGTCAGGTTACAAGCTCCATAAACTAATTCACTAAATCAACCGTGACCCATGCGGATTTTCGGGTAGCCAACGGTCTGGGCCGCGTAGCGGCCAATCGAAAATAGCCGTGGGCTTCAGCCCACGGAAAATGAAACCGGGAGGGCAAGTCGCGTCGCGTAGCGACGCTTGAGTTTGCTGTATTCAGTCTTCAAGCGTCGCGACGCGACGCGCCGAATACGGAATCGTGGATACCGCGGGCTGAAGCCCGCGGCTATTTTCACCTCTCGCTACGCGAGACCACGCCATAATGAATGTTGATTCATAAACGTTGTGTGGCCTCACTTCTTCCGCTTCGCCGGCTTCGCCTTTTCGCGGGGCTTGAGATACGTCTTCCCGCGCAGCAGCTCCTCATACATCTCCAGCATGCGCACGCCTTCGCGGGGGCGGACTTCGTCGGCCTTGGTCGCGCGGTCGATTTGCTTTTTCATCAGGCGCGCGAGCTCTTCCCCGTCCCACTGGATCATTTCGAGAATCTTGTCCACGCGCGCGCCGTTGATGGATTCCTCGATGTAGAAGCCGTCCTCCTCGTCCTCTTCGAGAAAGACATGGACTTCGTTGACGCGGCCAAAAAGATTGTGCAAGTCGCCCATGATGTCCTGGTAGGCGCCGACGAGGAACACGCCGAGGTAGTAGGGCTTGTTCGGTTGGAGCGGGTGCAGCGCGAGCGTGCCGCGCACATCCTCCAAATCAATGAAGCGCGAAACTTTGCCGTCGGAATCGCAGGTGATGTCGGCCAGGACGGCCTCGATGGTCGGCTTTTCGTCGAGGCGATGGATGGGCATGATGGGGAACAATTGGTCGAGCGCCCAATGGTCCACCAGCGACTGGAAGACGGAAAAATTGCAGACGTATTGCTCGGCCAGCATGGTGTTGAGCTGCGCCAGCTCATCGGGCACGTAGCCGCGGGCGGCGGCGCTTTTCTGGCGGATATCCGTGCAAATCCGCCAGAAGAGATTTTCCGCCTCGGCGCGCGTCTCCAAATCGAGGAAGCCGAGGGTGAACAACGTCTGCGCCTCTTCCTTTTTCTGCTGGGCGTCGTGGAAGCGCTCGAGTTTGCCGTATTGATCGCTGTCGTTGAGGATTTGCTGCAGCGCGATGATGACCTCGTGCTTCTTGCGTTTGCGCTTCTTGCTGTCGAGCGGCTGGAACGGCACGCATTTCGAGATGCGGTCGAACACATCGAGAATCAAAATGGAGTGGGGGGCGACGAGCGCGCGGCCGCTTTCGCTGACAATGTCGGGCACCGGCACGCCCGCGCTGTCGCACACGCTCTTGATGTTGGAGACCACGTCGCGCGCGTATTCCTCCAGCGAATAATTCATCGACGACTCGTAGTTGGCGCGGCTGCCGTCATAATCCACGCCCAGCCCGCCGCCCACATCGAGAAAGCGCATGTTGAAGCCGAGTTTGCATAACTCGACGTAAAAGCGCGTCGCCTCGATAACGGCTTTTTTGATCGTGAGAATGTTCGGCACCTGCGAGCCAATGTGGAAATGGACGAGCTGCAGCACCCGTTCGAGGCCCGCCTTCTTGAGTTTGCGCACGGCGAGCATCACTTCGCTCGTGGTCAGGCCGAATTTCGCGTCCTCGCCCGAGGACGTCGCCCATTTGCCCTCGCCGGTGGTCCGCAGCTTGATGCGCAGGCCCAGACGCGGTTCGATGCCCGTCTCCTTGGCGATTTTCAGGATGTCGTCGATTTCGGAAAGCTGCTCGACCACGATGATAATGTTCTTGCCCAGTTTGCGCCCGAGCAGCGCGAGGCGGATGTATTCCGCATCTTTGTAGCCATTGCAAATGAGCAGGGCCTGCTTGCGGTCGAGCGCGGCCAGTGCGACGAGCAGTTCCGGCTTGCTGCCGGCCTCCAGGCCAAAGCCGTATTCTTCACCCGCGTCGAGAATTTCCTCCACCACTTCGCGCAGTTGGTTGACTTTGATCGGAAACACGCCGCGATACGCGCCGCTGTATTCCTCCTGCGCGATGGCGGCGCGGAACGCCTCGTTCAACTGCTGCACGCGATACCGCAGCAAGTCCTGCACGCGGATGGTCAGCGGCGGTTGCAGGCCCATCGAGGCCGCTTCGTTCACGATGTCGAGCAGGCGGATTTTCCGGTGGTCGGCGGCGGGGTGGACGCAGAGGCCGCCACTCTCGTCGATGGAGAAATGGTTGCCACCCCAGCGTTTGATGCCGTAGTAATCCTCCGCGTCGCGCAAGGTCCACGGGGCTGATGTATGAATTTTGAGTGCCACAGGCGCTGATGCTTCGTTCGAGCCACTGATGCGTTAAACGAGGATGCCGCGCGGTGCAAAGGAAATTTTCCGTCCTCACGCTTTTCCCCCCGCGGTTGCTTGGTTCGCGCGCGTTTGTAACCTTGCCACGCCATTCCTGTATTATATGTTATCCCCGACCTCCGCATGACCGGCAAAATCAAATTCATTGTGCTGGCTGCCGTCTTTTATCTGGCCGGGATGCTCGCGATGATTTCCCGGCAGCGGGAAATGGCGTCGTTGAGCGCCGAGGCGGCGTCCCTCCGCCAATCGAATGTAACCGCGGAGTCGCACATGGTGGCGGCCAATCGCTTCGACGCATCCGGGTCCGCGCCCGCCTTGACCTCGCTCTTGAAAGGCAGCGGACACAGCCCGTTGGACAATGCGCGCGACGCCCTGCGCTATGTGGCCAGTCTCAAACCCGAAGAATTTTCCGGAGCGATGGACGCCATGAAAAAAATGCCCTGGACGAATGCGATCGGCATGGTCAGAACTTTGCTGCTGGCGCGCTGGGCCAATGAAGATCCGGCTGGTGCCATTTCCTGGGTCAACACCAAGGACCGCGGCAGTTACAACAGCTTTGGCGATTATCAAAGCATATTTCAGTCCTGGGCGGCCAAAGACCCGGTGGCGGCGGTGGCCGGACTGAAACAAATTGACGACCCCAGCCAGCAGGTCACGGTGAAAGATGGAATTTTGGGTTTGATGAGTCTGACCAATCCCCAGGGTGCCATGGATTTATTCCAGCAGACGCCGCCGGGGCAACAATCCACCAACGGCCTTTCCTCCATCTTTCGCGCGTGGGCCAGCATGGATCCGCAGGCGGCCTCGACGGCGGCGTTGAATTTGCCCGCTTCCGCCGCCCGGTTAAGCGCGCTGACCCGCGTCGCGTCCACTTGGGCGCAGCAAGACCCGCAGGCCGCGCTGGCTTTCGTCAACACGCTGCCCGCTGGCGAAACTCGCGACCGAGCCCTCGGGCCGGTTTTAAGCACCCTTTCCCAATCAGACCCCCAAGCGGCCGCGGGATTAATCGACTCATTGTCGTCCGGCGACAGGTGGAATAACTCGATCACGCAAATTGCCTCGAATTGGGCGCAGCAAGACCCGCAAGCCGCGCTGGCTTGGGCTGGAAATATCGCCACTGGGAAAGCCAATGACCTGGCCGTGCAGGTTGTCCTCGCGCAAATGGACAAGACGGATCCCGCCGCCGCCTCGACGTTCATTGCCCAAATGCCGGACGCCTCGACGCGCGACGGCGCCATCGCCCAATTGGCGGTGGCCTGGGCGCAGAGCGATCTCCCCAGCGCCTTGGCCTGGGTGCAAGCCCTCCCGGCCTCGGAAGGCCAAGCCCGCCTTGACGCCTTGAAAAACACCATGCGAACCTGGGACGATAACGACCCGAACGCGGCCTCGGCCTACATCATGCAAAATTTTCAGAACGATCCCAATTTCAATGTCGTGGCCGAACAATTGGCCGGACATTGGGTGGGGGCCGACCCGCAAGCGACACTCGCCTGGGCTGCCACGTTGCCGCCCGGGCAGGCGCAAATCGACAGTTTGGCCACGGTTTTCAGTAACCTCACCACGCTGGATCCGCAATCGGCGTGGACTCAAGCCCAGTCATTGCCCGGCGGCGATGGTCGGGACAAGGCCCTCGGCACGGTCGTGGCCACATGGAGCGCGCAGGATCCCGTCCAGGCCGCGACGCTGTTGAACACGCTGCCTCCCGGCACGATTCAGGACGACGCCACGGCCACGGTCGCCGCGAATTGGGTGCAGCAAAATCCCGCCGCCGCCTCGCAATGGGTGAACTCGCTCCCGCCCGGTTCGGCGCGGGATGGCGCGGTGGTCTCGATTATTTCCGCCGAAAGCAAAAACAATCTCGCCACCGCTTTTACCTGGGCCGCTTCCATCGGTGATGTGACCGCGCAGCAAAACCAATTGAGCAATGTTGTGCAACAATGGGCGAAAAAGGACGAAGCCGCCGCCAGCGCCGCTGTGCAGTCCGCCCCGTTGACGGACCAGCAGCGCACCGATTTGCTCAAGGTGATTCAAAAAGCCAGAACGGCCAATTAATCGTTTTCCAAAAACTTTTTCCCTCCTCCATGTCTGGAAAATTCAAAACCATCCTCTTCGCCGCCGGATTTTTTCTGGCGGGCGCGCTGACGATGGCATTCCAGCAGAGGAATCTGGCGCAGTTGCGCCATGACGTCGCGGCGCTGCAAAAGGCCCATGCGTCGCTCGCGGCCCGGGCGCTTCACGCCGGTCCGGCCGGTGGAAATCTGACCTTGAATGATTTTATCAAGGAGGGCGGGCGCAACCAGGTCGACATTTTAAGCGATGCGCTTGATTACGTCGCCGGCCTGAAGACCGGTGAAATTGTGGACGCGCTGGAAGCCTTGAAAAAACGGCCCGCGATTTTCGCCACGAGCACGATTCGCAGTCTGCTCCTGGCCCGCTGGGCGGAGGAAAAACCGGCCGACGCGCTGGCGTGGGTGAAAGCCAAGGATGCGCCGGATACCCGCGTCGGCGACTACCGCGCCCTATTTCAAGCCTGGTCGGCCAAGGACCTCGCGGGCGCGATGGCCGGATTGAAAAAAATCGGCGATGCCAATTTGCAGATAAACCTGCAGAACGGAATACTGGGCATGCTGACCCTGGCCAATCCCCAATCGGCGATGGATCTGCTCCACTCCCTGCCCCAGAGCACGCAATCCGCTTATTCCCTCAGCTATATCTATTATTTTTGGGGCGGGCTGGACCCGCAGGCGGCGGCGGCCTCGGCTTTGAAATTGCCGGCGACTGCGGCGCGCAAATATGCCTTGCAGGACCTGGCTTATTCATGGGCGCAGGAAGACCCGCAAGCGGCCATCGCCTTTGCCCAAAGTCTGCCCCCCAGCGAAACGCGCAGCTACGCCGCAGGCTGGGCCTTGGACCCTTTGTCCCAGCAAGACCCCAAAGCTGCGGCCACTTTTCTCGCCACGATGCCCAGCGGCGACATTCGCAACGAATTGATTCCCGAACTCGCGACCAATTGGGCGCAGCAGGATCCGCCAGCCGCACTGGCTTGGGCGCAAAGTTTCGCCACCGGCAAAACTTATGACGACGCGGTGCAAAACGTGTTGGGGGAAATGGGCAAAACCGATCCCGCGGGAGCCGCCGCCTTTATCGCGCAAATGCCGGACGCCTCAACCCGCGATGGCGCCATCGACCAACTGGCATCGACGTGGGCGCAGAGCGACCTCACTGGTGCCTTGGCGTGGGCGCAATCGCTGCCAACTTCCGAAGGCGACGCCCGCGCCTCGGCGTTAAAAGACGTCATGTCGGCCTGGGGCCAGAACGACCCGGCCTCCGCCGCCGAGTTCCTTGGCCAAAATTTTTCCAACGACCCCAACTTCAATGCCGTCGCGCAACAACTCGCGGGCCAATGGGTCGCCGCCGACCCGTCCGCCGCGCTGGCCTGGGCGGAGACGCTGCCCCCCGGCCCGGCGCAAGCCGATTCGCTGGCGACCGTCTTCAGCAATTTAACCAAAACGGACCCGCAATCGGCCTGGGCCGAAGTCCAGCAATTGCCCACGGGCAGCCGGGAGAAAGCGATGGGCACCGTGCTCTCCACCTGGAGCGCGCAGAATCCCGCTCAAGCCGCGGCCATGCTCGGCACTTTGCCCGCGGGCACCGCGCTCGACGATGCGGCCTCCGCCGTGGCCACCAATTGGGTGCAGCAAAACCCCGCCGCCGCCACGCAATGGGTGAATACGCTGCAACCCGGCTCGGCCCGGGATAGTGCTGTCGCCCAGATTATTTCCTCCCAAGCGAAAAACGACCCCTCGGCGTCGTTCACCTGGGCCGCCTCCATCGGCGACGTGACCATGCAGCAAAATCAGATGAACAACGTCGTTCAACAATGGGCGAAAAAAGATGCCGCCGCCGCCACCAACGCCGTGCAGTCCGCCCCCCTGACCGACCAGCAACGCACCGATTTGCTCAAGGCCATTCAAAAAGCCCAGGCCGTCAATTAGGCGCTTTGACTTGTTTCCGGCAGCGCGGGCGTGTAACACTGCCGGTTTACGCCGCCTATGCCTTCCCGGAAAACTGCGACCAACCACAAAAAACGTCTCGTGCTGCTAGGCGCGACCGGCTCCATTGGCGACAGCACCCTCAAGGTGGTGCGCAAGCATCCCGACAAGTTGGAAATAGTCGCCATCGCCGCGCACAAGAATTGCGCCAAGCTCGACGAAATCGCGCGCGAATTTAACGTCCCCCATGTCGGCATTTTCGACGAGGCGGCAGCGCGCGCGGCGAGAAAAGCCGGCTTGTTCAAGGGGCGCACGCTTCATGTCGGCCCGGCGGGATTGGTGGAATTGGCGCGCCTGCCCGCGGGCGACATGGTCGTCGCGGCGGTCGTCGGCACGCTGGGTCTTAAGCCCACGCTCGCCGCGATTGAGGCGGGCAAGGATATCGCGCTCGCGAACAAGGAGATTTTGGTGCTCGCGGGCCAGTTCGTCATGGCGGCGGCGAAAAAACACCGCGTCACCGTCGTCCCGCTCGATAGCGAGCACAACGCGGTTTTTCAATGCCTCGACGGCGAACGCCCGCAGGATGTCGCCAAACTTTTGCTCACCGCCTCCGGCGGCCCGTTCCGCGATTACACCCGCGAGCAAATGGACACGGTCACGCCCGCCGCCGCGCTCAAGCATCCGAATTGGGACATGGGCCCGAAGGTCACGGTCGATTCCTCGACGATGGCGAACAAGGGCCTCGAAGTCATCGAGGCGCACTGGCTCTTCGGGCTGCCGGCGGAGCGCATCGAGGTCGTCGTGCACCCGCAAAGCATCGTGCATTCCATGGTACAGTTTGTGGACGGGTCGATCATCGCGCAACTGTCGCCGCCCTCGATGACGTTTCCCATTCAGCATAGCCTGCTCTATCCCGGCCGCGCCGAAGGCGTCGCGCCCACGCTCGATTTTTCCCAAAAATTCGCGCTCGATTTCCGGCCGCCCAACCTCGACCTTTTCCCCTGCCTGCGCCTGGCCTTTGCGGCGCTCCGGGCCGCCGGTGCCGCGCCCGCCACCTTCAACGCCGCGAACGAAATCGCTGTGGCCGCCTTTCTGGAAAACCGCGTGAGCTATCTCGATATCCCGCGCATCATCGAACAGGCTCTCGAAACCTTGCCCGCTTCCCGCTGGCGCAATCTCGACGATGTGCTGGACGCCGATGCGGCGGCGCGCCGGCGCGCGCAGGCCGCCGTCAAAAAAATTAAAAAATAGCCGGGCAATAACGGCGTTGCGGAAACAAAATCGCCGCCCACGGGGTCAATCAGGCCGGAGCGACGCCTGCGATAAAGGCGTGGCAATTTGGAAAATAATTGTTATTCTGCATTCCTTCCATGTCCGGCGATGTTTCCTGGTTAAGCGGCTTGTTCTCCACGGTGTGGGGGCTGGCGTTCGTCGCGCTCCTGCTCGGCGGCTCGATTTTTGTGCACGAGCTGGGGCATTTCCTCGCCGCGCGCTGGCGGGGTTTGAAGGTGGACCGCTTTTCCATCGGCTTCGACCCCAAGATCGTTTCGTGGAAGGGCCGCGATGGCGTCGATTACCAGATCGGCTGGATTCCCCTCGGCGGTTACGTCGCGCTGCCGCAACTGGCCAACCCGCGGGCCCTCGAAGGCGAACCTTCCGCCGTGGCGATGGATTTGCCGCCGGTTAAATATATTGATAAAATGATCACCGTCGTCGCGGGCGTCGTCTTCAATCTGTTGTTCGCGCTCGTGTTATCCATCATTCTCTGGGTGGTGGGCGTGCCCTGGCCGTCGGCGTCGGACACCCAGGTCGTTGGCTATGTTTTCCCCACCATGGAGGCGTTGCGCGAAGGCGTGCCCGCATATGAATTGCCGCCCGGCCACATCCAGCGCGATTTTCCGGCGGACCCCGCGCCCGCCCCCGCCGCCGCCGCCGGGATCAAGCCGGGTGACCGCATCCTCGCCGTGGACGGCCGCCCCATCGCCAATTTTCGGGACCTCCCCGAGGCCATCGCCCTCAGTTCGGGCCGCGACGACACAGGCCATCCGCAGGTCACCATCACCTACGAGCGCAATGGCGTGAAACAGGACGTGAAGGTTTTTCCGGCATTGGTTCCCACCAATTCGCGCACCGGCGACACCATTCGTGAAATCGGCCTCATGCCGGCGGAAAAAATGATCATCGGCCGCATGAATGATGGCTCGCCCGCGCAAGCCGCCGGATTGCACGAAGGGGACGAAATTCTCGCCGTCAATGGCCAGCCGGTTTATTGCACCGCCCAGCTCAATGACGATTTTATCAGCAAGTCCAACGGGCCGGCCCTGGTTTTCACCGTCAACCGCAACGGCCAAAATGTAAATGTACCGGTGCAGCCCACGCCGGTGCCTGTCACCACGCCGCTCGCCACCGTCACGGTCAATCGCGGCGCTGTGGTCGCCACGCTGGATATTTTGCCGATTTACAAAGTGGACGCGACCGGCAACCTTGCCCTGCCCGCCACGCCCGCGCAAAAACTCCTCGTCTGGAATGTCGACAACCGCGGCGGCGCGTTTGGCCAGATGCGCTCGGGCGATTATCTGCTCCGCGTCAATAATCGGGAAGTCGGCTCGGTGCAGCAGGTGATCGACACCTTGCAGGCCACGCCCGCCGGGCAGGCGCCGAGCCTCGTGTTCGACAGCGAAAGCGCGCACGAAACGGCGACCATCTCGCTGCCGCCGGACTTTGCCGCCGCCGTCACGCCCTCGGCCACCATCACCCGCATCGGCATCTCGGGCTGGAAGGACGATTCGCCGCCGGAGCATCCCACGCCACCCGCGCAATTTGCCCATGCTTTCGGGCAGATTTTCGGCATGTTGGGCGCGCTCTTCAACCGCCATTCCGACATCGGCATCCAGCACCTGACTGGGCCCATTGGCATGAGCCGCATGATTTACGAATTCTCGGAAGTGGACGTGCGCATGGCGCTCTGGTTTGCCTTCATCATCAACGTCAACCTCGCCATCCTCAACTTGCTGCCCATTCCCGTGCTTGACGGCGGCCACATCCTTTTCTTCACGATAGCGCGCCTGCGCCGCCGCGAATTGCCGCAGGCTTTAATCTCCACCGCGCAGGCCGTCTGCGTCGTCCTCATCATGAGCCTCGCGCTCTACGTCGTCATCAACGACTCGCGCCGCTGGAGCGGCGAGAGCGACGTCGAGGCCAAGTCACGGCACGACAGCTATTACTACTTGGATCAGGGAAGCATGAAGTTCCCGGCGCCCCCGGTGCCACCGTCGACGACGGCAACGCCTGAGCAGCAGTAGCCAGGGAAACAGGTCCCGACTAAACAGAGGGCTGGCCGACAAGTAAGAGCACTCCCAGAGTTGCCTCTCGCCGCCCCCGCCAAACGCATCAGGCGCCGCGATTTGGGCCTCCATTTTCGCCGTGCCTTTCACCCAACTAAGCACTAGAAAACAAGGCACCAGAGCACTTCTTTCCTCCATGTCCGTCCCTCCTTCCGGCTCCCAGCCCGACACCGCCCACCTGCCGCCCTACTGCGCCTCGCGCTTTCGCGCCGTGCGCCGGCCCACCCGCGAGGTCAAGGTCGGCGTCA
>Ga0265320_10001923_pt1 | contig 14663 bp, 12 predicted proteins | sample 4827metaG_FD_202087 | JGI IMG/M metagenome (GOLD analysis project Ga0265320, IMG submission 202087) | Rhizosphere microbial communities from Carex aquatilis grown in University of Washington, Seatle, WA, United States - 4-8-27 metaG | ecosystem: Host-associated > Plants > Roots > Rhizosphere >...
TTCACCACGCCTGTCCGAGATGAATGACGGGTTCCGGGCCGCCGGCGTGGACCGAGGGCCGGATCCTGAAGTAGTTCTGGTTTCCCGTTCAGCAACCGCTCCGCCCGGCCGATGCCGTCGTGCACGATCCCGCTGCCTTCCGCCGCTTCGGCGGGCGATTTCGGCATGAGCTAACCAGCGGCAGTTAGCCTGGCCGTGTCGATCTGAAGCGGGATTTGAGTCTGCTCCTGGGGGTCTGGAGCGTCTGGCCCGCGACGGCAAGGGCGGTCGTTAACGAGTAGCAGGAGGTGCGGGCGCGGCCCGATAATGCCTGTTATGCGTTTTGAGACCGCCGCGCTGCTCGCTGAGCTGGACTCGCTGGCGTTTCCCGACCGGATGCGGCTGCTGGCGACGCGAGCGCGGGAACTAGCTGGTTCCCGTGAGCTGGGCGCGCTGCTTGATGAACTTTACGGCGGTGACCAGTTCCAGCGGCGGATCGCTGTGTTCCTGGCCGTGGTGGCGGGCGAGCAGGAAACGGTCGCGGGCGCGCTGGGTGATCCAGACTGGGATGTGCGCCGGCCCGCCATCAGCGCATGGCTGCGGTCCGGTGCCCCCTCCAGCAGGCAGGTCGCCGCCTTCGTGACCGCTGCCCCGTGGCACGACCGGCGGCACGTCTACCGCGGACTGCGCCGCCTGCGGGCCGCGGTGGTCGCGGACAGCCTGATCGACGTGGTCACGGAACGGTTCGGCGACGACGAGGCGGCGCGACTGCTGCCGGCGTGCTCTGCCCCGGTAGTAGCGCGGCTGCTGCCCGATCTGGGGCATGCCGTCGCCAGCTGGCCGCTACTCGGGAGACGCTACCCCGATGTGGTGCTGGATGTCGCTGAGGCAGAACTGGCGGAGCTGAGCGTCCCGGACCAGGCCCGGTGGTGGGGCCGGTCGGGGGACGGAGCGCTCGCCGCCGGAGCCGCTGTCCCGCTGCGCGTGCTGGACCTGCTGGAGCGGTATGCGCCTGCGGGCTACCTGCCCGGGCCGCTAAGGGACTATGCGGCACTCGCAGCGGCGGACCATGCGAGGCTTCTCGCACTCATGACCGCCCCGTCCCGCGCTGCCTGGGCGGGCAGGGCCCGGCTGCCCCCCACCCTGCTGCGCAGGCTGTCGCGGCTGGACGCCGCTGAGCTCGCGCCGCTCGCGCGGCGGCTGACTCGTCCGGAGAACGCGCTTGTGACCCTGTTGAGGGCGGTGCCGCCGTCCCTGCGCGGCGAACTGTACGCGGCGGCCTACCAGGGCACGGAGCGGAGCCAGGCCGTGCCGTCGGACGGCATGTTCGACGTGCTGCCCCGGGTCTTGCAGTGGGCGGAGGCCCGGCGCGTCCTGGACCTTGACCAGGTGCGGGCGGAAGCGGCGAAGACCCGGCTGTACACGTCCTTCCTGCCCTGGGAGGAGGCGAAGACGCCGCTGACCGAGGCAACCAGGTACCCTCAGGCGGAGGACCGGGCCGCCGGCTATGAACTGCTCGCCAAGTGCGCCGGCCGCGCCGGGCGGGCCGAGGCCGTCACCGAGGTCGTCGAGTACTTCCGGCGGCTGCGCAACGAGCAGGATCCGGTTCGCGCCCGGGCGCTGACCGCCCTGGCCGGCATCCGGCCGAGGCTGCTGGAGCCGGAGGCCGCCAGCGCACTGGAGCAGATCACGGCCGACGCCCTCACCGTCCGCGATGCCAGCGATCAGTCCCGGGGAGCGCTGACCGCCCTCGCGGTCGCGGTGCTGCGCGAGCATTATGATTCCCCGCCGCTGGCTGACTGGTCGCTGCGGACCCTGCGCGAGATTTTCGGCGACCGGATGCCCCCGCTCGGCCGCGTCGACACCCGGCTGCGGCGCGGCCAGGAGCGAGAGTTCTTCGCCGCGGTCCGGGACTGGCTGGAGTCCGGGATGCAGCGCGGGTCCTGTGAGCCGTTGTTCTCGGTTACCCGTGCGCTGGGCAGGCGGGCCTGGCTGCTGCCCGAACTGCAGGACATGCTGCGCCGCTCGACCGGCGCGGGGAACGTCTCGGGCGTCATGCGGACCGGCATCACGCTGTGGCTCGCCGACCCGCGCACCCGGGCGCAGCGGGCCGAGGATGTCCTGACCGCTGATCCCTCGGCTGTCGCCATCCCTGAATCCGGCATATGGGCGGTGCTGTGCCAGCGGCGGACCGACCTGCTCGACCGGTTCCTCACCGGGGCGCCGCCGCGCGGGAAGTTCCTTGCCAAGGGCGTTCGCTGGGTGCCGCTGTACTCGCCCGGGACCAGCCGGTGGCTGCCTCGCCAGCAGGCCGCTTACGCCGGGCTGCTCGCGAGGGTCGCCGCCGACGCCGGGGCCAAGGTCCACGAGCGGACCGCCGCGATCACGGCAGCGGCACCGCTCGGAGACGCGGGGCGGGATGTCGTGCGCCGTCATCTTGACGGCGCGAACATCAGCCTGGCCGAAGCGGCGCTCGCTGCCCTGGCCCGGACGCCGACGCCGCGCGAGTCCCTGCCGATCCTGTTGTCGCACGGCGGAGATGACCGGGCCCGGGTCGCCGTATACGCGGCCGGCCAGGCCGCCCGTTACATCCCGCCGGGCGAGCTGACGGCTGTTTTCACCGCGGAGTCCGTCACCAGCGGGAAGGTGACCACCAGGAAGGAAGCGCTCCGGCTGACGGCAGCGCTGTCGGCCCCGGATGCCGGGGCAGTCCTGATCAGTGCGTGGCGGCAGCCTGGTCAGCATCGCGATATCCGGGCCGCCGTGGTATCCGCCGCCAGGCAGCGGCCCCACGACCCTGCGTCCTGGACGATCCTCCGCGAAGCCGCCGTCGGTGACCCCGCCGACGCACGGGCTGGCATTCCCACGAGCGGCCCGCTGGACATCGCGCCGCGCTACCGGCATCAGTACGGGGAACTGATCGCCCTGGCCTGCCGCCATCCCGACCAGGACACTGCCAAGGAGGCATGGCGCACCGCTGAGGCCTGGGCCTGCTGGCTGCCGGACATCGGCGCCCTCATCACCGGGCAGATCACCGATCTTGATGACCAGGTCTTGTGGGGACTCGCCGTCCGCCCGCTGCTGGCCCTGGTCGCCAGCGGCCAGCCCGGTGCCGTGCTCGGCGACATCGTGGCCCGGCTCGCCGACCTTGACCGGGACATGTCAGACATCGATGATCCGGGGCGCGACCGTCCCGCCCGGCGGCGCCTGGATTCCATCGTCAAGTCGGCCGATATGCAGGCGCTTACGCAGTGGCGCCCCCGGCCTGCGCTCGCCGAGGCGGGGCGCCGCCTCGCCGCGAAGCAAGACTGCACCCGCCAGGCCGCGACCTTGCTAGTCTCTGCCATCGATCCAGGTCCTGGCCACGGCCAGCACCTAACCGTTGAGCTCACCGAAGCCTGCGATCTGCTCGACGGGGCGCCGGCCGCATCCGCGCAGGTTGCCCAGGTCCTGGCACGGCACGTAACTAACGGACGCGGCGACTTGGACACTCTTTACACCGCGATCGCCGCACTCGCCAGCGACCCTCGCCTGAGCGCCGGCCTGCTCGCCACGTCCCTCGCCGCCCAGGGAGGGCGGTTCGGGTGGCCCGCTCCGTGGCGTGCCCAGGTCCGCAGCCTCCGCGCTCACCCGCTGCCCGACGTGCGTGCCACCGCCCTGGAAATTGACATGTCCCCGCGCTGAGCAGCCATATAGCACTCGCCTCGGCCGCTCACAGTACGCGACCAACCTCGGGTCCGGAGACCAGCGCGCAGTTCCGCCGCTATGCGCGGTTGCCTGGATGCTGAAACAGCCGTCCGACGCCACGCCGAACCGGGTGATCTGCGTCCGCTACGCCCTTGCTTCGCGGCCGACGACGCCCGCATCTGCATGATGAGCGATGATGTGGCGGCGTATCGCCAGGTCGTCCTTTTCGATCCAGAGATATGGGTATAAAGCTGCGATACTCTGCTTGGCATGGCAGGAGCAGAGGTGGCAGCCCGCGTCTCAGGGAACTGTTGATGGACGATGATCGCGCTCTCTCGGGGATCGACATCACCAGGGCTCACCCGGCGCGCATTTACGACTCCTGGCTCGGCGGCAAGGACAACTTCGCCGCCGACCGAGAGGCCGCCGAACTTGCACTCCAGGCCTACCCCGCGCTGGGGGAGGCGATACGGTCCAACAGGGCTTTCCTGGGCCGGGCGGTGCGCTTCCTGGTCGGCGCGGGCATCCGGCAGTTCCTGGACATCGGCACCGGCCTGCCGGCAGCCGACAACACGCACGAGGTGGCACAGCGGGAGGCGCCGGACAGCCGCATCGTCTACGTCGACAACGACCCGATCGTGCTGCGGCATGCCCAGGCGCTGCTGACGAGCACGCCGGAGGGCGCGTGCGACTACATCCAGGCCGACCTGCGCGACCCGGAGACGATCGTGGCCGCGGCGGCGCGGACACTTGACTTTGGCAGCCCGGTGGCGCTGATGCTGCTAGCGGTGCTGCAGTTTGCCCTGGACGAGCAAGATCCCTACGGGCTGGTCACCAGGCTGATGGCAGTGCTGCCCTCCGGCAGTTACCTGGTGCTCTCGCACCCAACCGACGACTTCAACCCCAACAAGGGCGAGTCGATGAGGGTTTACAACGAGCGATCAGTCGAGCAGGCGGTAGTCCGGGACAAGACCGAAACCGCAAGGTTCTTCGACGGCTTGGACCTCCTTGACCCCGGCGTGGTCCCCGTCGCCGGATGGCGGGCGGACTCCGACGCAGACGCTGCCAAACCGTCTTCGATGTGGTGCGGGGTAGCCCGCAAGCCATAATGCGCCAGACCACCGAGCATCTCGATGAATGCGCATTGAAGGCGCGAACCCGTCGCAGTCGTTACCCCGCTTCCAAGCGACCAATTTGCGCGACCCGCGCGGTCCTGCCGGCCATGCTGGCCGCCGGCGCCGGAACGCTGCTGTACACCACCGGCGGCTCCTCGGTCACACCGGCGCCGGTGTTCGTCAGCGCCGGCATGGCGGGCGCGGCCCTGCGCAAATGGGCCGTCACCCTCAACCGCGCGCTGGCCGGCAAGGGGATCTACGTGGGCCATGTCGCGATCGGCACATGGATCGCCGGCACGCCGAGGATCAGCAGCCAGGTCGCGGCGGAGATGCCGGAGACGCGTTCGGAGGTATATGCCTTCCGCAGTGACGGCGCGGTCTGCAGGATGAACGAGGCCGTCAGCGCGCTGCCGAGGGCAGCGCGGCCGAGCACGCCGCCTGTTACGGCGAGCAGGGCTAGACCCGGCGTCGGTTGGCCTCGGCGTCGAGGTGCTGGCGAACGTGACGATGGAGCGGGGCGACTCCGGCACGATCGCGTCGTTCGAGGCCGGGATCGCTGCGGTGCCTGAGGTGCGACACGCGGAGCGGCTGTTCGGCGTACCGGACTACCTGCTGCGCGTCGTGGCCCCGAGCCTGGACGAGTACGCGGCGCTGCGCGACCAGAAGCTGGCGACACTGCCCGGGGTCCGGCAGATCACCTCGACCATCGTGATGAAGACGGTGGTGGACAACCGCCCGTTGCCCTTGGCCCAGCCTGGGCAGCCGCGCGCCTGACGATGCCCGGCCTGGTTCACCCCAGAGTCTCTTGTTGTCCGCGCAGAACTGGTCAATCTGTGCGGGAACACCTTGTGACTGGGCTCGTTGCTATATAGCGGCTGATCGCGGGCCACAGGCGGATGTGCTCCTCGTGTCACCGCGCCGGGCTAGGCTGGCCCTGTGCAAGACCAGGGGTATGGTCGGCCGCCCGGGGCCGGCGCGGAGCCGCCGGCTGGCGCCACGGTCATCCGGGGCCGCAACACCGGGGCGGTTGTGATTTTCGGCTGCCTCACGCTGCTTTTCATCCTGGTCCTGGCGGCCTCGGAGGGCAGCCAGGAAACCACGGGCGGGCGGATCGCGGCGGCCGTGTTCTTCGGCGTCTTCGCGCTGGGCAGCCTGGCCGGGCTGATCGCCGGGCTGGTGCGCACGAGCCGCATGGAAATCGGCCGGGACGTGATCGTCAGCCGGCCCCTGGCCAGCAGGCGAGCCCCGCGCAGGCCGTCCGCGAGCACGCCGCAGGCCCGGGTGTTCACGTTTCCCCGGCACGAGGGTGACACGCTGCGGCTGCTGCCGAAGTTCACGTTCTACGCCCGGGCCAGGCAGCCGAAGCTGGTCTTCCTCGGCCGGGGCGGCTTCATCCCGCTGAGCGGGTACTCGCCCGCCCGGGTGCAGCGGGCCTGCGAGGCGCAGGGCTGGCGGTTCGACGGTAACCCGGCCCTGGCGGTCAAGGACGTGCAGGACTGGCTGCACTCCGGGCTTTCCCTGGACGCGGTGCAGCTGCTGATGACGTTCGGGCCGTTCCCCGGGGCGGCGGCGGACAACGAGCCGCATGCCAGCCTGGAGGCCGCGGTCTTCGAGGACCTCGGTGACAAGTTCACCCGCTCCGGCCGGAGCAACGCCCGCGACGCCTACCGGCGGGCGGCCGGGCTGCAGCGCGCGTTCGCCGGGTACGCGGCGACGCCGGACGAGGCCGCCGCCCGGGTCGCGGAGGCGGTCAGGATCGAGGGCAAGCTCCAGCAGCGGTAGCCCCGCACCGGCCCGGCCTGCGGTCCGCTCGGGGACGGGGACCGGGCCTTAGTGCCGCTGGCAAGGAACGATCCCCGGCCAGGATGCGGTCTGGCCCGGGGATCGCCTTGTCGATGCGGCGGGTCAGAACTTGCCGGCGGCGATGTCGGCCAGGTTGACCCGGGTCACCACGTAGGTGACGGTGACGGCGACCTGGCCGGCCGGGCCGCCGGCGAACCCCAGCGGGATGCCGGTGTCGGCGTTGATGATGATCGCCTCCTGGTAAGCAGGCCCCGTGGGAGCACCCTTGGGGTTGGCCTTAGTGGGCTTGCCGACCCCTGCGTACCCCAACTCCCCCGCGCCGGCGGTGAGGGTGAGCGTGGGCTGGCCGTCAACGGTGCCATGGGTGATGGTGATGCCGGGCAGCGCGGACACCAGGCGCAGCACGCCGGCCCGCACCTGGGGGTTGCCGGAACCGGCGACCAGCGCGTCCTCGCAGTTCTCCCAGACGTAGTTGTCGATCTGTAGCCCGCCGGCCGACATGTTCTTGACCTGCGCGGAGAGCCAGGCGGGGACCGGGGTCGGGTCAGGGGCCCAGGCCATCTTCAGCGCGGCGGTGTCCAGGTCGCCGGTCGCCGCGTACGTCGCCGCGGCGACCTCCCGTCCGAACTGGCCGGCGCCCTGGTTGTTGTTCTCCTTAACCTGTGCCGGCAGGCCGGCCTCGGTCTGCGAGAAGAAGTACCGGCCGTCATCGGTGTACAGGTCCCAGACGTTGATGCTCGCCCGGCCCGGGGCGCCCGTCTCGCGTTCCACCAGCGTGGCGTCGCCGGCCGGCTTCGGCTCGGCGGCCAGATAGGTGGCCAGCGTCACCAGTGGCTGCTGGGCATCGGTCGATCCGGCCGGCGCGGCCGACGCGCTGGCATGTGTCGGGTGCGCGCCGCTGGCCTGGGCCGTTTTGGACGGAAGGGCGCTGGTCACGCCGACGGCGGCAGCCGCCGCGACCGCGACGGCGCCGAAGCCGATGCCGCCCCGGGTGATCCGGTCGCGCCGGCGGGCCCGCAGGGCGAGCCTCTCGATGGCCGAGACGTCCGGGGTGAAGGGCTGTTCCGCAACCAGGTCGTGGAACGCAGCGCCCAGGTGCTGTTCGTTCGGGGAATTCATGTTGGCAGCTCCTTGTAATTCAGGCAGTCTCCGAGCGTGTTCAGCGCCCGGGCGGCCTGGCTCTTCACGGTGCCCTCGCCGCACCGCATGACCGCAGCGGTTTCCTGCACGCTCATCCCCTCCAGGTAGCGAAGGACGACGGTGGCCCGCTGCCGGGCCGGGAGGGTCAACAGTGCACGCAGCAGGTCGGTGCGGTTGACGACCTCGTTAGAGACGTCGGGGACGGCGACTTCTGGGTGGTCGGTGTGGGCGCCAACGGGCAGCCCGCGATAGCGCTGCCAGCTTCGGCTGAACTCGTTGATCATGATGCGTTTGACGTAGGCGTTCTGGTTGTCGGCCCGCTGCACCCGCCGCCAGTGGCGGAAGGCCTTGACGAACGTCTCCTGTACCAGGTCGTTGGCCAGATGCCAGTCGCCGCACAGCAGATACGCGGTGCGATGTAGCGAGGCCGCACGGCTACCGACGAACTCCCGGTACTCCTCTTCGGGGCGACTCATTGCCTCCAGCTTTCGGTGGTCATACTCATCCAGAGGCCGGTCCCGCCGAAAAGGTTCGCAACGAAATTCAGCCCGTGCTCAAACGCCTGCAGACAGGCCGGTGGTCGTCCGCGATGCCCACGATTATCGACGCCGCTGAGCGCGACAAGGAGGTCGCCGAGCTTCAGTCGCGCACTCATGCTGGCATGATGTCGGGGTTCGGCGCGATCGCGGCGCGGGCGCAAGCGCGCGGCGAGCTGGGCCCGGATTTCGATGTATCCGAACTCACTGCGGCGATCGCCGGGCCGCTCTTTTACCGCCGGTGGTTTTCGCGGCAAGAGCTTTGCCGTGCCATGGCCCGATGGCAAAGGGTCAGGTGGAGATGCCCATGCCCTCGGGCAGCCATGGCGGCGGCCGGTACCGGAACGTGGACTGCAGCAGTCCCTCGGTCGTGGTCAGGCCCGACTCGATCCAGTTCTGCGAGGGTGACCAGCAGTCGCCGCAGAACGACAGCCCGGTACCGTCGAACGGCTGCCGGAGGTAGGGGATTACCTCCCAGCTCCTGGCGTGCACCTGCCAGAAGTGGAACGCGTTGCCGTACGGCATGTTCTGCCAGCAGATGAAGCCGCTCCAGTACGGGTCAGGAACGCTGATCCCGTGCAGCTCGCTGAGCTGGGAGACGGCGCTCGCGACCATCGCGGGCGGGGACGTGCGCGGCGAGGGCGGCCCGTCGAAAGCCGCGGCGGGCTCGTACCCGTCCCAGTAGTCAGCCTGCGTCAGGTCGTTGTACAGCATGACCAGGGACTGCTTGCTGGCCGGGCTGGCTCCCGGCTGGTTGCCCTGGCTGCCGAAGTACCAGCAGCGCTTGATGGGCAGGTCGGTGATGGAGTAGCCGCCCCTGATGCCGAGCGCCGGCCACCACGGCTCATCGAAGGCGAGGAACATCTTGCTGGCGGGCACTGTCCCCACCGTGGCCAGCGCCGCGGCGAATGTGGCATCCTGCAGGAACGGGCTCCGCTCGATGACCGCGGCCAGCGGATCAGCGGGAATGGTCATGATTACGTGCCGGGCGGTGACGGTGCTGACCGCCCCGCCGGGCGCCTGCACGGAGAGCGACACTCCCCCGCCCGACGACGGCGCGACCCGCACGACCGTACTGCGCAGGTGAATCGCCGCGCCCGCCTGCCGCGCCATCGCCGCGAGAGTCAGCGGCACCCGCTGGTACCCGCCGGCGGTGGTGAAGTACGCGGCGCCAGGGGCGAAATCGCCGGCCAGGAACTGGAACTGCTCGGCCGCGTTCCAGTTCTGGACCAGGGAAGGGTAGCCGATGCCGTCAGCGACGAGGTCGAAGCCCTCCGGGCCGAGCGCCTGCTGGGCCAGATTCCAGAAACCGTGGTCAGCCAGCAGCTGCCCGCCGAAGGCCGCGGTCTTCTTGGCCTGCTCCCACTGGGCGCCCGTCAGGGTGGCCGCGTGCGGGACGTAGGTGTCGATCGCCCGGAGCATCAGCTCGGCCGGGGTCCGGCCGGCCTCCCCGGCCGGCAGCGGGTACGGCACGACCGCCGGATCGGCATACTGCGACTGACGGAAGCGCGCCCCGCGCAGGTACACGAGATTCTGTCCGTTGCCCTGGCTGAACGGAACGTAGGGCAGCCGCAGGGCCTTCACCAGCCTCGGGACGATCTCCTGGGTTGTGAGGAATCGCATCCCGCCGAATTCCGCGATCAGGTGCGGAGCGCCCGGCGGCACGACCGACCAGATCCGGCCGCCGAGGCGGCCCGTCGCCTCGAACACGGCCACCGACGGCCTGCCGTCCTTCCCGGGTCCCTTCACGACCGGCGAACCGGATCCCGGCGTCCCGGTGAGCAGCCGGTAGGCGGCGTACAGGCCGGACGGGCCGCCGCCGACGATGGCCACGTCGATCTCGGCGGACGGACTGGCCGCGGTGCTCGTGCAGCCAGCCGCGAGCAGGGCCGGCCCGAGCGCGGCCGCCACCGCCGCGCCGCCGGCCCAGTGCAGTGCCTCGCGCCGGGAGTAACTGTCCCGCGGGACCTCCGCCGGCGCCTCGGTTCCGGATCCTTGGCTTTCCCCCATGGCCGATACCCTGGCAGACAATCAAGCGCCGGCAGATGATCGCCACGCAGGAAACCAGCAGGTCACGAGGCTGGGCAAGCCGTCGCGGCCCCGGCCCCCGGATCGCCACCACTGCTCTGGTCATTTAGTCCTCGCGGAAGATGTACCGGTCCGCCACCCGGTGGTGGTTGTAGATGGTCATCTCCTGGGCCTCGCTGAGGCGGTGACCGTCATAGCCCGGTGAGTGCATGCCGACCGTGACGTTCTTGGTGTTCCGCATGTCTTGCATGAAGACGTCGCCCAGGTCGGCCTCATTGAAGTCGTCGAAATGCTGGCGCTCGACGTCCGATCGCTTGTCGTAGTCGGCCGTCGCGACCTGCTCCAGGGCGAAGATCTCGAAGGTGCAGCTGTCCGGGTCGCCGAGGACGGGACGCGCCCGGTACCCGAAGGACGATCCCTGGTTCGGCAGCAGGATCAGGTTGGGGAAGACGTTCCAGGCCGTGCCGGCCGCGGCCCACTGCTCCGATGTGATGTCGCGCCAGTCAAGGCCCTCTTTGATCGAGAGGTCGCGGTACAGCTCACGGAACTTACCGTAGACGTTGCCGTCCTCGGGGATCTCGGCCGTCTTCAGTTCCTCGGCCGCCCGGTGGCTGAGCGGGTTCTCCAGCCCTTTCATGTCGTCGTAGATGTACTGCACGGCCTTCGCGAAGCTGACCCGCGGGTCGGTGACGTTGTCGGTGCCCCGCGCCTCCGGCGTCTTGACGGAGTCCCGGAACACGTCCTTCTTCCGGCCGACGGCGGAGTAGTGCGCGTGCCGTTCGTAGGTGGTGGTCGGCGACCAGATCCGGTTGTCGATCTCCCGCAGCGTGGCCAGGTTCAGGTTGTGCTTGTCCGCCCGCATCAACTGGGGGTGCGTGCCGATGGCGTGGTACGACTCGAGGAAGCCGTCAAGGGCGGTCTTCCAGTTGCACGGCACCCGGAGGCTCTTCCACCACGTCACCCGCATGTTCTCGAACTGGAACGGCGCGAAAAACTCCGGGACCGGGCTCAGGTAGTCGAGCAGCGGTTCGGCGGTGGGGTCCATGTTGATGAAGACGAAGCCGCCCCAGGTGTCGCAGCGCACCGAGACCAGGCTCCAGTTGTCGGTCGCGACCGGGTCGAACTCCTCCTGGTCGAGGATCAGCTTGATGGATCCGTCCAGGTTCCAGCGCCAGCCGTGGAACGGGCAGATGAACGTGCCGACGCGGCCGCAGCCCTCCACCAGCCGGGTACCGCGGTGCCGGCAGGAGTTGTAATACGCCCGGACCGAGTCCGGGGCGTCGCGGATGACCACGATGGAATAGGCGCCGAGCTCGTACTCGACGTAACTGCCGACCCGGGAGATCTCCTCCTCCCGGCAGACCATCAGCCAGGTGCGGGTGAAGAGCTTGTCCAGTTCGAGTGCCTGGAACTCCGGGTCCAGGTAGCGGGACTTGGGGATGAAGCCGCGACCGAGCCGGTACTTCTCCGGAATCCGCTCCGGGGGCACGTCGCTCGGGAACGAGGGCGTAACACCCTTCAGCTTGTGAGGTTCGGCCACCGCGGACACTGCGATCACTCCTTCCATTTTCCACCACTGTGCGTCGGCGCTGGCGGTGCGTCCAACCCCCATCCCGGCCACCGGGACAGGTAAGTTCGCGCCGCCGCTGGCCGCGTTCGATGCCGCCTCCAGCTGTGCGAACATCCCGGCACCGTCCGGCCCGAGTTCCATGACCTCGATGAAATGCCCCAGGGTGGCGGTGGCGTCCAGGTAACCGAAACGGACGTCACCGCTACGGCCGAACTGCTTCCACGTCAGGCCGCTCGCCGCGACGACCTCCGACGCCGCATCGAAGTCGTCGACCCGGAAGCCCAGGTGATGAAGGGTTGCCGGGACGCCGGGGCGGATGGCACCGCGATACAGGTCGACGGCGCCGCCCAGTGGCCGGATGATCTCCAGGTTCGTCGCTCCGGCGTTGACCAGGGCCACGTCGATGAGCCATTCGTCGGCGGTCACGCCGTCCACGACCACGAAGGACCCGGAGGCCGCGCCGGGGCCGGCCCGGCCGAGGGACGACCTGAAGTGCGTGACGCACTCGATGGTGCCGAAGGTGGACTCGAGGTACGACGCCGCGGCGTCGATGTCGTCGGTGACGTAGCCAACCTGCAAGAAATTCCGCATGAGATCAGCCAGCGATCGCATCGAGGCCTCCTGGGCAGGCGCATGAAACCGGCATACGGCGAAGGTATTCGCCGATGCCGCCGCGTCACCGGCAGCGTTTCAGTCAGTGAGACGGATTCCGCCCCCTCGTTACGACGATGCCGCGATCTCCATGAGGGCGGCGGTGACCGCCTCGGGTTCGGTGATCATCAGGTCGTGGCCGGTGTCGATGCGCCAGAGCCGGCCCGCGGCGCTCGCCTGCGCGAACAGCTCGGAATCCTTGTTGTACTGGTAGTTCTGCTCGCAGACCACGTGGAACTGCGGGATCGCCGCCAGCGCCTGCTCGTTCTGCAGCCGCAGCGGCTGCGCGAAGGTCTTCCACGGCTGCGGCGTCAGGCGCTCTTTGAGCCACGCGCGCTCGGCCGGGTCGTCGATGCCGAAGTAATCCCGCAGCTGCCACATGAGGTCGTAGGTCTCGGGCAGCATCACGAGTTCGGTTCCGTCGACCACCTTGCCGTATTCCTGCTGCGAGGTGATCATCGGCCCGGCCAGGTCCGCGAGCGACTGGCCGTCCGCCGGGTTGGCCGCGTCCAGGTACACCAGCTTGCCGACCCGGTCCGATGCCCGGTCGGCGGCGCCGGTGATCACCATGCCGCCGTAACTGTGCCCGGCCAGGATGACGTCGCGCAGGTCCCAGTAGAACAGTTCCGCGACGATGTCCTCGATGTGGTGGTCGAGGTCGATCGCCGGCGACACCAGCCGCGACCGCTCCGCCATCCCGGCCAGCGTCGGCGCGAAAACCTCGTGGCCGGCCGCTTCCAGGCGCCGCTTGACCTTCTTGTAGCACCAGCCGCCGTGCCCGCCGCCGTGGACGAGGACGTAAGTCGCCATCGCTGTCGTTCCTTTCCCTTGTGTCCCCGGTGGACCATTACCGTCCGTACAGGCGGTCGACGAGGTTGTCTTCCCAGCTGAAGTCGAACCGCAGCGACTCATCGAGCTTCTCGCGCCGGAACCAGTCGTAGGTGTGCTCCACCGCGGCCGCGAAGGTGTACGCGGGCCGGAAGCCGACGTCCTCCCACAGCCGCTCGACCGAGAAGAACGTGCTGTCGTTCCAGTGGTGGATGTTGGGCGCGAGCTTCTGGATGAGGCCGCGCACGCCCACCGCCCGCGGGTCGTGCTTCGCCATGACGGCGGCCGCGGAGTCGCCGGCCCGGTTCATGGCCGGCACGCCCTTGCGTACCGCCGACTGGTCGCCCTTGCCCGCGTAGATGTCGTCCATGACCTCGGCCGGCACGAAAACCTTGTGCGGGGTGACGCCGATGACCTCGCTGAAGGTGTCGACGTAGGCCTCTTCGCTCCAGTAGTCGCGGCCGGTGAGGTTGTAGCGCTTGCCGAAGGTCTGCGGCTGCATCATCAGCATGCGCATGGCGACCGCGCCGTCATCGACGTGCCCGATCTGGCTCAGCGTGGTGCCGTCGCCGGGGATGAGCACCGGGCGGCCGAGCAGCAGCCGCTGGAACATGCGCTGCTCGCGGTCCGCGACCATGTTGTTCGGGCCGAGCACCATGGACAGCGGCACCACGGTGGCCGGGAAGCCGTTCGCGCGGTACTGGTCGAACAGGTACGCCTCGACCTTGAGCTTCTGGTGCCCGTACTCGGTCTGCCGCTCCGAGCGGTCGACCGGGTCGGACTCGCGGATCGGCAGCACCCGGGGCCTGGCGTAGATGACGGTCGAGCTGCCGAACAGGTAGTGACCGATCCGCCCGCGGACGACCTCAACCAGCGGCTGCACGTCGGCCAGCGCGTAGCCCGACAGGTCCGCCGCGACGTCAAACTCGTGCGGGCCGAGCACCTCGCGCAGCTGCTCGTGGTTGGTCCGGTCGGCGTAGAGCCGGCGGACCGCGCGCGGCAGCCTGGCCTCGCTCTGGCCCCGGTTGAGCACGGTGACCTCGTGACCCCACTTGACCAGCTCATACACGAGGGCGAGCCCGTTGAAACGGGTACCGCCCATCACTAGCACCTTCACCCGCGCACCTCCACCTCTTGGTCATATTCAATACACCTGGTAGAAACAGTTAGACAATACTTGCCACCACGTCAGTCCCGGCGCGCGAACGGCCCTCGCGACCGGGCTGGCCGCCGGTTGGGAGGAGACGCACGTGAGACTCGGAGTCATCAATCTCACCCACAGTTCCCGGGCGGCGATCAAGTTCGCCCAGGCGGCCGAGGCGGCCG
>Ga0265320_10001925_pt1 | contig 14661 bp, 5 predicted proteins | sample 4827metaG_FD_202087 | JGI IMG/M metagenome (GOLD analysis project Ga0265320, IMG submission 202087) | Rhizosphere microbial communities from Carex aquatilis grown in University of Washington, Seatle, WA, United States - 4-8-27 metaG | ecosystem: Host-associated > Plants > Roots > Rhizosphere >...
TTCACGCCTCTTCGTCGCGCAGCAGATCGCCCGACTCTACCGGTCGGACTACGAGGCCATCTTCGGCCCGATGCCGTCGCTCACGCAGTACGCCGCGGTGGATCCGAGCGACGCGGGCTGCAACGTATTACCTACGGACCAGGTCCACGGCTCGTGCGTGAAGACCGGCTACGACGACCCCGATGTCACTCGTGTCGTCGTCAACATGGGCAAGGCCATCGAGGCCTACACGAGGCAGCTCAGCTGTGGACAGAGCCGCTTCGACTCGTGGATGCACGGCGACGCGACGGCGCTCTCGGCGGACGAGCAAGCGGGCGCGCAACTCTTCGTCGGTAAGGCCGCCTGCAGTAACTGTCACTCGGGGCCTTTTCTCACCGACCACTACTTCCACAATATCGGGCTCCACCCCGACTTCACGTTCTTCGTGACGCCCATCTACGACGGCGGAGCCTCGGACGGCCTGCCGGCGATGGTCGCCGACCCGCTGAACTCCAAGGGGAAGTACAGCGACGGTTACGACGGACGCATCGATTCGTTGCCGAAGACGTTCACGTCCCTCACGGGGGCGTTTGCCACGCCGAGCCTTCGCTGCGTGAATCAGCGTCCGAGCTTCACGCACACGGGCCAGTTTCGCAGCCTCGAAGACGTCGTGATCTTCTTCAACAACGGCGGCGACACGAGCGGTTACCCCGGCATTTCCGAGAATGCGCCGCGCAATCTCACGGACGACGAGCGCGCGCAGCTCGTCGCGTTCCTGCGGGCGCTCGACGGCCCAGGTCCGGACGCGGACCTCATCGCGCCCCCCGACCTCGCCCCCGACGCCGGTCCGTAGAAGCGGGGTGCTCGCTACGGTTTCTGAGAAAGCGAAGCTATCTCGTCGCTTCCGGCTTCAGCGAAGCACGCCGGCGGTGCGCGGTGTTCGCAGCTCGGTATGCCCGACGAGGTAGGCGTCGATCGCCGCCGCAGCTTTTCGGCCCTCTGCGATCGCCCACACGACGAGCGATTGGCCGCGTTGCATGTCGCCCGCGGCGAATACGCCGGGGACGCTCGACATGAAGTGTTTGTCGACCTGGACGTTCCCGCGTCCGTCGAGTTTGACGCCGAGCTCGGTCAGGAGCCCGTCGTGCTCGGGATGCACGAAGCCCATCGCGAGGAGCACGAGATCCGCCTCGAGGTGGAATTCGCTGCCCACGACGGGCACGAATTTCCCGCCGACGAGCTCGACGCGAGCGCAGTCGAGCCCTTTCACGTTGCCCGCGCCGTCATCGACGAATCGGATCGTCGACACCGCGAAGTCGCGGTGGACGCCTTCTTCGTGCGAGCTCGACGTGCGCATCATGAGCGGCCAGAGCGGCCACGGCGTGGTCGGGCTTGGCTCGTCCGGGGGGCGCGGCATGATCTCGAAGTTCACGACGACGGTCGCACCGTGGCGGTTCGAGGTGCCGATGCAGTCGCTCCCGGTGTCGCCGCCGCCGATGACGACGACTTTCTTTCCCGTGGCGAGGATCGCGATGTCGTCGGGGACGACGTCGCCCGCGACGCGCCGGTTCTGCTGCTCGAGGAACTCCATGGCGTAGTAAACGCCCTTGAAGTCGCGGCCAGGTACCGGCAAATCGCGTGGCTTTCGCGACCCGCCGGCGAGGCACACCGCGTCGAACTGCTTTCTGAGATCCGCAGCCGAAATATCGACGCCGACGTTCACGCTGGTCTTGAATTGCACGCCCTCGGCCCGCATCTGCTCGACGCGGCGGGTGACGTGATATTTCTCCATTTTGAAGTCGGGGATCCCGTACGTGAGGAGCCCACCCAGGCGATCGGCCTTCTCGAACACGGTGACGTCGTGTCCAGCGCGCGCGAGCTGCTGCGCGGCGGCGAGGCCCGCCGGACCCGAGCCGACCACGGCGACCTTTTTCCCGGTGCGCGCGAGCGCCGGCTTCGGGACGACCATCCCGCGCTCCCAAGCCTGGTCGACGATCGACTTCTCGATCAGCTTGATGCTCACCGGGTCGTCGTTGATGTTCAGGACGCACGACGCTTCACAGGGCGCCGGACAGATGCGACCGGTGATCTCCGGGAAGTTGTTCGTCGAGTGCAGTGACTCGATCGCGGAGGCGAGATCGTTGTGATAGACGTGGTCGTTCCAGTCGGGGATCAGGTTTCCGAGCGGGCAACCGGTGTTACAGAACGGAACGCCGCAATCCATGCAGCGTGCGCCCTGCAACTGGAGTTCGGCCTGCAGCACCGGCAGCTCGTATTCGCGGTAGTCCTTGACCCGCTCGGCGGGGGCGCGCTTGTGCGCGTCGCTTCGCTGGTACTCCATGAAACCAGTGATTTTTCCCACGATGTGTTCCCTGACTCGCTTCTAATTCGGAAACGTCGACGAACGACTAAGGCGTCATGGCCGCGGCCGACGACGGCTCGGCGGACACAATCTTTTGAGCACGCTGGCGGTCCATCTCTTCGAGCACTCGCCGGTACTCGATCGGCACGACCTTCACGAACATCGAGAGCGTCTTTTCCCACTGGTTCAAGAGGCGCTTCGCTTTTTCGCTACGGGTGAGCTCGTGGTGGCGTTCGAGAAGTGCGGCGACGAGCGCGGCGTCTTCCGCGGCAAGACCGCCGAGCTCCACCATCTCGAGGTTGCATCGGCTCTCGAACTTGCCGTCTTCGTCGAGCACGTAGGCGAAACCGCCGCTCATGCCGGCCGCAAAGTTGCGTCCGGTCTTGCCGATGATCACGACGCGGCCGCCGGTCATGTACTCGCACCCGTGATCGCCGACGCCCTCGACGACGGCGACCGCGCCGCTATTGCGAACGCAGAAGCGCTCTCCAGCGACGCCGTTGAAGAACGCCGTGCCGCTCGTCGCGCCGTACATCACCGTGTTGCCGACCACGATGTTTTCGTCCGACTTGAACGTCGTGCCCTTCGGCGGATGAATCGCCATCACGCCGCCCGACATGCCCTTGCCGACGTAGTCGTTCGCGTCTCCGGCGAGCGCGAACTGCATGCCGTCGACCATCCAGGCGCCGAAGCTCTGCCCGGCGGTCCCTTCGAAGTTGATTCGAAGCGTGCCGTGCGGAAGCCCCTTCTTTCCGAAGCGGCGGCTGAGCTCGCCGGCGAGCATGCCGCCCGCGGTGCGGTGCACGTTGCGGATGGTCTGCGTGAACTCGACGCGCTTGCCCGTCTCGAGCGTCTCTTTGCAGCGCTCGATGAGCTCCATGTCGAGCGAGCGCTCGACGCCGTGGTCCTGGACGATGGTCCGGCACACGTCGACGCCCGGGCCGCGGTCCGCGGGCTTCAGCACGTCCGAGAAATCGAGCCGCGACGCCTTCCAATGATCGATGTCGGTGCGGACCTTGAGCTTGTCGACTCGGCCGATCATCTCGGTGATGGTCCGGAACCCGAGCTCCGCCATGTACTTTCGCGCCTCTTCCGCGACGTAGAACATGAAGTTCACGACGTGTTCGGGCTTGCCCGTGAATTTTTTCCGGAGCTCCGGATCCTGCGTCGCGATGCCGACGGGGCAGGTGTTCAAGTGGCACTTTCGCATCATGATGCAACCCGAAGCGACGAGCGGCGCCGTCGCGAACCCGAACTCCTCCGCGCCGAGCAGCGCCGCGATGACCACGTCGCGGCCGGTTCGCATCTGTCCGTCCGCCTGAAGAATGGTGCGGCTCCGCAGGTCGTTCTTCACGAGCACCTGGTGTGTCTCGGCGAGGCCGAGCTCCCAGGGAACGCCGGCGTGCTTGATGCTCGTCTGAGGCGAAGCACCGGTGCCGCCGTCGTGACCGGCGATCAGGATGACGTCGGCGTGTGCTTTCGCGACGCCGGCTGCGACGGTGCCCACGCCCGCTTCCGCGACGAGCTTCACGCTGATCCGCGCTTTGGGGTTCGCCATCTTCAGGTCGAAGATGAGCTGCGCGAGATCTTCGATCGAGTAGATGTCGTGGTGCGGGGGAGGCGAGATGAGCGTCACCCCCGGCGTCGAGTGCCGGGTCTTTGCGATGATCGCATCGACCTTGTGGCCCGGGAGCTGTCCGCCTTCTCCGGGCTTCGCGCCCTGAGAAATCTTGATCTGAAGCTCGTCGGCGTTCACGAGGTAGTGCGTCGTGACGCCGAATCTCGCCGAGGCGACTTGCTTGATCGCGCTCCGTCGGTCATCGACGAAGCGCTCTTCACGCTCGCCGCCCTCGCCGGTGTTGCTCTTGCCGCCGATGCGGTTCATCGCCCGCGCCAGGTTCTCGTGCGCCTCGGAGCTGATCGAGCCGAAGCTCATCGCGCCGCTCGCGAACCGCTTCACGATCTGCGCCGCCGGCTCGACCTCGGCGAGGGGCACCGGCGTGTTTTCCTTCGAGAACTCCCAGAGGCCACGGAGCGTGAGCAAGCCGCCCGACTGGTCGTTGATGAACGCCGAGTACTCCTCGTAGCTCTTCACGTCCTCGAGCCGCACCGCGCGCTGCAAGGCGCTGATCGTCTTTGGGTTCCACAGGTGGCGCTCGCCCTGCGCGCGGTAGTGGTACACGCCGCCCATCTCGAGGAGCGGCGTCGGCGCGGTGCGCTTCGGGAACGCCCGCTCGTGCCGCATCGCGCATTCCTTCGCGATGACGTCGATGTCGATGCCCGAAATGCGGGACGCCGTGCCGGTGAAATATCGGTCGATGAGCTCCGGCGAGAGCCCGATGGCCTCGAAGATCTGCGCGCCCCGGTAGCTCTGCAGGGTGCTGATCCCCATCTTGCTCATGACCTTGAGCAAGCCCTTGTTGATCGCCTTGATGTACTTCGACTCGGCCTGCTTCGGGTCGCTGATGCCCGTGTAGCTGCCATCGCGGACCATGTCGTTCAGCGACTCGAGCGCGACGTACGGATTGATGGCGCCCGCGCCGTACCCGGTGAGGAGCGCGAAGTGATGCACTTCACGGGCTTCGCCGGTCTCGACGATGATGCCGAGCTTGGTGCGCGTGCCGTTCCGGACGAGGTGATGGTGCACCGCCGCTGTCGCCAGGAGCGCGGGCACCGGCGCGAACTCCGCGTTCGCGCCGCGATCGCTCAGGATGATGAAGCCGTATTCGTTCTTCACCGCGATCGAGGCGAGCCGGCAGAGCTCGTCGAGCGCCGCCTTCAGGCCGTCGCCGCCGTCTGCGACGCGAAACAGCGCCGGCAACGTCGGCGGCTTCCGCTGATGCATGATGTTCGCGTGCCGGAGCTTCGCGAGATCGCCGTTGGTGAGGATCGGGTGAGGCAACTCGAGCATCTGCGCTTGATCGGGGAGCTCGAAGAGCAAATTGCCTTCTGCCCCGATGTACGTCTTCAGGCTCATCACGAGCTCCTCGCGGATCGAGTCGATCGCGGGGTTCGTGATCTGCGCGAAGTGCTGCTTGAAGTAGTTGAACAGGAGCTGCGGTTCGTCCGATAGCACCGCGAGCGGCGTGTCGGTGCCCATCGATCCGACGGCCTCGAGCCCTTTTTCGGCCATCGGCGCCATCAAGATCCGGAGATCTTCGAGGGTGTAGCCGAACATCTTTTGCCGCGCGCGAAGCGGCAGCTTCTCGACGCTCTGCGGGGCGTCGTCCACGTCGTCGAGGTCGGCGATCGTGATCTTGTTGTCCTTCAGCCACTTGCCGTAGGGCTTCCGGCCGGCCAGGGCGTTCTTGATCTCGTCGTCGTCGACGATGCGACCCTGCTCGAGGTCGACGAGGAACATGCGCCCGGGCTCGAGGCGCCCCTTGCGCTCGATGTTCTCGGCCGGGAAATCGAGAACGCCCGTCTCGGAGCCCATGACGACGATGCCGTCTTTGGTGACGAGCCAGCGCGCGGGGCGGAGGCCGTTGCGATCGAGCACCGCGCCGATGCTGCGGCCATCGCTGAAACAGAGCGCGGCCGGGCCGTCCCAGGGCTCCATGAGGCACGAGTGATACTCGTAGAAGTCCCGCTTATTTTGCGGCATCTGCGCGTCGCTCTGCCACGCCTCGGGGACGAGCATCATCATCACGTGGGGCAGAGAGCGCCCCGCGTGGACGAGCATGTCCGCGACGTTGTCGAGGTTCGCCGAGTCGCTGCCGCCCGGGCTGACGATCGGCAAGATGTGGTGCGTGTCTTCGCCGAAGACGCGGCCGTCGAACACCTGTTCGCGGGCGCGCATCCACGCGGTGTTGCCGCGGAGCGTGTTGATCTCGCCGTTGTGACAGAGAACGCGGAACGGTTGCGCGAGCTCCCACGTGGGGAACGTGTTCGTGCTGAACCGCTGGTGCACCATCGCGATCGCGCTCACGAGCGCTTCGTCCTCGAGGTCGCGATAGAACGCCGACAGCTGCTCGGCGAGCAGGAGCCCCTTGTAGACGAGCGTCCGCGACGAGAGGCTCGGGATGAAGAAGCGCTCGGCTTCGTTCAGATCGCTCTCGCGCACCGTGCGCTCAGCCCACTTCCGAATGACATACAGCTTCCGCTCGAACGTCGTCTGGTCGAGACCCGACGAACCGACGAGGATCTGCTTGATGACCGGCGCACTCTGTCGCGCCATCGGGCCGAGCGAATTCTCGTCCACGGGAACGTCGCGCCACCCGAGAAACCGCTGCCCGGTCGCGAGCACCTTGTCTTCGACGATCTGCTGACAGCGACGGCGCTCTTGCGGGTTCCGCGGCAGGAACACGCAGCCCGCGCCGTACTCGCCGAGCGGCGGGAGCTTGATGCCGCGCTTGGCCGCCTCTCGCTCGAAGAACTCGTGCGGCATCTGGATGAGAATGCCCGCACCGTCGCCGGTGAGCGGGTCGCAGCCGCAAGCGCCGCGATGTACGAGGTTCAGCAGGATTTCGACCCCTTGCCGAACGATGCGATGCGAGGCCACGCCCTTGATGTTCGCGACGAAACCGACGCCGCACGCGTCGCGCTCGAACTGGGGGTCGTACAGGCCAGATCGCTCAGGTAGGCTGCTCATGGACGCTGATCTCCTAATGACAATCACGGGCAGTCTTCGGGCATTCGACCCCGGCGCGCCTTGGCCCCCCGAGAGCGAGGAAGCACGCGCGAAGCCGAAAAGGGCGATGAAACTGAAGCCAATTCGCGTCGATCGCCGAACCCGTCGGCAATGAATTGCTCGGGGCGAAAACCGACGGCCACGGGGGTGGCAGGTAGGATTGTGTACGCGGGACTCCCGGCCCGCAAGGGGGATCTCGACGCGGCGCGGCCTACGGCTTTGCGTCCTTGCAGCAGCGAAACCCGATCTCGTATCCCCAATCCGACTCATTGTGGAAACGCACCGTTGGACGACATCGGTCACGCACCGGCCCCCACCAGCCGCCCTTCAATCCCGACCGATTCGGATAGCGTTCGCCCGGCATGTCGACCCATTCGTTGACGTTGCCGTTCATGTCGAACGCGCCGAACGGCGAGACGCATCGCGGGAATGAACCCGACGGCTCGCGCTGGTCGAGCTTCCCGAACGCCCGCCGGCACTCGTCGTCCGCCATGCAGCCGTCCCATTGCTTGAACGGCGTCGTCGGTCGCGACATCCACGGTCGATCGATCACGCATGCCTTCGGGTCGCGTTCGTAGCCGGTCACGTACGGGAGCATGGCTTCGCCTTCGCACGCGAACGTCCACTCGGGCTCTTCGCAGAGGCGCTTTCCCGTCGCTCCGCAAGCCGTCTCCGCGCCGTGAAAATCCACGAGCACGGCGGGTCGCTCGCCGGCCCGATTGGGCCATTCGTAACGGTCCACGCAAAACCGCATGAGCTCGCGCTTCGACGAGACGCAGCGACTCGGCGAGGTGAACTTCAGACAGCGTTCGCTCTTGTCGTGGTTGGCTTCGTACTCGGGGTCGTGTGCTTCGCACTCTTCGTCGGCGGCCGGACAGAATGCGCCCTCGACGAGCACCATGTCTTCTGGGCACGCGGCCGTCGCGGGCGTCGCCGTGGGGACGGGGTCCGAAGCCGCCGTCACCGTCGTCGCGGGCTTCTCCTTCGCCGGCTCCGGGCCGGTGGGCGGGGGAGCGGTGCACCCCGAAACGGCGAGGGCGAGCGCCACGTAACGACGGCGGACCACGACCATCGTTTCATAGTCGCGCAGGCAAGTTCCCCCAAATTTTCAGCGATGCAACGGGGGGCGGCGTTCCTGGGCCGGCGGCTCGATGTGGGCGCCGGGAACTCCTCCGAAACCGGGCGCGGTGAGGTAGCCTGCGCCGGCTTTGGCTCTCTTCGGTCCGCTCGAGCCGCCCGGTCCACGCCGTTCGCGAGTCGTCGCAGCGTGCGTTTTGGTCGGCGGCGTCGCGGTGACCTTGGTCGCGTCGCGGGGGATCGGACCGACGTTCGCCGAGCTCGCGCGCGTCGGCGTGATTGCGCGGGCGACCGAGCTCTGGCGCGCCGTGACCGACTACGGCCCGAACTCGATGGTCTCGTCGAGCGCGGAGGCCATTTACGGCGAGCTCGCGCCGCACGGGGTCGGTCCCGCGCTGCTCTCCGGTTGGCTCGGCGAAGTGCTGGCCCACGCGAAGCTCCTCGACCGACTGACGGCCGATCGGCTCGGCTGGCTCTTCGCGACGGCTCTCGCGCCGCTCTCCGTGTACCTGATCGCAGAAGCGACGCACGGCGCGGTGGTCGGCGCGCTCGCGGCGTGTCTGCTCCTCGCGATGCCGCGCTGGACGCACGCGGCCGCGGTCGCATCGGAGCCCGCCGTCGTCGCGAGCCTGTGGCTCGGGATCCTCGCGGCCTACGTCCGGTCGCTGCCCCCGACTCAAGCCGTGCGACGCGGCGAGCGCGCGCCGAAATTTCGATGCACGGGCGTCCTCTTCGGCGTGGTCGTGGGACTCGCCGTCGTCTACTCGCTCGCGTCGCTTTGGATCTTGCCGCTCTTGATGGCGCACTATTCGCTCGGCACGCGCGGCGCGTTCCGCGCCTGGCGACAGGGGCGCGCTCCGGCGCCGACCGCGCTCCTCTGGGCCATCGTCCTGAGCCCGCCGATCGTCTTCGCTGTCTCTCCGCTTCTCTGGAAAGGAGGCGCCGCCACGATCGCCGAGTGGCTCCTCGTCCCCGGCCTCGAACCTCGCGTCGAACCGGCGACGTTTCTCGGCGCGCCCGTCACGGTCGCGACCATTCCCTGGGGTTACGCGGGCACTTGGCTCGTCGCGACGACGCCGATCGCGGTCGTCGTTCTCGGAGCGCTCGGCCTCGGGCGGCTCCTCGTCGATGCTCGGGCTCGGCGACGTGGCGTGCGGAGTCGGCCTCAGCGCGGGCTCGGGGCGTTGATCGTCCTCGTGCTCGTTGCGGTCGTCGTCGGCCCCGGTCTCACCCCGAAGGTGCTCCTGACGTTCCCGCCTCGGGTCGACGCGGCGCTTCCGTTTCTCGCGATGCTCGCGGCCGTCGGACTCGAGGGCGTCCTGCGTCATGTTCCCGGTCGATGGCTCCGCGCCGGAGTCGCGACGGTCGCGACGCTCGCGCTCTTCGCGGCGGGCGCGTCGCATACCCGCGTGGGCGCGGCGTCGTTCGGGCTGCTCTCGGGCGGCGCGGCGCGTATGCAACAGTTTCGCTCGTTCGACCTCGGCGACGGTAGCGAGGTCGCCGAGCTCGCTCCTGCGATCGACGCGCTCGGCCTGTCGCGCGTCTCCGCAGCCGCGCCGGACGTGCCGCGAAACTACTTTGCGGTGTTGCGCGACGTCGGTCGCGTGCAGACTCGTGTCGAGACGCCGCGCCCCGACGTCGGCGACCTCCGGATCGTGCGCGGAGCGGACGACCACGCGCTCGCTACCGTCACGGACGACGGCGCGACGCTATGGACGTTACGGCGAAAGTGACGGGATCGGTCGGCGCGCGAAGCGCATCGCCGAGACCCGACGCGCGCGCCACGGTGCGAGCGACGGCCGCCCGAATGGTGGCCTTGGCGGCGTGGACGATCACGCGGCGGCGCGCGCGCGTCACGGCCGTGTAGAGGAGCTCGCGCGAGAGCAGCGGCGAGTCGTCGTCGGGAAGCACGACGACCACGTCGTCGAACTCCGAACCCTGGCTCTTGTGGATCGTCATGGCGAACGCGGGCTCGTGAGGTGGCAAGCGCGCCGGTGAGAGCGCCCGAACGCCGCCGTCCCCGGATGCCGGAAACCCGACGCGGGGCGCGCCTTCAGTCGACCCCCGGAAAAGCACTCCGACATCGCCGTTGAACAGCCCGAGGTCGCGATCGTTTTTCGTGACCAGCACCGGCCGCACGAACCACGCGCGCGGTCCGAGGAGGTCCGCCTCGGTCAAGAGCTCTTCGATGGTCCGGTTGAGCCCTTCGACACCGAGCGGGCCCTTGCGATGCGCCGAGAGCACGCGAAACGCGTCGAGTCGTGCAAAGGCTTCTTCCGGGTTGCGGCTCGACGCGAGCGGCGCGAACCCGTCTCGCATGACGGAGGCGAGCCGCGGATGCTGAGCTCGAGCGCGCGACGGCTCGAGCAACACGAGCTCGTCGCTGGACGAAAACACGTCGAGCACCCGCTCGACGTCGCCCTGCTCGATCGCGCGGGCGAGCGCACCGACCGAGCTCGCCTGCGAAAATCGACGTCCGCGGGTCAACGTGACGATCGCGTCGTCGATCGGCGCGCCGCGTGCGCCGTCTGCGCCGACGAGCTCGACGGGGAGCGACAATCCGAATGCCCGCTCGAGGCGCTGGGATAGCTCCGCGGAGTAACGAGCGCCGGGCGCGGGTCCGCAAATGTCGGCGAGCACCGCGCCGGCTTCGACGGACGACAGCTGGAGTCGATCGCCGAGCAAGACGAGCCGCGCTTCCGGTGCGAGCGCGTCGAGGAGCTGCCGCATCAACGACAGATCGATCATCGACGCTTCGTCGACCACGACGATGTCGGCGAGCACGGTGCGGTCAGCCTCGAGAAACGACGGGCGCGGCGAGCGCTTCCGCCCGAGCGCGCGATGCACCGTTTCCGCGTGTTCCGGGATCCACTCGAGCAGCGCTTCCGGGCAATCGAGCGCCCGTTTCGCGCGCGTGGTCGACTCGGCGAGCCGCGCTGCGGCCTTTCCCGTCGGCGCGAGGAGCAACGCTTTCGGCGCGGCGACTCCGCGGGCGAGTAAATCTGCGACGGCGAGCGCGACGATCTTCGTCGCGGTCCACGTCTTGCCGGTCCCCGGTCCTCCGGAAACGATCGACAGCGTCGAGATCGCCGCCATCGCCGCGGCCATCCGCTGAAAATCCGTCGTGCCGTGCTCTGCGGACCCGAAGAGTCGTTCGAGGAGCGCGCGCGACGCGGCTCGATTCGCCGGCTCGACGTGGTTCGCGGCGCGCGCGCGAAGCGCCGTCGCCACGGCGCGCTCGTCTTCCCAATGGCGCCGCAAATAGAGTCGGTCCTTCGCGTCGAGGACGAGCGGCGAAGTGCGAACGCCGTCGCTCACGAGCGAGCTCGTCGCGAGCGATTGCCGCCACGCCGCGAGCGCCGGATACGTGTCGCTCGTCAGCTCGGCGTCGTCCTCGACGGAAATGCGGCGTGCCGCGAGGCGCGCGAGATCGGCGCACACGTGACCTTCCCGCGTCGCGCGGCTCGCCGCGGCGACGCCCAGCAAGACGTCGCCGTTCGCGTCGCCCGCGAGATCGGACAGGGTGAGCGCGAGCTCGACGTCGAGCGCCGTGAATGCGCCCTCGTTCGACAATCGTCGGAGTAGTTCGTTCATGCGCGCGCCTCGCGAATCGTTCCGAGCGTGCGAGAGAGCCCCTCGATCGCCGCCGGCTCGGGGCGATCGAAGAACACGCCGGTCGACGGCCCGCGCTCCTCGGCCATTCCCCGCAAGAACAAGTAGAAGACGCCGCCCAGGTGTTCCGCGGGAGCGTAGTCTCGAAGCCGAAGCTCGAGCGTGCGATGCAGCGCCACGCAGTACAGGTGGTACTGCAGAAAATAGTGATGCCTTGCCATCGAGTCGACGAGCGAAGGCTGTCGATAGTGTGACGGCGCGTCGCCGAGATAGTTCGATTTGTAGTCGACGACGTAAAATCGATTCTCGTGCTCGAAGACCAGGTCGATGAACCCGCGAAGAAACCCCGCGAGCGGCTGGAACCCGAGGGCTTGAACGCGATTCGGATAATCGCGAGGGTAGGGGGCGCTCTTGCGCTCGCGGAGCACTTTGGCGAGAGCATTCGCCGTCACCAGCGACCCGGCTCGGCTCCGTCGATCGTCGCCGAGCGGAAAGGTGAACTCCATTTCCGAAACGCGCTTGTCGCGCGCGATACGCTCGAGGCAAAGCGCGGGATTTTCGGCGAGGAGCGGCGTGCGAAGCGCGCTCGCGAGGGCGTCCGTGACCTGAGGCGCGAGGTCCGGCGCGGAAAACCCGTGCCGCGCGAGGCTCGATTGAACGGCGCGCGCCAGTTCGTCGGGGTCCTTGCGTTCGAAATCGGCCTCTTCGAGCGCCAGGTGGAGCGCATTGCCGGCGCGCGGCCCGCGCGGAAAATCATGGAGGGGCACTTTGGGGCCGACGACGACGGGTTCGACCGGTCCGGCGTCGAGCGGTGCTTCCGGATCCAGATCGCGACCTTCGTCGATCGGCGCGTGGACTTCGGCGCCCGCCGTGAGCGAGGTGAAGCTCGACGTGCGAAACCCCGGACCGAGCCGCCGCTTGAGTGCGCGTGCAACCAATGCGGCGCTGGTGGTCCCATCCCCGCGCCACGGCGGCGCGGAGCCGGCGTCGGGCGTGCGGATGCGAATCGCGCCGTCCGATTCATGGGCGAGCGATCGCACGTCCTCGAGCATCGTCTCCTCTTCGACGCTGTCGGCGCCGCTGGTCGCCCGGAGCGGATGCTTCGCGTCGAAGAGGTGGGCGAGCGCCGACTTGCTCGCGTCTTTGAAAGGCCCCCACACGACGACCGTCCGATGCTTGGCCCGCGTCAGCGCGACGTACGCGAGGCGGAGACCTTCGGCGCACGCTTCGGATTCGGCTTGTTGTCGCGCTTCGCCTTTTCGATCCTTCGGACGGATGTCGAGCACCATCCGGTTCTCGTGCGCGGGGTCGTGATACCGGAGGTTGTGCTCCTCCTTCTGGAGAAGTCCCATTTTTCCGAAGAGGAACGGCAGATACACGATGGGGTATTCGAGCCCCTTGCTCCGATGCACCGTCGTGAGCTGGACGCGAAACTCGTCGCTTTCGAGCCGCACTTGCTGCGCCTCGGGGGCGACGTCGAGGCGTGCGCTCTTCTCCAGGCGAACCAGATCGAACCACGCGAGGAGTCCCGACACCCCGAGACGCCGCTCGGACGCTTCGCGATGCAATAGCTCGGCGAGGTGCATGAAATTCGTGAGGCGTCGTTCGCCTCCGCGCGATTCGAGGAGCCGCTCGGAAACGCGCAGATCGGTAAACAAGCGGCGCATGGCGGTCAAAAAGCCGCTTCGCTCCCAGAGATCGCTCCACCGTGAAAAATCGGTCGTCCATCGCTCCCAGCGCGCTTCGTCTTCGCCGAGATCGAACAGCGCCGTCGCGTCCAGGCCGAGTAAATTCGTCGAGAGCGCCGCGCGAACGGCGTCCGCGCTTCGTGGATCGGCGAGCGCGTCGAGAACGCGCGCCATGTCGTCGGCCTCGTCGGTGTCGAGCACGCTCTGATCGCCGTGGAGGACGTTCGGGATCCCGAGCGCCGTCAGCGCGATCTGAACTTCGCGCGCTTCCTTGTTGCTTCGCGTGAGCACGGCGAAGTGGCCAGGGTGCAGCTCTTCTTCGGTGATTTTGCCGGTCGAGGTTTTGTGTCGCAGCGTCGTTTTCGACGCGAGCGTCTGCGCAATGTCGCGCGCGACGAGCTCGGGCACCATTTCCGGCTTGGGCGACGTGCGTCCGCGACCATTTTCTGCCGGCATCTTTCCGACGAACAAGACGTCGAGACCGCTCACCGGCGCACCGCCCAGCGACAACGCGTCCGCGCGCTCCGGCGGAGATCGGACTTGAGAGAAGTCGATGCCTTTGAGCAAAAATGGCTCCGGCGATCGGGAAAACACCGCATTCACGGCCCGAACCAGCGTCGGATCCGAGCGAAAATTGGTGTCGAGCGTGAACGGTTCACCCGCCTGGTGCGACGCTTCGAGGTACGCAAAAATGTCGGCGCCGCGAAAGCCGTAGATCGCTTGCTTCGGATCGCCGATGAGAAACAAGGATGCGCCCCTCGTCGTCGCGTAGACCTTGCGAAAAATGTCGTACTGAACCGGGTCGGTATCCTGGAATTCGTCGATGAGTGCCGCGGGAAATCGCCGCCGCAATGTCGCGGCAAGCGCGCGTCCCCGCGGCCCGTTCAACGCCGCGAAGACGCCGTGAATCAAGTCGTCGAACGACATCACCGAGATTTCGGCGGAGCGCGCCGGAAGCTCCGAGCGGACGCGGTCGACGAGATCGCGCTGGAGCGCGAGCGCCCAATCCTCGAACGCGGCGTTCAAAGACTCGGCCGCGGTGATCAGCTCCTGGCAAGCGTCGAACGCGGCGTGTTTGGGCTCGATGCAGTTTCGTTTGACGGCTTTCCGGATCGACGCCGTCGTGAGTCGCCGGAAATCGTCGGAGATGCCGATCAGCGAGTCTTCGGCCGTCGCGTGCGCCGCTTCCGCCTCGGCGAGCGCCCGCTCGCGGATCGCGGGGCTGTACGAATTGCCGTTCAGCGCCTGGGTGGACAAGAGGAGGGTGCGCACCTCGCTCTTGCCGGTCGACCACGCCTCGGCGTAGTGGCGGC
>Ga0265320_10001926_pt1 | contig 14659 bp, 11 predicted proteins | sample 4827metaG_FD_202087 | JGI IMG/M metagenome (GOLD analysis project Ga0265320, IMG submission 202087) | Rhizosphere microbial communities from Carex aquatilis grown in University of Washington, Seatle, WA, United States - 4-8-27 metaG | ecosystem: Host-associated > Plants > Roots > Rhizosphere >...
ACCTCACCACGCCCAAGGTAGCGCGGCTCGCCCTGATACCGACAACTGCTGCTACCGCTGAAAGCAGCCCTGTGAAGTCTGCTCCGTGGAAGTGCCGTCCTGGGCGCATTGCACCGTCCAGGACGCACCCGCACTGGCTGGATCGGTACTGTTGATCCTGACCTTACCGCTGGCGCTATCGCAGACAATGGTTGATCCCACGGTGCTGGTCACCTGCGCCTTGCTCGCGTCATATGTTTGGCCCGCTGCGAGGACACCGCTGCCGATAGTGTCAACCTCGGCAGCAATGTCGCCTTGTGAGCTGGATCTCGAATAGTAGAGAGTCTCGCCCGCCTGGGCATTGCCCGCGAACCCCGCAGTCGCGTTGCCGTCACTCGCGGCTACCGTAACCAGGTTGCCGCTACTATCGGTAAACTTCGTCTCACCGGGGGCGCACGTGGGCAGGTCTGCGGATACGCCCTGCGCGCCGCCCATGGACAACCCGGCGGCTCCGCCCGTCGAGCTGCCACTGCCTCCGCTGCTGCCCGTGCCGCCACTCGCTGCGGCGGCTCCGCCCGTTCCCGAAGCGCCACTCCCCCCGCCGTTCGAGCCTGAGCACGCCGTGAGCGTGCCGACGCACACGGCAAGCCTGGCCACGATCCGCGCCGCTGTTGCAATTTCCGATCGCATTTTCTCGTCTCCTGCGCACAAGGCCCGCGTTTTCACGGGCGATCACAAATGGTCGTCCGTCATGGACGATCATTTAGGATCGTTCTAAGGCGCACGCAACAAGCAGCACGCTCCCTCGCGTGCCGGACCGTCCCGAAGCAGCTTTGCGGCGCGTCGCCAGGCGCATCGCGGAAATTCGCCGTGCGAAGGGCTTCACCCAGGACGAGATGGCGGAAAAGCTGCGCTGCGCGACGAGGAACTACCAGCGCATCGAGTACGGCCAGAACATCACGATCAAGACGCTGACGCGTATCGCGAACCTGCTCGGCGTCACCGTGACCGACCTCGTTCCCCCGCCTCCGCCGCCGAAGCCGCGTCGGGCGAAGACCGCGCGCGGCACTCCCGCGTCCGAGTGAGCCGCGCGGCAAACGCCGCCCGGATTTTTCTCGGCGCGATCAGGTTTGCTGCCGTCTGGAAAAATGACTACGCCGACCAGCGCTCGGGCCAGGCGCGATGGCATGCCCGGCTGCGCGGTCGAGCGAGACGTCGGTGAACGGGAGAGGGCAGTAAACCCTTGCGAATCAACATTACATTGCACGCTATTGCTGTCGACCTTGCGGCCTAACGTTGCTGCCTGTTGGGTGGAGTTGAGGGAGCACATTTCACAAAGTTGAAACACTGAATACTCACAGGCCACGTAGCGTCCTCCCCCTGTGCTGCCCTGCGTCGCGGCGGCTTCTTCAGGTTTATCAAGAAAAGGGGTGGCGGATGGAACGTGATCAAGTTCGCGCAGGCGTGGCGATGTCGCATTTGATGAACCCGTGCCTTCGCGCGCTCCCGCGAACACGCATGCAACGAGCAACGGTGTACCGCCGGCTCGTCGTTCTCCTGGCGGTCGTATTTGGCTTCTGCTTTGCGTCCGCGCGCGCCTCCGCTGCCACGCGCGTCATATGGGTTCCGACGCCCGGCACGAACGCCTATACCATCGGGGCGTACGCGGTTCAGGGTCTTAACCTTTGCACGCCGCTGAATCCGACGACAGGCGTTCTCACCGTGAAGCCCGTCAACGGCGGTACGGCGACGGTCACCCCGCAAACGTTCAACAACAACCCGAGCTGCCCTGGCGTTAGCTTTTCCGGGCAGGCCACGTACTTCCAGTATATGGCAACCGACGGCGTGAGTTCCGGGTGGGACTATTTTCAGGTCCAGTACACGACGCCCATCGGCTCCGTGACTTTCGACGTAGTCATCATCGAAGGCGCGGGAATCCTGGGAAGGCGGCCGCCCAGCCCGTGCAAGGGCTGCGAGGCCATGAACGGAGCCGTTTCCGGGCCGCAACCCGGCGAAGATGACTTTCTCGACGGGAGCTCCGCCGACGTCTCGCGGGAAGGACTCGCCGCGGTCGCGGCACCTATCGACGTCGCTTCGGGCAACGTGTTCTACGAGCACACGGATTACACGACCGCGGGCCAGAACCCTCTTTCCTTCACGCGCTACTACAACAGCGGCGCAAGCCGGAACAGCTACGCAACGTCCTTTGTGGACATCAGCGAAACGAGCCACAACTGGCGTTCGAACTTCGACCCGACGATCGACGTGCTCAGCTCCGGTGCGGTGGTGGCCGAGCGTCCCGACGGGCGCATTCTGCCATTTTTCCTCGTGGGCTCGACCTGGACGCCAGACTCGGACGTGGACTATCAGCTGACCCAGTCCGGGAGCACCTGGACGCTGACCGGTCCCGACGACACGGTTGAAACCTACGACAGCGTTGTGGCAGGAGCGCTTTCCGGCAAGACAGCGACGCTCACGAGCATCCAGGCGCGCAACGGCTATACGCAGACGCTTAACTACACGGGCGCGGTGTTGACCTCCGTGACCGACTCGTATGGCCGCTCGCTGTCTTTCGCCTACAACTCCGACGCCACGCTCGCAAGCGTCACCACGCCCGATCACACGACGATTTCCTACGGCTACACGACCGCTTCAGGTGGCCGCATATTGAGCTCGGCCACCTATCCGACATCGCCAGCGGAGACGATGTCCTATCACTACGCCAACGCGAGCCTGCCCTTCGCGCTGACCTCCGTTACGGACGAGAACGGCGACACGTTCGAGAGCTGGACCTACGACACGAACGGACGCGGTGCCACGAGCGCACGGGGCGGCAGCCTCGGCGCGAACGCTTACAAGGTCGCGTATCCGAGCGTCGGCGCGACGACGACGGTGACCAACGCGCAGGGCGTGACGGACACCTACACCTTTGCGCGACGGGCGAACGGCGTGGGGCTGCCCCAGGTGACGCAGATCAGCCGCGCCGCGACGAGCAGCACCGCGGCGGCGACGAAGACGATCGCCTACGACGCAAACGGGTACATGGCGAGCGCCACGGACTGGAACGGGAACCAGACGACCTACACGAACAACGCGCACGGGCTGCCGACCTCACTCACCGAAGCGGCGGGCACGACCGCCGCGCGCACGGTGGCGATTACCTATGACCCGAAGTTCGTGCATCTGCCGGCCACGATCACCTCGGCGGGCGTCACGCGCGGCTATACCTATGACAGTGGCGGCGAGCCGCTGACGATAACGCTCACCGATACCACCACGACGACCTCCCCCTATTCGACCAACGGTCAGGCCCGCACCTGGACCAACACCTGGGCGAACTTTCTGCTTGCGACGACGAAGACGCCCGCCGGCAACGTCACGACCTTCGGCTACGACAGTTCCGGCGCGCTCACCTCCATCACGGACGCGCTGAACCACGTGACGAGCGTGACCTCGCACACGGGCGGCGGCCGTCCGCTGACCATCGTCGATCCGAACAGCGTGACCACGACGCTCACTTACGACCAGCGCCAGCGGCTGCTGTCGAGCACGGTCGCGATGAGTGCGGGCGCGCGCACCACCGGCTTCGCGTACGACAAGGCCGGAAACCCCACCAAAACCACGCTGCCGGACGGCTCGTTTCTTCTTGACGGCTACGACGCCGCGCACCGCCTGACCAAGGTGACGGATGCGCTGGGCAACTACACGAGTCTCACGCTCGACACGCTCGGCGACGTCACGGCAACCAACGTCTACGATAGCGGGGGCACGCCGCAGGCGCAGCACGCCGCGACCTTCGACGCGCTCGGCCGCACCCTGACCGACGTCGGCGGACGCGGTCAGACCACGACCCTGACCTACGACGCGAACGGCAACGCGCTCACGGTCACCGACGGCCTCGGGCACACGACGACGAACACGTTCGACGCGCTTGACCGACTGAGCACGAGCACAGACGCGAATAGCGGCGTCACCACGACCACCTACGATGCCCACGACCGCGTGACCGCCGTAAAGGACGCCAACGGTAACGCGACCTCTTACGTCTTCGACGGATTCGGCGACGTCATCGGCCAGACGAGCCCCGATACGGGAACAACCGTCTTCAAGTTCGATTCCGACGGCAACCTGACGACCAAGACCGACGCGGCGGGCGTGGTGGCGAACCAGGGCGCGGATGCGCTCGATCGGCCGACATCGATCGCCTATCCGGCGGATGCGGCGCAGAACATCACGTTTACCTACGATGAAACCGGCACGCCTCACGGCGACGGTATCGGCCGCCTGACGTCGGTGACCGATGCCGCAGGCGCAGTGACGCTCGGCTACGACGAACGCGGCGGCGTTCTCTTGAATCGCCGGACGAGCTCGGGCGCGAACCATGACGTCGTACCGACCTACGACGCCGCGGGCCGACCAAGCGGCGTCACCTATCCTTCCGGGCTCCAGATCGCCTACGGGCGCGACGCGCAGGGCAATATCAACGAGGTTGATGCGTACCCGAACGGTTCGTCCACTGCGTCCGTCGTCGCGACGCTGACCAACGCTCCGTTCGGCCCCGTGAACTCGATCAGCTATGGCAACGGGCTCAAGAGCCTTATCGGGCTCGATGCCGACTACGCCGTCAGCAACATTTCCGTGAGTGGCACCGCCGGCAAGCTGCAAGACCTGACCTATACGCCCGATGCCGCGAATAACATCACCGCCATCGCCGACGCGGTGAATGCGGCTAATAGCCAGACGCTGGGCTACGACGCGCTCAACCGGCTGACGAGCGCCACAAGCGGCAGCGGTGGCTACGGCAGCCTCGCATGGGTCTACGACGGCGTCGGGAATCTCAAGACTCGCACAACCGGCGGGATGGCGACGACCTACGGATATACCTCAGGTACGAACCAGCTCGCGAGCATCACGCTTGGCAGCGCGACCACGGCCGTCGCCACGAACGCGAACGGCAATATCACGAGTATTCCGCCGGCCATCGGCGGAGCTGTCGCAACGTTCGCGTACAGCGTTGCGAACCGGCTCGCCTCGGTGAGCGGTGGCAGTGCCACGGCCACCTCGTACGCCTACGGCTTCGACGGGCACCGCATCACGAAGACCGATAGCGGCAGCGGCGCGACAACGCTCTTTGCCTACGGCCTTGGCGGCGAACTGCTCGAGGAGAAGACCGGCAAAGCCGTCACGGACTACATCTATGCGAACGGCACGCTTCTGGGCACGTTCGCGCCGAATCCTGCGATGTCCGCGATTGCCGGTGCCGCGCGCAGCGATAGACGAACGGCGCTGCTCTCCGGTGACGGTGACCGGATGGCGTCGGCGCAAACGCGCAGATGGCTAGACAACGCCGCGCTCTTGTCACTCGCGGGAGTGCTGCTTGCGGCGATAGGGTTGCACACCCGGAGACGCCTTGCTCCGGTCCTGGCGTTGTCCGCCCTTGGCTTCCTGTTCGTCTCTTGCAGTTGCGAGGACAACAATAACCCCCCTCCGAGCAACGTTGCGGACGCGGGTCACGATGCGCGCGTTGCAACGACTGACGGCGGTCAGGTTCGCGATTCGGGAACTTCGTCTATGGACGCGGCGAACGACGGCCGCGCCGCGATGCCCGACAGCGGCAACGGCGCTGATTCGGCTACGCCTCCGACGGATGCCGGTGGCGACTCGGCGACTACGACGATGGAGGGCGGCACCGTATCCGGCGGTGATGGTGGATTGACCGCCCTCGGCGCGCTTTACTACGTGCACACTGATCACCTCGGCACGCCGCAACTCGTAACGGACGGAGCTCAAAAGGTCGTCTGGAGCGCGACATACGACCCCTACGGAACGACTAACGACGCAGCGGGCAGTGCCACGCAGAATATCCGCCTGCCGGGACAATTCTTCGATGCGGAGACGGGTCTCCATCAGAACGGGTTCCGCGACTATATGCCGGACCTCGGGCGCTATCTGGAGTCGGACCCCATCGGGCTCGGAGGAGGAATGAATCCGTATGCGTACGCCAAGGGGAATTCGTTGAATAGAACAGACCCGCTGGGGCTGGTGGACGCGGAATTCACGTTTCCCTGGGACCCAACCTATTCGGAAGACGCAGCGTTCAATCCGTCGAAGTTCTATACTTATGCCGGACACGGCAGTGCCAACAATCCGAACGTGCTACTTCCGACGGCCGAATCGACAACAGGGTATACTGTCAAGGAAGTCGGTGACTACATTCTCTCCCACGATTGGGATAGGAAGAAGCCAATTCTTGCGGTCCAGTGCTATGCCACAAGAGGAGGCAGGGAAAGCTTTGCAGGTCAGTTAGCTCAGTATCTAGCTGACGCAATCCAAGCACCAGTTACAATCGTCGGATCTTCGGATACAATGCGTCCCGAACGCTGGAGACTGCCGGGCACGAACTTCTACTACGGGGGTCCTGATCCCGGTCCGGGCGGATGGCGTACGATGACAATGAGTCCAACATCTAACCAGTAGGGCATATGAGGGTATTCTTTAGTTTCATGGCGGTCGCACTCGCTTTAGCGGGCTGCGTGGAGGCACCAAGCAAGTGCCTGAGTCAGGCCGCCGAACATCAGGTGCGACAAGGTCAAGGCTGTCACAACTGAGCTGAATAATCGTCGGGCCGGAGGCGTCGTAAGACACCTCCGGCGAACCACGAACCGGTCAGCGCCGCCCTGGTCGCTCCGTTGTCGCGGCCCTGCGCCGTTCACGGCGCCCGCTGACGCGCAGGGCGGCATGGATAGCCTAGCGGAACGCTGGGCTGGACTTACGACGCAGTAGGAAACCTCGCCTCGCGCACCGCTGGCGGCGCAACGACCACCTACGCGCTGACGTCGGGCACGAACCGGCTTGCGAGCTATACGCAGGGCAGCACGACGACGGTATCCACGAACAGCGACGGCAACATCACGAGCATCCCGCCGACCATCGGGGGCAGCGCCGCGACGTTCAGCTACAGCGCGGCGAACCGTTTTTCCGGCGTCACCGGGGGCGGCTCCACGACGGCGAGCTACGTCTACGATGCTTTCGGACACCGCTTCAGCAAGGTGACGGGTGGCGTGACGTCGCTGTACTTCTACGACCAGTCCGGCGAGCTGATAGCGGAGAAGAACGGGACCACGTACACGGACTACGCATGGGTGGATGGAATGCCCATCGCGGTGTTCCATCCGGGCGCGAGTCCCACTGCCAATCAAATCGACTACGTGTTCACGGACCGCCTCGGCACGCCGCAACAGGTGGATAACAACAGCCAGACGACGGTCTGGGCCGCGACCTACAAGCCGTTCGGCGAAAGTACCGTCACGACGAGCACCGCCACGCAGAACCTCCGCCTACCGGGACAATTCTTCGACGCGGAGACGGGTCTCCATCAGAACGGCTTCCGCGATTACATGCCGAACCTCGGGCGTTACGCGGAAGCGGACCTCGTCGGGCTCAATGGAGGGATCAATCCGTATCGTTATGCCAATGCGAATCCGTTCACGCTGGATTCGAATGAGCGTGGAGACATCGCCGATACACTAAACATCATCAACAATGGAACAGGGTCGCAAGTGGACGCGCTCCACCCGCATCGCTACAAGAACTTTATCGACCGTGCGACGGGTGCTCAATTGCCGACCTGCAATGGTAGCTACTGGGCGTACGACGTGCTCGATGCAACCGGACGTTCAACCAGCCCAATTGGACGCTTGATCATCGGAAACAGTGGTGGCATATTCTATACAAATAACCACTACTCGACATTTCACCGAATTGAAGCTCCACTTCCAGCCCCCAGAATGTCTGGGCTGTACTAACTATATTGTGTCTGCCATGCGCACTATCGAACTTGATGCGGCCACGTGGAGGAGTGTTGGCGATTTCTATGACGCGATTCTTCGTGCTATTGGCGCACCCAAAGCGCATGGGCGCAGCATTAACGCATTGATAGATTCAATGGCATTGGGTGGCATCAACGAAGTGGCTGCGCCGTACACTATACGAATCTGCAACACTGCAGTATTGCAAAATGATGTAATGAGTGAAATGGATTCGCTTCGCAGGGAGCTTCGTGAGGCGTCCAGGGAAGACGTGAGTCTGGAGATTGTAGCTTAGCATATTCAAATATGGCCGGGAGCTTCGCGAGAGGCTTCCGGCCTTCATCTATTTCCGGCGTTTGACATTGCCACCGAATCCTCTACGAATGGACGGCAGGAATAACGCTGCACTGAGGGCAGCGAGGGGAGGGAAGCCATGCACCACGGCGTGCCGTCGCATCAAAAGGCGTGGCGCGACCGCGAGCCCTATAGGGCAGCGGAATACCCACCGCCGCCCCGGCAAGCCTTCCATCACCCCCGAACGTCTCTAGGAGCCGCAGGCCACTGGATACACCTGGCGACGGTCGCGGCCCCGCTGCTTATACCCGAGATCGTGAAAGACCCTGAGAAGCGCTGGCGGTATCTGCGCATGGCCTCCGTGGGCGCTGCTATCGCCTCGGAAGCGGTCTGGACGCACAAGCTGTCGCAGGAGCGTAAGAAGGACGAAGCGTGCCAGGCGGCATCGCATGGAGCCGAGCGGTAAGGCAGGCGATGCTCTGCTTGAACAGAGAACGGCTCTCCTGAGAGAACCGCCCCCATCATCTTTACGGTCATCGCCTTCCCAGGCTGTACCGCGTTGATGACTATAGCGACCCCGAAACCCCCGTCATCATCTTTCTCAAATATCCCAGGGGCTCGGGGACAGCGTCCCCGTTCCAACACACTATAGCCCGGAGGCACGAAGCGCGTATTCAGAGCGCAGGCGAGTGCCGGAGGGCCCGACCCGTGCACAGCACGGGTCGTCATCTCCGATGCGAATACGCATCGCATGAACTCCGCCCCGAGCGGTATTCCCACCCTCATGCGTTTACAGCATGGGAGTCAATGCAACCGACGCACATACTCCCTCTTGCGTTTCCCGCGATGCTTGTATACCACATATAGCGAACCTGGAGGCAGCTGAGCGCGTACCAAGAGCGCTGGCGAGGCTGCCGGAGGGTTCGGCCCGTTGTCTCGCAACGGGCCGCCTTCGTTCGCCGCACTCGCTGCGGCGGACTCTGCCGTGATGGGGTTCGTTTTCGCGAACGACATCACTTCATATCACACGCTGCCGGACACCCTGTTCGGCAGACGCTTTGTTGCAACCTAAGAAGGAGTAGCCCCCTTGCGCACACAGAGTTTCAGTCTCAGAGTGCAAACGGTGCTACTTAGGACAGAGGACAAGGCGTGTGTTGTCAGACCGCGCGCATCAATCGCGCCCGGTCTGCAACACGCCTTGGCAGGGGGGAAGACGCTCCGCGTTCCCCCCGTGCACCCCCCTTTCGGGCATGGGGCATTCGCGCCCCCTTGCGACCCCTCGACACGCCGACGCCGGTGGCGTGTGCGTCCTGCCCGCCGCGTCCCGTCACGGGACTCGCGCGGCGCAGGCAGAAGGGCCTTGCCCCTCTGGTCTCCCGCGTCAGGGCGTTTCGCCGCCCCGACACCCACGACCAACCGTCCGCCGGTTGGATGCCGCCAGCGCTTCGCGGCGCTGGACCCGCAGCTGATGGAACCCCCGCATGGAATCTAAACCTCCTCCTCCGCAGGAACCGAAGGGCCGCCGTCAGCGCAGAGGCACCGAGACGCGCCGGATGCAGCATCGCACCACGCTGCGCTGGAGCGCCGAGGACTATGCGAGGCTCCAGGCGGAGGCGGATCGGGCGGGCGTGACGCTCGGCACGTTCATCCGGTCGCGCACGCTCGCGACGCCTACGACGCGACCGCGTCGCCGCGCATCGGTCGATCTGCTGGCGCTGACTAAGGCCCTGGCGCAGGTAAGCCGCGTAGGCGGCAACCTGCACCAGCTGGTCCGTCATCTGAACTTCGGCGGTATTCCATACCCCGACGAAGTCGTCGCGGCCCTGCGCGGCTTCGACGAAATGGTTGGTGCTCTCATGCACGCTATCGGGAGTGAGCGGCGATGATTATCGGGGGCGGCAGCAGGCGCGGAGCCAAGTGGTTTGCAGGCCATCTGATGCGCACCGACGGCGGGCAGCTCGTGCGGCTCGCCGAGGCGCGCGGGCTCGCCGGGTACGATATTCCCGGCTGGTTCCGGCAGATGGAGGCCGTCTCGTTCGGCACGCGCTGCGACAACTTCTTCTATCACGCGAATATCAACCCCCGCGAAGACGAGTCCCTCACTGAGGCGCAATGGCAGGAGGCCACCGATCGGCTGGAGCAGAACCTCGGCCTCGACGGCCATGCGCGCTTCGTTGTCGAGCACGAAAAGCAAGGCCGGGTGCACCGTCACGTCTTCTGGAGCCGCATCGACCCGGAGACGATGACGGCCGTCTCCGACAGCAAGACCTACCGCATCCACGAGAAGACGGCGGACGAACTCGAGAAGGCGTTCGGTCACGAACCGACGCCGCGCGGACGCGGGCCGGAGGGGAGGAACCCGGATAATTGGGAAGTCTTCCGTGGCCAGCAAAGCCAGATCGACCCCTATGACATCAAAGCCGAGTTAACGGAGCTCTGGCAGCAGGCCGACACGGGGAAGGCCTTCGCTGCCGCCCTGGAAGACCACGGCTATATTCTCGCCAAAGGCGACCGGCGGGATTTCGTGGTCGTCGACGCGGCAGGCGACGACCACAGCCTGGCGCGCAGAATAGGCGGCGTTCGCGCCGCTGACGTCCGCGCCCGCATGAAGGACATCGACCGCGACGCTCTGCCCTCGGTCGAAGAGGCCCGCGCCCTGGCGCGCGAGCGCCCCGATCGCGAGGACGGTGAGCCGGTGAGCATTCCCCCGGATGCGCCGATCATTGAACCGCAGCACGGAGCGGAAGCGTCACCCGCCGAAGCGACAGCCTTCGATCGCATGGCGGCCGACCTGCTCACGAGCACCCAATACGAACCCCCGGAAAAGAAATCCCAGGAGCGCAGGCGACCGGAGTCACCATCGCGTGAAGGCGAGCCCGCCTACGGATGGAACCCGGACGAAGACCTCTCGGCGTTTGACCGCACCGCCTCGCAATGGATGCGGGCGTACCGCGAAGCGGCGGGCGACGGGCTTTTCATCGCCGAGGGCATCGACTGGCTTGCGGGCAAGATAAAGCACCTGTTCTCCGGCACGCGCCGCGCAGAAGAACCCACGGCCTTCGAGCGCGCGGCTGACGAGATGACGGAGGCGACGCGCGCCAATGGAGGCGAGCCCTGCACGGCCGACGGCCAGAGCTTCTGGCAGCGCAGCGTCGCACTGTTCGCATCCGCTCGCGAACGGCTTGCGTCCTTCGTCCGCTCCAGCTGGCAGGAGCTCACGCAACGCTTCTCGCGCGACGCGGAGCGCGACGAGCAGGGACTGGAGAGGTAGCGAATGTCCGACGACCCGTTGTCCAAGTTCACCAGCCGGGTCCGCCCGAAGCCCGAAGCGGTTTCCCCGCCGCAGCCGACGCTGCCGCCGTCGCTCGTGCATCACGAGGCCGACGGCCGGGAGCCTTACGAGGCGTTCGACAACAAGATCAGGGCGATGAATATCGAGGTGCGGTGCTTCCGCACCGGCCTGTCCTATTCGATCCCGTACGGCCATATGGGCGGCATCCTGTTCGAGTTCGTAACCGGCAAGCGGCTCAAGTTTACGGGCGGCGGGTTCGGCGTCGCTATCGAGGGCCGCAACCTGCGCGACATCCTGCTCGCGCTCAACCTGCATACCTGCGGCTTCATCCAGGAGTTCAGCCCGGCGCATCACATCGTGCCGCAGCCCGTCGACCCCGCAGCCCCGTTCATCGAACGCATCGACGTCGAGGTGCTGCGGCCGACGAAGCTGGATGGAAGCGCTCGCCCGCCGGAGGCCGACAAACCTTAAGCGAGATTATTTCTCGCGTCGCTTGCCTAATGGCGATGTGCGCCGTGCCTCAACCTGCTCGGCATGCGATGCCTCACTGCCGCCTGCCCGTTCCTGCAGTAGCTTCCGCAGAGCGTCCTTTGGATCGTTCGGACTGCGCAATGCCGCGTATACGAACAAGCTGGGGCTAACCTCCGTGAATTCCTCATCCGTCGAAAGCTCGGCTGCCCCCTTCTGCACCTTTCGTAGCGCTTCCTTGGGGTTCGACGTGTTGCCCATCGCCACTCTGGTAAATACCCACGGTGTATGGCGGAACTGGGCGAACTCGTCGTCATCAGCAAGAATCTCGATCGTTTTCTGTATTTTGCGGAGCGCCTCCTTGGCATTGAAGGGGTGGCGCACGGCGATATCGCGCAGCAGACCCGGCGAATCGTGGAATGCGGCGAATTCGTCGTCATCAGCAAGTGCGGAGGCGTTCTTTGCGACCCTTCGTAGTGCGCTTTTTGGGTCTGAGGAATGCTCTACCGCGATTCGTCGTACCAGACCCGGTGTGTCCCGAAAGGATTCAAATTCATCGTCGGTGGCGATTTCAGCGACGGCGCTCTGCGCCCTTCGCAGTACCTCTCTCGCTTCATTCGGACTGCCCACAGCGAGACGCGCGAGTAACGATGGAGCATCCCTGAATTCGGCGAATTCAGGGTCGCTGATGAGTGAGCCGAGGGTTTTGGCTCTCTGGCGGAGGGCGCTCTTCGGGTCGTCCGGGTTCCTTAGCGCCACGTCGACGAACACGCTCGGGGTGTTGCGGAACGGCTCGAACTCCTTGTCGGCTAGCAGTGCGGCGGCGGCCTTTTGCGCTTTTCGCAGTGCCTTGCGTGGATCGCTTGGATTGCCAACAGCAACGGCCACGAACACGCCCGGCGAATCCCTGAATTGCACGAACTCGTCTTCTTCGGCGAGTGCGGCAATGGTCTCCTGCAGCCTACGCAGCGCTCCTCTCGGATCTGCCGGGTTGTGCATGGCTACATTCGTGAAGACCCAGGGCGTGTCCCTGAGCTGAGCGAATTCCGACTCCTTCGAGAGCTCGGCGACATTCGCGCGCAAGCGCAGGAGCGTCTCACTCGGGCTCGCTGGAGTGTTCATCGCCGCCTGTTTGAGGATGCTCGGCGTGCTGCTGAATTCGGGGAACTCCTTCGCCAGTTCGGGCCCGACCGCGCCGTTTAGTATTGTGACCGACACAAGACGTTCAGCCGGTGCCTCCAGCGACTGCGCATTGACCCAGAGCTCGGTCAACAGCAGGGAGAAAATATCCGGCCGCAATTCGTCGGGAACGGCGTGTTTCGTCCGTCGCGCCACCTCCTCGAAGCGCTCCAGCATGCGCTCTGCGACCGCCGGCTGGACTGCGTCATCCGCAGCGTGCGCCATTCCTGAGATGACGGCCGCGTGAATCGCCGCCCGCTGGCGATCGGGCAAGAACGTTTGCCCGGTGAAAGGCTTTCCCGTCGCGGCGCGCGCGTTGCGCACTTCGTCGATAAATTGCCTCGCTGCCGATGACGGCCGCTTCCCACCCATATACCCGAACGCACGTAGTTAGAATCATTGTCATATAAACATCTCACGCTAACTGTGCAACAGTGGGCATGTAGCGCGCCCTAGGGGGTGTCCCAAGTGGTTTCACGCGCCTCCGGTGAGGTCCTGAAGCCAGATCATCGAGCATGCGACCTGGAGGAGGGCGAGATAGTTCCGCGAGGTCTTCTCGAAGCGCGTGGCAAGAGCCCGGAAGCGCTTGAGGTCGTGAAAGAAGACCTCGACGCGGTAGCGTACGGCGTATCGGCGTCGGTCGAGACGCGGCTTTTTCTTGCGAGTCGGGTTCGCATGAATGACGGGCTTGATCCGCATCGAACGCAACTGGTTGCGAATAGCGTCGGAGTCGTAGCCGGTGTCGGCTATGAAGGCTTTGCCACGCGCGTGGTTTTCGATGATCGCCGCGGCGACGGTTGACTCGTGCTGCTGGCCCGGCGTGAGCTGGACGTGTAGGGGCCCGCCCCTTCGTGTCGACGAGGGCGTGGATCTTCGTGGAGAATCCACCTCGAGAACGACCCAGCGCATTGCTGATGATCCCCCTTTTCCGCCCGCAGCATCCTGGTGGGCTCGAACAACCGAAGCGTCGATGATGACGCCCTCGTCGTCGGCTTCTAGCTGGAGCGCCTTGAAAATGGCTGTCCAATGTCCGCGCAGCGACCAGTTCGAGAACCGGTTGTAAACGGTCTTCCATGACCCGAAGCGTTCCGGAAGATCCCGCCAAGGGATACCGGTCTTCGCGCGGTAGAGAACGGCATCGATGAAGGTGCGGTCGTCGAGTTTCGGATTCGGACCAGGTCGGGATGGCACGAGCAGTCGAACCATCGCCCACTGGGCATCCGTCAGTGCATGGCGGTACGTCACGCCCAGCTTTGATCATACTGAGCCGCGCTGAGCAAGCGTTCTCTCCGCCGTCGATCCCAAGTGATCGAAATGATCTACGAAAAATTTGGGACGCCCCCTAGAGCCGGCGGAGCCCATGGCCCCCCATGGCCCCCCCTTGGGGTCGAGATGCTGCGATTGACGCAGTCCGGCCGCGGCGCATCCTTCATACATTCCGGAAAGACGCGCGCTTGGTCGACTGCCTCCTTCAGTTCCGCTGAACACGCCCGGCCATTCGTGCGGCCGATACACTGTATCGTTTTGATTCAGACTGCGGATTCCGTTCAACTTGAGCGCTCGTTCCGGCGGGACTTGAGCGGACGTTCCGGAGCACGTGAACGCGATCGGAGCGAAGCGACGAGTGATGGGGGTCAGG
>Ga0265320_10001927_pt1 | contig 14658 bp, 16 predicted proteins | sample 4827metaG_FD_202087 | JGI IMG/M metagenome (GOLD analysis project Ga0265320, IMG submission 202087) | Rhizosphere microbial communities from Carex aquatilis grown in University of Washington, Seatle, WA, United States - 4-8-27 metaG | ecosystem: Host-associated > Plants > Roots > Rhizosphere >...
CAGCGATGACGGCAGGCCGTATTCGCGCAGCAGGGCGTCGATGTCGCTGGCCAAAGCCGGATTGCCCAACTGCCCCGCCGACAGGTTGACCGCCACCGGCAGCGCATTACGTCCGTCCGAGCGCCAGCCGGCCATGGTCTCCAGGGCCTGGCGCAGCACCGTGTCGCCGATGGCGGCGATCAGGCCGCATTCCTCGGCCACCGGAATGAAGCGGGCGGGCGGCACCATGCCGTGCTCGGCGCAGTGCCAGCGGGCCAGGGCCTCGAATCCGGTGACACCGCCCCCGAGCAGCCGGACCTTGGGCTGCAGGTGGATGAACAGCTCGCCGTCGCGCAGGCCCCGGCGCAGGCTTTTCTCCAGCTCGCGGCGCTCGATCATCTGGCGGTCCATGGCGGCGGTGAAGAACTGATAGCCCAGCCGGCCCTTCTCCTTGGCCTTGTACATGGCGATGTCGGCCTTGCGGATCAGGGTCTCGGCATCGGTCCCGTCATCGGGCGCCATGGCGATGCCGATGGAGCATCCCACCTCGATGGCCTGGGCATCGATGGCGAAGGCGTCGCTCATCACCGCCAGCACCCGTTCGGCCAGTTCCACCGCCTTTTCCCGGCTCTGGATGTCGGGAGCCAGCAGGATGAACTCGTCGCCACCATGGCGACAGACGATATTGTGGCCGCCCTCGATGGAGCGCAGACGGTCGGCCACCTCGACCAGCAGCCGGTCGCCGAAGCTGTGGCCGAGAACGTCGTTGACCACCTTGAAGTTGTCCAGATCGATGAACAGCAGGCAATGCAGTTGCCGCGCCCCGGTCTCGGGCAGGATCTCGTCCAGCTTCTCGCGCAGCACCACCCGGTTGGCCAGCCCCGTCAGGGCGTCGTGGCGGGCCAGAAAGCGGATGTTGGACTCCGCCTCCTTGCGCGCCGAGATATCGCGCATGATGCCGGAATAGAAGCGGCTGCCCTTGAACGAGAAGCCGGCCAGGGTGACTTCCACCGGGAACAGGGTACCGTCCTTGCGCTGGGCCGGCTGCTCGCGCGGGTCGGTGTTGACCTGACCGTCCGCCTGTTGCCGGATGTGGGCGAGGACTTCCCGGTGGCGCTCCCGCATGTGCTCGGGCATCAGTTGGGTGACGTCGTGGCCCAGGATTTCGTCCCGTTCGTAGCCGAACATGCGGGAGGCCCCCCGGTTCCACGACACGATGCGGCCGTCGGCATCGATCACCAGCAGGGCGTCGCTGGCGCTTTCCATCACCAGACGGAACTTTTCCTCGGAATCGCCCAGATCATGCAGCAGGTCGGCCACCCGGCCGGTCATGGAGTTGAAGGCGGCGGCCAGGGCGCCGACCTCGTCCGACGAGGTGACCGGCGCCCGCCGGGTCATGTCGCCGGCCTCCACGTCGCGCACCGCCTCGGCCAGGGCGCCGATGGGCGCCAGGATGGTGCGCTGGGCGTGGCGGACCAGAATCCAGGCGCCGATGCCGCCGAACAGCAGGACCAGGGCGACGATCAGCACCGTTCCGACCGGCAGTTTCAGGGCGTTGAGCAGCGGCTGCTCGACCACCACCAGGAAACGCCGCCCGCCGATCACGAAGGCCTCGCTGGTGGAGAAGGACCAGGCGCCGTCCAGCCCCCGGCCGATGCCGTCGATCACCGGCAGCGGCCGTACGGTGTGGGCCAGCACCACGGAAGGATTGCGGTGGGCGATCACCTGACCGGCATGGTCGAGGACATAGCTGTTCAGATGCCCCAGGCCGGGCAGCGGCTGGGTCAGTTCCCACACCCGCCGGAAGCGGGCCTGGGCCAGGATGAAGCCTTCCGGCCGGCCGCTCTTCGGATCGATGGAGGGAACCGCCAGACCGATCATCGGCTCGTTGGTGGCGGCGTACTGGCGGATGCCGCCGATGGCGTTGGCGCCGCCGATCATGGCGGCCGCCACCTCGGGCAGATGGGCGACACCGGCCGCGCCAGAGGAAATCACCGGTTCATAGCGGCTGGCCCGCGCCAGGACGCCGCCCTCGGCGTCCAACACCGCCACCTCGATGAACATGGGCTCGAAGGCGATCAGCCCCTCGACCAGCATCTGCCGCCCCCTGGCGTCGAGCATGGCCACGCCCTGGCGGCGGACCGGCTCCTCCAGTTCGAGGATCAGGGTTCCCAGGTAGTTGCGGAAGTCGGACACGATGGCCCGGCCGACCTGCCGCTGGATGGCCTCGGTCTGGCGATCCTGCAGCCGGTAGACGGCCACGGACAGGGCGAGGCCGGCCAGCAGCAGCGGCCCCAACGCCAGTCCGACGAAAGCGACGCGCAGCTTGCGGCGCAAGGAGATGTCAGCGGCCATCGTCCCCCCTTGCCGCCCGGATCAGCTCCGACTGCCGCAGGATGTGGTCGGGAACCTGAATCCCCAGCCGCCCCGCCGTCTCCATGTTGATCACCAATCGGAATTCCGCTGTCTCCACCGGCAGGTCGCCGGCGGGAACCCCGCCGAACACCTGGGCGGCCAGCCGGGCGCCCTGACCACCCAACGCCTTCATGTCAAGGCCATAGGACATGAAGGCGCCGTCCACCACCCCACCGCGCTGCGGCGTGGTCAGAGGCACGCCCCGGGCCAGGGTGGTCAGCATCATGCGCGGCACCTGCGACGCCACGAAGGCATCCACCGGCACGAACACCGCCCCCACGTCGGGGGCCATCCCCCCCAGGGCGGAATCCAGTTCCGCCACATTGCGCGCCAGGGCCAGATCGAGCCGGATCCCCAGATCGGCGGCCACCGGCCTGATCTTCTCCAGGGACGCCTTGGGCGACGGATCGTCGGGATTGTAGGGAACCAGCACCGCCTTGAGGCCGGGCAGCATGGTCTTCAGCCATTGCAGCCGCACCGGCTCCTGGATGCCGAAGGTGACGCCGGTGGCGTTGCGCCCCGGCCGCCCCAGGCTGTTCACCAGACCGATGGCGATGGGATCGCTGGCCGGAGCGAAAATCAGCGGAGTGCCGGTATCCTTCGCCACGGCGAAAGCCGCCTTGGCCGCCGGGGTGGAGAGGGTCAGGAACAGGTCGGGCTTCAGCCCCGCCAGCCGCTCCGCTTCCGCCTCCAGGGCGGGGCCGGTCACCGGCCCGCGATAGAGATAGGTGACCCGCCCGCCCTCGGCATAGCCCAGGGCCATCAGGCCAGACTTGAAACCGTCCAGGGCCTCTTCGGCGACAATGGCGTGGTTGAGGACGCCGATCACCAGCTTGCGCTCGTCGAAAACTCCACCCCAGCGGAGCAGCATGAAGACGGCCAAAAACGCGGCCCCCGCCACCGCCACCATCGTCCAGCGCAGCCGCATCCCGTTCTCCCGGTTCGGAACCCCATACATATGTAAAGGCAGATGGGGATGGCATGTTATGGCTTCAAGCTCGAACAATCCACCCTGCCAAATGGCTTGTTGTTTTTTTGTTCCGTTTATTTTAGCTTTTTGTTCCATATGGAGGCGCCGATGGAAGAGCATTGGACCAGCGCGGCCCATGAAATGGTCGCCTATTTCGGACGAGAGGCGGTGGCGGTGGCCGCCCGCCGCGCTGCCGAGTTGGCGCGGCGGGGCGACTGGCCGGCGGCCGACCGCGCCATGCTGCTGCTGAGCCGGGTGGAGCGGCTGAACCGGGAAAAAGGGGCCGGCCATGCGTGACGCCACGCTTTCACCGGTCTCGGCCGAGGTGACCGCACTGCAGGCCTTGGCCTGGGTGGTCACCGACCAGGACCGGGCCATGCGCTTCCTGGCGCTGACCGGCTGCGACTCCGAGACCTTGCGGCGGCGGGCAGGCGAGACCGACGTGCTGGGAGCGGTGCTGGATTTCCTGCTGGACGACGAGGCGTCGCTGCTGGCCTTCGCCGACGAGGTGGACCTGCCGGCCCAGTCGGTGGCCCTGGCCCGCTTCGCCCTGCCCGGCGCGCTGCGGCGTTAGCGGCGCACGCCGCGATCGGCCGCCATTGAGGCGGCAGGCGTCTCCCTATCTCCCAAACAGCCAGGGCCGCAGCAGCCTCGTGACCTGGGGCATGAAGACGTAGGTCATCAGCACGACCTGGGCGGTGACCATGATCAGGGCCCGCAGCCACACGGGCAATCCGGCGATCTGCGGCCCGACGGTAAAGCTCAGCCCCATGACCACGCCATAGGCCACCAGGGTGACCACCAGGGCCATCTTATGGGGCGAGGGGCGAATCTGGGCGGGCACTTCGGGCAGGTCGAACCAGAATTCCAGGCCGGTGACGCGCTTGACCAGCCCCTCGCCCTCGACCATCCCCTCCAGTTCCAGCAGGAATTCGGCCCGCTCCTCGGATTTCTCGAAGGCGTGGCACTGCTCCCAGTTGGAGAAGCGGTAGATGGTGACGTAGGCGTATTCGGTGGCGGCGGCCGGCCGCAGCACGTTGACGCCCTGATAGCCCGGCCAGCGGGAGACCTCGGCGGTGACCCGCGAAATCCAGGCTTCATAATCGGCCTCGCGGCCCGGCACCGCCTTGCGGGCGATGCTGACGGTCACCGGTCCGGTTTGCCCATCCATGCTTGCTCCCTTTTTCCGCGCTCAACCGCCATTCCTATCTGGGAGTTGAAAACCCGTGTGGACAAGGACCACAATGCCGCCATTCCCGGTGGGCGAACAGGATCGGATTTCCTCATGCAGTTTTGGTCGATGGCGGCGGTGGCGGTGATGGCGACGCTCGGCCTTGGCTCCGGCGCCGGCGCGGCGGAGTCCCAGGCCGCCACACCCCCGGCCAAGGGCGTGCCGGGCGCCCCCATCGCCGTCGCCGTGGCCGTGGAGAATTTCTCCCTGGTGGAACGGGCGCCGGTATCCAACGGCTTCGGCATCTTCACCATCGAGGCCACCGGACTGCTGCCGGCCCCGCGCAAGCGCGACAGCTTCACCCCCACCGAGGACGAGCACTTCTACACCCTGCGCCGCACGGTGGAGCGCTTCCTGCTGCGCAAGGAAATACCGCGCGGCTGGACCAACTCCAACGAGGCCACCTTCTCGTTCAAGAACGAGCTGGCCCGCTTTCCCCATGCCGACGGCATCGCCTATGCGGTGGAAGGGGAACTGGCGCTGCACGGCGCCAAGCCCATTCCGGTGGGCGTGACCCTGGTGGCACCGCCCGACGGCATGGTGTTGCGCTACTCCATCGGCATCATGGCCGCCAATCAGACCCTGCTCATGAAGGAGGGGGTGATCGACGGCCCCAACCGCAAGGTCGGCTGGATGCTATCGCTGCGTCCCAGCGGTCCCGACGCCGCCATTCCGGTTCGCGCCGTTTTCGCCGTCCGCGCCGAGGGCGGCGACGAGGCGGCCCAGCGGGCGGCGCTCGAAGGCGTCACCGCCACCCTCAACGCCTCCAGCGACGGGCGTTCCGCCGTGGCCGAACGGGTCAACGACGCCTCGGAATGGCTGAAGCCCATGCAGGTGTTCGTACGTCCCGATCAGGTGACCGGCAAGGGCGGCGGCAAGGAAGGCAAGGACGCCAAGGAAGAGAAAAAGGAAAAGAAGGGCGGGCATTGAGCCCCGCCTATATCGCCATGGAAGACCCGGCTCCGCCCAAGCCCCCCACCACCCGCTCCGGACGCCCCACCCGGACCGAACCGCCCGAGGATTGCCCGGTCAAGGACCGTTGCCGCCGGGCGCGTGCCCAGGTCTGCCTGGATTGCGGCGCGGAGCAAAAGCTGCGGCGGCAACGGCGCAAGAGGGTCAATCCACCCCCGCCGCCTTGTCCAGCTGACCCACAATGAAGCCCACGACGATCAGGATGAAGGGCAGGAGGAACAGGCACCACACCACGGCGTGGACCATCCGGTCGCGGACGGAATTATCCGCCTCCAGCGCGCCATCGGCAGCCGCCATCGGTGCGGCGACGGTCATCGCCGCCAGCCGGGGCCATAGCACCAGCCGATAAAGAACCCCGAGGCAGAGACAGGCCAGGGCGGTCACTCCGACGATACGGGCTCCGATGGCCGCCGCCACGTCGAGGCGCATTCCCATGACCATCAGCCAGACCGGCGCGGTAAGGCCCGCTCCGGCGGGCAGCAGGACGGCACAGATGACCAGGAAGATCCCAAGGGGAGACGACGGCAGGCGCATGGCGGGCTTTCAGCAGGAACCGGGGCGCGCAGCTTACCATCCCAGCCTGACGTTTGCGTGACAACCGCTCCGCCCTATATAGGAGGCATCGTTTTTTCAATGTGAACAGGCCCATGACCGACCGCACGCCCCGCCGCAATCCCCTCCTCTCGGCCCTGCTGGTGCCGCCCGCCGTGCTGCTGATGCTGCTCGAGGAGGTGATCTGGGCCGGGCTGAAGGCGCTGATGGCCCGGCTCGGCCGGCTGCCGGTGGTCGCCCGGCTGGAGGCCCGCATCCAGACCCTGCCGCCCATGGGAGCGGCGGCGCTGTTCCTGGCGCCGGGCGCCGTCCTGCTTCCCTTCAAGCTGGCCGCCCTGTGGGCCATGGCCCAGGGACATTTCTTCTGGGGATTGCTGGTGCTGCTGGCCGCCAAGCTGACCGCCACCGCCCTGTTCGCCCGCATCTACACGCTGTGCAAACCGACCCTGATGACGGTCGCGTGGTTCGTGCGCCTGCACGACTGGATCAGCGCAGCCAAGGCCTGGGCCCATGCGCGGCTGAACAACTGGGGATTGTGGCGTCTGGCCCGCCGGTCCATCGGCAGGCTGCGGACCTGGGCGGCGCGAATGGTCGCCGCCCTGTCCTAGAGTGCATCAGCTTCAAGCTGAAGCACTCCAGGGTTCTGGACATACGAAAAAGCTTTTTCACGGCTCAAACGCCGCTCGGGCTTAAGAGTTTTTCGATTTCCCGATTCAGCTTAAGTGCAAAAAACTCTAAACTACTCGATCAGCCCGCGCCGGATGGCATAGGCCGCCAGTTCGGCGGAATTATGCAGGTCGAGCTTCTGCATGATCTTGGTGCGGTGGGTCTCCACCGTCTTGATGGCGATACCCAGATCGTCGGCGATCTCGCGGTTCTTGTGGCCGCGGGCGATCAGCTGCAGCACCTCGCGCTCGCGGGCGGTCAGCGAGCCGCCGCCCATATCCGAACCTTCCAGGTATTCCTTCACCAGATCCTCGGACAGGCCGGGGCCCAGATAGGTCTTGCCGGCGCAAACCGCCTTGATGGCCGCCATCAGTTCGGCGTGGCCGAGCTTCTTCAGGGCATAGCCGTCGGCGCCGGCGGCCAGGGCCTCGGCCACCCGCCGCTCGCAATTGGCGACGGTCAGGACCAGAACCCGCACCTGGGGAGCGACCTGCTTGATACGCCGCGTCGCCTCGACACCGTCCAGCTCGGGCATGGACAGGTCCATCAGCACCACGTCGGGCGACAGGGTACGGGCCATCTCCAGCGCGCCCTTGCCGTCCTCGGCCTCGCCGACGATGGTAACATCGTCAACCGCCAGCAGGGCAACCAGGCCCTGACGAACCAGCTGTTGATCCTCGGCTATCAGAATGCGTACCGTCACAGTCGTTCTCCTCCGCCTGCCGGATAATCGCCGAGTTCAGGCCCCACATCAAGGGAATGCGCATTCAAATGCCTATTCCCGCCCCAGAGCCGCCGTAGTGATCGATCGATTTTCCCATGTCTGTGAAATGCATCACATTAAGGATGATTTGTCATGAAAATCGCTGTCGCCGTTGATTCCCGCTACGGCAAGGTCGCCGGTCATGCGGGGCGGGCTCGCCATTGGCTGGTCTATGACCAGAACTCGGGTTCGCCCCCTGCCCCGGTCGAGTTGGAGCCCGACCAGGTGTTCCACCACTACGAGGGCGACGGCCCTCACCCCCTGGACGGCATGGACGCGGTAATCGCCATTTCGGCGGGGGAAGGCTTCATGAAGCGTATGCAGGCCCGCGGCGTCGACGCCCGCCAGACCGCCGAGACCGTCCCCGACAAGGCGGTCGCCGATTATCTGGCGGAATGCCTCTCGGACCCCAGGCCGCGCCCTATCGGCGCGCTGATCTGCAAAACCCTGGACCTGTTCTCGAAGCATAAGTAGGCATGGCCGGGACGGCCTCAGCCGTCCTTGTCCGCATAGGGGTTCTTGCCGCCGCGCACATAGAGGCGGACGGGGACGCCCGGCAGGTCGAAAGCCTCGCGCAGGCCATTGACCAGATAGCGCGTATAGGATTCCGGCAGTTCGTCCGGCTTGGTGGCGAACAGCACGAAGGTCGGCGGCCGGGCCTTGGCCTGAGTCATGTAGCGGATCTTGTAGCGCCGCCCGCCGGGCAGGGCCGGCGGCGGATGGCGTTCGATCATATCTTCCAGCCAGCGGTTGAGCTGGGCGGTGGGAATGCGCCGGTTCCAATGGGTCCAGGTGTCGACCACCGCGTCCATCAGCCGCTCGACCCCCTTGCCGGTCAGCGCCGACAGGGTCACCGTCGCCACGCCCTTGGCCTGGGGCAGCGAGGTTTCCAGGCGATCCCTGAGACGCTTCAGCGCCGCCTGGGGATCGTCGATCACGTCCCACTTGTTGATGGCCAGCACCAGGGCGCGGCCCTCCTCCACCACCAGCCGGGCGATGGTCAGGTCCTGCTTGTCCAGGATGGCGGCGGCATCCATCACCAGCACCACCACCTCGGACATGCGGATGGTCTCGATGGTGTTGCCCACCGACAGCTTCTCGATGGCGTCGTAGATCTGGGCCTTCTTGCGCAGGCCGGCGGTGTCCACCAGCTTCATGCGGCGGCCCCGGTGTTCCCACTCCACCGCGATGGCGTCGCGGGTCAGACCGGCCTCGGGACCGGTCAGCAGACGATCCTGGCCCAGAAGCTGGTTGCCGAGCGTCGACTTGCCCACGTTGGGGCGGCCGACGATGGCCATGGTCAGCGGACGGCTGGGGTCGGGCTCGCCATCGTCGCCGGCCGGCTCCTCCTCGGGATTTTCGCCATCCTCGGTCAGCGCCCCGGCCTTGATGGCATGGTCGCGCAGCGCCTCGAACAATTCGTACATGCCCTCGCCGTGCTCGGCCGAGACCGCCACCGGCTCGCCCATGCCCAGGCCGTACGATTCGTAAAGGCCGGGAGCGCCGGCCTTGCCCTCGCATTTGTTGGCCACCAGGATGACCGGGGTAGGCAGGCGGCGCAGGTGGTCGGCGAAATGGCGGTCCAGGGGGGTGACGCCGGCGCGGGCATCGATCAGCAGCAGGGCCACGTCGGCCTCGGACACCGCCATGTCGGTCTGGCGACGCATGCGCGCCTCGACGGAATCGCCACCGTCATCCTCGAAGCCGGCGGTGTCCACCACCTGGAACTCCATGCCCAGCAGGCTGGCGCGGCCTTCGCGGCGATCGCGGGTCACGCCGGGCAGATCATGGACGATGGCCAGGCGCTTGCCCACCAGACGGTTGAACAGGGTGGACTTGCCCACATTGGGGCGCCCGATGATGGCCACGGTGAACGGCATGAAATGAACTCTAACGGTAGGCGACGAGATCGGCGTCGTCGGTCAGGAAATACAGGGTGTCGTTGGCAACCGCCGGGGCGATGCTGATGCCGGCGGGCGCCTCCTCCCACCCCAGCATGTCGCCGGTATAGGGCGACAGCGATACCAGCTTGCCGTCGGACGACGCCAGGATCAGACGGTCCGAGGCCAGGACCGGTCCGACCCAGACGATACGGCCGTCGCGTTCCTTGGGGTTCACCCAATTCTGCATCTCGGTCACCCAGACGATGCGGCCGGTCTTCGCTTCGAGCGCCAACACTTCGTTGTTGTTGGTCAGAATGAAGAGGTAATCGCCGGCGATCCACGGACTCTGGACGCCGCCGATCTCCTTTTCCCAGATACGCCGGCCGCTGCGCTGGTCCAGGCAGACCAGCATGTCAGCGTTGCTGATGGCGTAGACACGGTTACGATCGATGGCGGGACGGCCGCGAATGTCGAGCAGCGCACCGACATTCTCGGTGCGGCGCACCGTGGACAGCGAATCCTGCCAGATCATCGAGCCATTCTCGACCCGCAGCGCGAACAACTCACCCGAGGAATAGGGAACCACCACCATGTTGCCGTCGACGGCTGGGGAATTGCCGGCCAGCAGACCGGTGGATTCGGTGATGCCGGCATGGGTCCACAGCACCGAACCGTCCTCGGCCGACAGGGCATGAGTCTGGTTGTCGACGGTCACCGCGAACACCCGGCCGCCACGTACGGTGGGCGAGCCGCGCAACGGCCCCGAAACGCTCTGGCGCCAGTCGATCTTGCCGTTGCGGGCGTCGAGCGCCACCACCTGGGCGAAGCCGGTGGCGGCGAAAATCTGGCCGTCCTCGTAGGCCAGGCCGCCGCTGGTATAGACCTCGGAGGTATCCTCGGGGGTAAGGTCCCTCTCCCACAGCCGCTTGCCGGTCGTGGCGTCGAAGGCGCTCACCATGGATGAAGCGTCGACGGTGAAGACCTTGCCCTCGGCGATGATGGGCTGCCCCAGCAGACGGCGGCGCTTGCCGGCGCCGGTTCCGGCGCTGCTCGTCCAGACGCGCTGCAGGGCGTCGCCCACCTCCATGTGGTGCATGGCGTGGTTGGAATAGCCGCCGGCCTGGGGCCAATCCTCGTTACTTTCGGGTGGCGGCAGGATGATCTTGGCCAGGGCCCCGCCGATGTCGGGCTCGACCGCCTTTTCACGCGACAGCACCGAGATGCGCTTGCCCGGCAGGGGCGGCGCCTTGTTCTCTCCCAGCCACGAATCGCAGCCGCCCAGTGCGAGCACGGCGATCAAGACACCGGCGATCCTGCGCGTCATGACGGTCATTCCCATGAATCAGCTCCTGGCGCGTTGCCCGGTGGCGGCAAGCATTTCCGCGGCGCGGGTGCGAAGTCCCTGGGGTGCGGCGGCATCCTCGGCGATCTTGGCGAACAGTTCGGCGGCGCGCGGCGCATCGCCGCGTTTCAAGGCGACCAGAGCCAGAATCTCGCGGGCGGAATGGCGCCACGAGCTGGCTTCCGCCGCCAACGGCTCCACCGACTTCTCGATGGCGGCGGCATCGCCGCTGTCCAGGACAAGATAGGCGGCCCGGATGGCCGACATGTCGCGATAGACCTTGTCCACCGAACCATCGGCGGCCACCTTGCCGTACAGGGCGGCGGCGCCGGCGAAGTCGCCCGCCTGCTGCAGCATGTCGGCGCGGCGCAGCTCGGCCAGCAGGCGATAGCCCTTGGGCCCTTCGGCCACGAGCTTGCCCAGCACCTCGGCGGCCTCGTCCTTCTTGCCCTGCTCGACCAGCACCGCCGTCTCGGAGTAGCGGGACGAGGCGGCCTGACGCTGCTTGGCCTCCCAGCCCTGCCAGCCCTGCCAGCCGGCTACGGCCAGCACCAGCACCACGGCGGCACCGGTCAACAGACCGCCGTGCTTTTTCCACAGCTTGTTAAGCTCCTCCTGCCGCAAATCCTCGTCCACCTCCTTGATCAGAAGGTCGGCGGCGGCATCGTCGTGCTTGTCGGTCAAGGAACTCTACTCCATGCGGGCGGTCACGCTCCCGGCCTTGTGTCCTGGAGCCGCGCCGTAACATAGTCCGCCCCGGCCCCCTTGGCAAACACTGCCGTGGTCCGGAGCCCCTATGGCTCGCGCCACTTGATCGAGCAGCCCATGCTGGGAACCTGATTATCCGGCCCCCGGCCGGTCGCCGCCACCAGACGCATGGCCTCGAGCAATTCCCGCCGGACCTCGGGACCGGCCGGCAGACGCCCGGATTCGTCCAGGCGGCCGCGATAGCGCAGACGGCCGCCGCGGTCCAATCCGAAGAAATCCGGGGTGCAGACCGCGCCCCAGGCCCGCGCCACCGCCTGGCTTTCATCGAACAGGTAAGGAAAATCCATGCCGTGGACGCGGGCGAACGCCTTCATATTATCGAAGGAATCCTCGGGATACTGTTCGGGATCATTGGCGTTGATCGCCACCACGCCGATACCGTCGGCCCGCAGCAGCGCCGCATCGCGGACCAGGCGGTCGATGATGGCCACGACGTAAGGACAATGATTGCAGATGAAGGCGACCAGCGTACCCCGGTCGCCGCGAAGGTCGGCAAGGCTCCAGGCCCGCCCGTCGACGCCCGGCAAGACAAAGCCCGGCGCCGTCCAATTCTCGGCGCGGGCGGGAGTGGTCACGGCCATGTCTTCAGGTCCCCTACCTCGGCAGAATCTGCCCATTGATTCCGTTCTGGCGTGGTCCCACAATATAGCTCAATAGGTTAGCAGGGTCATAGAAATGATCGGGCGCGTCACAGCATTGGTGGGAATTGTCGCGGTCGCGGGCTGCGCCTGGGTCGAGTCGGGAGGCACGCTCAACCCTAATCTCCGCCCGCGCCCCACGTTCTACACCTTCATGCAGTTGGAAGCGCTGAGCCTGATCAACACCCACAAGACGGTGGGCGACCATATCATCGGCTGGATCACCGACAAGGATTGTTCGAGCCCGCGGGCGGAGCGCGGCGATGCCTATTGCATGGAGGTGCCTGGCCGGCCGACCCCACCGCCCCAGGTCTACTGCTACAGCACCCTGGCCCGGCCCACCTGCTATTCACAGCCTTATAACGAGGGCAACGACCGTCTTATCGGCTTCGTCCCCGCCTCCACTCCCATCCGCTAGGCGCAAGTCCCATCTAATACTCGACAGATACCATCCCCTGCGCGACAGTAAAGCAAAGGGCAAGACCGGTGGGGTGGCCGATGGCAACATTGATCCGGATGTCGGAATACCGGGAGGGATCGGGGTTCGTTCATTTCGAGCGGGGTGAGATAACGCAATTGCTGACGCTCTATGCGACGCGGGTGGCCCGGGGCGAGTGGCGCGACTACGCCATCGACGTTCTTCCAGAGGGCGCGGTGTTCTCCATCTTCCGTCATGCCCTCGAACGCCCCCTCTACACGGTCACCAAATCGGCGCCCGGCCCGAAAGGCGCCACCTGGAGCATCGCCCGATCCGGCCGGACCGTATCGCGCTTTCCCTCCCTGGCCGGTGCGCTGGCTGCCCTGGAAGGGGCTCCCCACCCCGTTGCCACCTAGGAGCGGAAAGACCATGCGCCGCGTCATCGCCGCCCTGATGGTGACCGTTCTGCTCGGCTGCGCCGTGCCGCCGCCGCCGCCGCCCGAAATGAGCATCGAGGAACGCGAGGAGTTCCGTCAGGACATGCTGGCGGACATCGATAAGGTGGAGATCTTTCTGCAAAAGACCCGGCGGGGCATCAACCTGACGGAAATCACCCTGGGCTGGTTCGTCATGATCCTGCTCAACGAACTCAGCGCCCATGATGCCGGGCTATACGCCCATATCCATCACGATGACGCCAACGCCGAGCTTTACCTGCGCAACGACTTCCAGCCCGGCCCGGCCCGCGAGATCGCCGCGCTCGAGACCCTGGCCCGTCAGGGCGAAGCCGATATCCGTCTGGCGGCCCGGGATGCGCTGGTCTGCCTGACCACCATTCCCGATCCGAAAACGTCGGAGGGGCAGCAGAAGGAGGCCAGGACGGAACTGATCGCCGCCCTCCTGAGTCTCAAGCGCCACCTGAACCAGATCGCGGCGGCCCACCGCCTGCCCAGCGCCGAGCTTCCCGGCTCCGGCAACTGATATCGCCCGCCTCCGGGCGCCCCCGAACATTCCTGGCGCAATGACGCCGATGACGCCGCCGGCGAGGGGCCGACCGCATCATCCCGTCCAGCGGCCGGTTTGATCGAAATGCCCCGAAAACGAAGGAGAGGGAGCGTTTGGGGGCCGCTCCCTCTCCAAGCCCCCTCGCGGCCTTGGGGTTCGGGGATGGCCGCGAAGGAACATTTGAAATTTTTCGGCGGCTGCGAGGAGGGGGCGTTGGGGGCGCCCCCTCCTCTCCGATCGTGCCCGCGGCCTTGGGGTTCGGGGATGGCCGCAAGCTGACCGTGCCACCAAGGAGACGTCGCCCGAGGGCGTCCGCCACCTCGTCTCCAACCGCCTCAGGCGGCCCTGTTGTTCTCCCCCTGCCGGAGCAAGGCGGCACCCAGTCGCAGACTGAAGCCGAACGAACTGCCCGCCCCGTTTTCCGAATCGGCCCAGACCGAGCCGCCGAGACGTTCCACCAGCCGGCGAACCACCGCCAGGCCAGTGCCGATCCCCGGGGCCGCGCGGTCGCCGCCGCCATGGGGGCGATAGAAGATTTCGAACATGCGGACCATCCGGGCTGGATCAATGCCCTGTCCGTTGTCACACACCTTGATGCGGGCCATGTCGCCCTCGCGCACCACGGAAACGTGGATCACCGGCCGGCGGTCGGGCGACCGGTAGCGCACGGCGTTATCGAGCAACTGGACGAAAATCTCGATCAGCGAAGCCTGATCGGCCTCCACCTCGGGCAGCGGGTCGACCACCAGGGTCGCCCCGGCCTCGGCCAGGACTTCCGCCAGACGCTGGCGGGCGATGGTCATGGCGACCCAGGCCGAACTCACCTCGCCGGTACGCGGAATGGAATCCACCGCCACGAACTCCCGAAGGCCACCGACCAGGGCCCGCATGCGCCGGGCGCCGTCGATCACATGGCCCACATAATCCCGCACCTCGGCGTCGCAGCCGGCCTTGTCGTGGCTGGCCAGCAACTGGGAGTAGGCCACCATGCGGCGCAGCGGTTCCTGCAGATCGTGGGCGGCAACGTCGGCGATGCGCTCCAGGTCGGCCACGTAG
>Ga0265320_10001928_pt1 | contig 14656 bp, 12 predicted proteins | sample 4827metaG_FD_202087 | JGI IMG/M metagenome (GOLD analysis project Ga0265320, IMG submission 202087) | Rhizosphere microbial communities from Carex aquatilis grown in University of Washington, Seatle, WA, United States - 4-8-27 metaG | ecosystem: Host-associated > Plants > Roots > Rhizosphere >...
CAAACCCAAAGACATGAGTTGGGGCACGATCGCAACCACCGCAGCGTTCGTCGTGGTGGGGGCGGGGTCGCTCACCGGTTTCTGGAAGGGGTACGTCCGCAAGGCGGCGCTCGTCGTCGCGCTTCTCGCGCCGCTCGTCGAAGATCGGATTTCCCTTCGCTTCACGGATCGAACCTGGCCGGACTACGCAGCCGAGATCGCGCGGGCCGAGCGGGACTTCGCCGGCGCGCGCGTGCTTCCGGCGCCCTTCTCCGTCACCGGCCTCGATGCTCTGTCGGCGAACACCGCGGCGCTCGTCGGCGGCGCGCAGAACCTCGTCGGCTACGCGTCGATGGCGCCGCGCGACGACGTGACCCTGCTCGATCTCGACATGCAAGGGCACCCCAATCACTTCGCGGATCTCGCGTGGTCGCGCTTGCCGTCGATCTACGGCATCTCGAAGCTGGTACTCCCCGACGCGATCTGCGATCCGGTCGACTTCGGCGTGAGTAACGGCGGCACCGGCGAATGCATCGAGCCCGGGACGCGATCGGGCTCGGCACTGCCCGAGGGATACGTCTTTTGCAGCGAGTCCTTCGGCGAAGGCGTCACACGTTTCGGCGTCGAGCTCGACCTCGGCCACGACCGATTCGTGCCCGGCACGAGCCTCGCGCTGCGCGGCGCGGGCAGCGAAGCCGCCGTGATGGCCATGACGTCGGTTGGCGCGCGCGAAGTCGACGGGCACATTCGCAAATGGTTCGACGGGCAGGCGTTGCCGGAGCACGCCACGTTCAGCGTCGCGCCGAGCGGCGCCGAGCGGCTGCGATTTTCGAGCGTGACGCTCCTCGCGGAGCGCCTCGAACCGATCGCTCGATTCGGCACCCGCGAATCGGGCAAGGGCGTGGAACGGCTCGACGGCTCGGTCGTGCTCGCGCCGCGGAGCGCGACCGCCGCGCTCGCGTCGCGATTCACCTGGCCCGATTGGATCACGATCCGCGACGGCGCCGCGACGCGCGTGAAGACGTCACAAGTCCTGGTCGAGCTCGACGCGCGCGCGATGGCGCCGCTCGACCGCGCCGTTTCGTTCTTCGTCGATCGGGTGCCGCCCATCGAGATCCCGGTCGGGCGATTGCGGATCCCGATGGAGCGACTCGAAAGCGAGTTCACGAAGGTCGTCGCCCCCGTCGACGCGCCGCAATCCGAGACGGTCTCCGTGAGCGCGACGTACGCCGGCACGGGAGCCCTCGAAATTTCCGGGGCGCGCCTCCTCGCCGGCCGGCGGCGCGTCCTTTCACGCCTGCCCGGCGAGTTCGACATCGTCGGAGACGGCGTGTCGACCGACGGCGCGCTCACCGTCGAGCCCGGCGGATTCGCGCGCGTCGAAGTGCACTTGCCGAGCCGCCCGGTCACCGTCTCGCTCGAAGTCGAAGCGCAAAAGTCCGTGCCCGTCGTCTTCGGTCTCAAGTACGACCCGCCGTTCGATCTCGGACGCGGGGAACGCGCGCTCGTTCCGGTAACCGCCGCCGGACGCCAGCGCTTCACGTTCACGACGTCCGTTCCGGCGAGCGTCGCGCACGCGCGCCTGTTCGCGAACCCCGCGCCCGGCGTGCGCGTCACGCACCTCGACGCGACGAGCGCGTGCCCGGCGCGGCGCTACGTCCGGCGCGAGTCGCTCGGCAAAGGGCTCGCGGTCTACGACAACCTCGACGCGCTCCCTCGCGTGTTTTCGGTGACGTCGGTGTGGCCCGTGAAGAGCGTCGAAGAAGCCGCGCACGTCCTCCGCGACGACCCTGCGTTCGACCCGGCGAACACCGCGCTCGTCGAAGGCGGCCCCGATTTTCCGGGGAGCTTCGGCCCGGCAACCGTGCTTCGGTCCGAGTTCGACGCCGAGCGCGTGACGCTTCGAGTGCGCGCCACGAGCAATCGCTCGGCGTTCGTCGTCGTGAACGACCGCTTCCACCCGCGTTGGCGCGCGATGATCGACGGCCGCGCCGCGCCCCTGTACCGCACGAACGGGCTCGTCCGCGGATTCGTGGTTCCTTCCGGCGAGCACGACGTCGTGCTCGTGTTCAGACCACCTACCGCCGCCTACGCCGGCGCCGCGCTCGCCCTGGCCGGCCTGATGCTTTCGTGCTTTTTCTCGCGAATCGATCGGCGCTTCTCGAAAAGCGTGTAAAGTTCTTGGCTGACCAAAAAGCGCGCGCGTCGCTCGTCGGCGCGCGCAGCACCGGAAGCCAACGGAGCACGACGGAACGATGGACATGCGGGATCTGCGAGGTCAGAAGGTGCTCGTCGCCGGAGGGGCGGGCTTCGTCGGGAGCCAGCTCGTGCGGGAGTTGCTCGACGTCGGCGCGAAGGTCGTCGTCTTCGACAATTTCCTGCACGGAACTCGGCAGAACCTCGCCGAGCTGCGCGACCGGATCGATCTGGTCATCGGCGACGTGCTCGACGAGTTCAAGTTGCTGGAAACGTTTCGCGCGCACGCGCCGCGCTACGCCTTCAGCCTCGTCGGCGACACCTACGTGCCCACGGCCTACGACATTCCGAAGCGCTTTTTCCGGGTCAACGTCGAGGGGACCATGAATCTGCTCCTGGCGGCGAAGATGACGGGCGTCGAGCGCATCGTCTACGTGTCGTCGACCGAGGTGTACGGCGAAGCCGTCACCGTGCCGATGACCGAAGAACATCCGCTCGCGCCGCTCAACACCTACGCGGTGAGCAAACTCGCCGCCGATCGATTGTGCGCGACGTTTCACCACGAGCACGGCGTGCCCGTCGTCATCGCGCGGATCTACAACTCGTATGGGCCCCGCGAAACGCAGCCGTATCTCATCGCCGAGATCATCACCCAGCTCGACAAGGGCCCGGTCGTCGAGCTCGGCAACGTCGAAGCGCGCCGCGACTTCACCTTCGTCGCCGACACCGCGCGCGGCCTGATCGCCGCGCTCGCGTCCGGCATTCCGGCGGGCGAAGCCGTGAACGTCGGTTCCGGCGTCACGTTCGACGCGCGCGAGCTCGTCGCGCGCATCGCGCCGCTCTTCGGTCACGCGAGCTGGGACATTCGCCAAGACGTTCGCCGTCTCCGGCGCCGCGACATCCAATGTTTTCACTGCGACTCGACGAAGCTCACGAACGCCTCGGGTTGGCGCCCGCGCGTCTCCATCGAGGAAGGCCTGCGCGCCACCGTCGATTGGTTCAAATCCAATGGACGCGCGTGGTCGTGGGAACGTTGGGTCGACGGCACGATCGTGTACGACGCGGTGCAGTGACGCGAGCGCGATGGCGCGCACCGCTCGCGCGCATCTTGGTCACCGAGTTGCTCGGTTGCCTTGTTAGCGACTCACTCGAAACGTCAGCGCGGTCCCCGCGTGCGACAGCCTGACGGACGGGGTGACCGTGTCGTGCGGTGTCCGTTGAAGGGGCGCGAAGCTCGCGCTACGACGCGGCCAACCAGGGGATCACACACCATGCGCATCTTCGCTTTCGTTTCGGGAGCCATGCTCTCGAGCACGCTCGTCGCGTGCAGCAGCAACGACAACGGTTCGAACAGCGGCGCCAACGGCGAGACAGCCAACGGCGGATCGACCTTCGTCGGGGGCGGCGGCATGCCGTCCGGCACCGGCGCGACCACGTCGGGCAATGGCGGCACGTTCGTCGGCGGTGGCGGCTCTTCCGGCGTATCGAACGGCGGCACTCCCGGCGAATCGGGTGGCAGCTCCGGCGGCGGCGGTACGCCCGGAAGCACCGGCGGCTCGCCGGGCTCCACGGGCGGCCAGCCGAGCACGGTCGACGGCGGCTCCGCCGACGGCGGCGGCGGTGTCGTTCCCCTGCCCCCGTTCCCGACGAGCGGCATGCCGCTCACCGGACCCGACAATACCTGGACGTGGATCGATTTTCCCGACTCGCACTGCCGCGATGGATCGACGGCGGGCGTTTCCGTCAACATGAACAGCGCGTCGAAGAACGTGATGATCTTCCTTCAAGGCGGCGGGGCGTGCTTCGACGCGACGACGTGCGGGTTGAATCCCGCGAACGCCTCGACGCAAAAGACCGGCGGCGGAAACGTCGGCGTGTTCGATCGCACGAATGCAGACAACCCCGTGAAGGATTGGAACTACGTGTTCGTGCCGTATTGCACGGGCGACTCGCACATCGGCACGAACGCGAATGGAACGATCTCCGGCGTCGCTGGCACGCAGCAGTTCGTCGGCCGGCTCGACATGGAGGCGTACCTGAATCGCATCGTGCCGACCTTCAAGGACGCGACGGAGGTCGTCCTCACGGGCGTCAGCGCCGGCGGCTTCGGCGCCGCGTCGAACGAGTACCTCGTGCAGCGCGCGTTCGGGACGATCCCGGTCGCCATGATCGACGACTCGGGCCCGCCGATGTCGGACAAGTACATCCCGACGTGCCTGCAGAAGCTGTGGCGCACGACGTGGGGCCTCGACGGCTCGGTGCTCAAGGATTGCGGGAGCGCCTGCTCGAACCCCGACGACTACGAGCTCGACTTCACGAAGTTCGTGACGGAGTCGACGACCAAGGCCGGCATCAATACCCACGTCGGGCTCCTCGATTCGAACGACGACGGCGTGATCACGCTCTTTTACGGCTACGGCCAGAACAACTGCACCGGGAGCCTCGCGACGCCGGTGCCGGCCGCGACGTACGACCAAGGGCTCGACGACTTCCGCACGTACATCGAAGGCATCACGCCGAACTTCAGCACGTTCTACCCGCCGGGCACGACGCACACCTGGCTCGCGAGCGCGACGTTCTACACCGAGACCGTCAGCAATGTGCGCATCGTGGACTGGTTCAAGAACATCGTGGTCGGCGGCCCGGCGCAACAGATCGGCAACTGAGCCCGGAGCCGCGGGCGCGTGCTCGGCGACGAACCGCCTACGGCTTCGTCGCCGAGGGAGCCCCCTACTTCAGGCCCTTCTCCGCGATCCACTGGTTCGTGAATTCGGCGGCCTTGTCGTAGCTGGTCTTGATGTCGGCGAGGATGCGCGATTCGATCATGCCGCCCACGCCGAATACCTTGGCGACGACGCTGCTGTCGTAGATGCGCTTGCACTTGCCGTCGCCGGCGGGCTCGGTGCGAACGACGCCGGTGACGCTGAGCTTGCCGGGGAGCACGCCGGTTTCGACGGTGACGGTCATGCGCTTTTTGGCGCGGTCGAAGCTGGCGCGCTCGCGGTAGCTGATGCCCCCCTCGACCAGCTTCTTGAGCGGACCGGGGAGCTCGGGCGTCTTCGGGACGGCTTCGACGACGCGATCGATGCCGACCGGCGTGTCGCTCTGGCTCACGACCTTCCACTCGTCGAAGTGGAGCGTCTCCATGAAGAGCTTCCGGTTGTATTCGGGGTCGAAGAAGACGCTCCAGAAGGTTTCTTCGCTCGCGTTGATGAGGTGCTCGATGCGGGCGTCGGCCATGGCGCGGACTCTACACCAGGGAAGCCTCGAACGAGTAGCATGCTCCCCGTATGTCTCGACAAGCGTCCTCCGCACGCCCGACGCGCCGCGCGCCGTCGTGGCTCGGGACGGTCGCGCTGGTCGTCAAGAAGGATCTGACCATCGAGCTACGGAGCGGCGAGGTGCTCGTCACCAGCGGCTTCTTCGGGGTGCTCGTGGTGATCCTCGGGTCGCTCGCGTTTTACATCGGCGCCGAGACGCGGGGTCAGGTGGCCGCCGGGGTGATCTGGCTCGCGGTAGCGTTCGCGGCCGTGCTCGCGCTCGGACGGCTCTGGCATCGGGAGCGCGACGAAAGCGCGCTCGAGGGTCTTCTGGTTGCGCCGGTGTCGCGGAGCGCGCTCTTCGCCGGCAAGGCGCTCGGCTTGCTCGCGTTCCTGACGATCATCGAGGCGGTGGTCGTGCCGCTCTCGGCGCTATTTTTTTCACTCGACTTGCTCCAATCGGGCCTCGGCCTGGTCGCGATCGCGGCGCTCGCGACGCCGGGGATCGCCGCGGTCGGCACCTTGTTCGGCGCCATGACGACGCGCACGAGCGCACGCGACTTGGTGCTCGCCATCGTGATCTTTCCGTTGCTGTCGCCCACGGTACTCACGGCGGTCGTCGCCACCCGGGAACTATTGGGCGGCGCGACGGTCGGCGAGCTCGGCGACTATTTCCGGATCCTCGGCGTCTTCGACGTGACCTTCACGGCGGCGGGTCTCGCCCTGTTCGGAACGCTTCTCGAAGATTGATCGTCCCGGAGGCGGGCGCATTCGGCTAGCCGGGCTTCTCGCCGTGCCGCCCGCCGTTCGACCGCCGGACGCACCCGGTGTAGCGTTGGCCGACCGAAATGCGGCTCGCTCTGCTCGGACCTGCGGAGGGACACGCGGAAGCGCTGGGCGTGGCTGCGCGTTTTCTCTTCGAAGAGCGGCCGGTCGATCGCGCCCTCTATCTCGGCATCGACGGCGCGCTCGACGCGATCGTGCGCGCGTGGGCGTCGAGCTTGGTGCACGACAATCCGACCGCGGAAGGTCTCTGGGCGCGCGCGGCGCGCGCCTGCTTGAACGGCTCCCCGGAAGAGATCGATCGCTACATCGTGCGCGAGCGCGAGCGGGGAAAGCTCCGGATCTTCGAGTCGCTTCCCGACGCGGACACGCGCGCGGTCGAGATGCTGGGCGGCGCGCTCGCCGTCATGATTCACGACAAGGCGACCCTCGGCGAGGAAGACATGCTGCCGGCGCGGCTCCTGATTTTCGGAAAAGGGCGAGAAGCGGTCGTGAAGCAAGTCGGGCCGCGGTGGTTTCTTTCGCCGGGGTCGTTCGACGAAAATGGCCTCATGATCCTCGAGGACAGCGACGACGGCGTGGTGCTCACGCTCTACGACCGCGCGTGTCGCGAGGTGCGCGCCGAGCGCCTCTCGACCAGCCGAAACGCCGTGCTCAAGGTCGGAAGCGCCGGCGGGTGATGGGAACGCGCGCGTGAAGGTCGCGGTGTACGGTGGCAGCTTCGATCCGCCGCACGTGTCGCACGTGCTCGCGGCGGCATACGCGTTCGCGATGGGCGGATTCGACCGCGTGCTGGTCGTGCCCGTGTTCGCACATGCCTTCGGCAAATCGCTTGCGCCGTTCGACGATCGCCTGGCGATGACGCGCCTCGCGATGCGCGGCTTGTCGTTCGTCGACGTGTCGGACGTCGAGCGAGAGCTGGGCGCGCCGAGCTACACGGCGAAGACGCTCGAGCACTTGCACGCGCTCCACCCCGACTGGGAGCTCCGACTCGTGATCGGCTCGGACGTGCTCCTCGAGTCGTCGAAGTGGGAGCGCTTCGACGACGTCGTGCGACTCGCTCCGCCGTTCGTGCTCGGGCGCGCCGGAACGCCTCATCCGAAAGCCCCGCCGTCGGCGCTCCCGGAAGTGTCGTCCACGCACGTGCGCGCGCTCCTCGCCGAGCGGAACGACGAGGACGAGCTGCGGCGCTGGGTCCCGCCGTCCGTGCTCGACTACCTCGACGCGCGCGGGCTCTATCGCGCCGGAAGCGCGACGACACTGAAGGAGTAGCCGAAGCAAGTCGGGCCGAAACTCGGGTCGACTCGCCGTTTCCGAGGGTTTCTCCGGTGAAGAGCCGTGGCGCTCGCCTTTCGCCCGGAGTACACGGCCCGAGCCGTCGGCTCGTCGTCGGCGCGAAGCATTCGAATCATGGGCATCGTCGACGACAAGGTCATCGTCATCGTGGGCGCCGGACGCGGCATTGGTCGCGCCGCGGCGCTGCTCTTCGCGAAGGAGGGCGCGCGCGTCGCGCTGAACGACAATGGGGCAGAACGCGACGGTTCCGGAGCGGACCCGAACGTTGCGAAAGCCGTCGCCGACGAGATCGGGAGCGCCGGTGGAACGGCGGTGGTCGTCACGGCGGATGTCACGACGACGGACGGCGCCGATCGCCTCATCGCCGAGACCGAGGCGGCGCTCGGTCGAGTCGACTCACTCGTTTACCTCGCGGGCGCCCTCGGCGAGCAGCAGCTCGCCCGAATCGACGAAGCGACGTGGGAGCGCGTCTTGCGTATCCACCTCACGGGCGCGCTCTACGCGACCCGAGCCGCCGCCGCGTCGATGCAACGACAACGCCACGGCGGGCGCGTCGTGCTCACGACGAGCGCGGGGGGAATGATCGGCAATTTCGGGGCTTCGGCGTACGCCGCCGCCGCCGCGGGCGTCTACGGGCTCATGCGAAGCACGTCGATCGAGCTGCAACGACATGGCATTTTCGTGAACGCCGTCGCGCCCCTCGCCAAGACGCGTCTCACCGAAGATCTGCCGATGTTCGAGCACGTCGACACGATGACGCCGGAGCACGCCGCTCCCGCGTATCTGTTTTTCGGGAGCGACTTGTCAGGAGATCTGACGGGAAACGTGCTCGGAATCGCGGGCGGGAGAATCAGCCTGTTCAAAGTCGACGAGACGAACGGCCGCTTCAAAGACGACGACGGAGGCGTGTGGCGCGCCGAAGAAATCCGAGACCAGTGGAACCGCGCGGGCAAGTTCTGAGAAAAGGCTCACAGTTCGCACGGTTGAAGAAGGGCCCTCGCATTGCTGGAACCCGGGCCCAATGTTACGTTTGACGGCGACGGAGAGCGACGGCTCGCCTCCTCGCTAACGGAACCGAGCGAATGAATCGCGAGACGAACATTCCGCTCTTCCTCTGGATCGCCACGGCGCTCCTGTTTCACCTGAGCGGTGGGGAAGGTGCGCAGCGCATCGCCGACCTCGTGAGCGAACGGCTCGAGGTGCAGCGCTTTGCCGACTCGGTGCGCCGGCACGTTCTTTCGTCCAATCGCCCGGTCGAAGTTTCGCTCGTCGACGAGAAGGACATCCCTCGCGACGAAGCGCTCCCCGACGACACCGAGCCGAAGGACGAGGCCGACTCGAAGACGCCCGAGCCCCCACAGAAGAAGCCGGACGAAACCGCGCCTCCGAAGAAGCCCGACGAGAAGCAGTCGAAGATCGTGCCCCCACACGACAAGGAAAAAGAAAAGCCGCCCACGCCCGAAAAGACGAAGACCGCGGAAAAAGAGAAGCCGCCCGAGCCGAAGAAGGAAGACAAGGCCAAGGCACAGGACATCCCGGCGGTCCCGGTTCCCAATCGCATCGCGGTGGTGCAGCACGTCGACGACAAGAATCAGAAGGACAACCCGAACGCGCAGTTCATCGCGGACGAGGCGAACACCGTCAAAGAGCAGACCCAGGCGCGGATCACCGCGACGGATCAGAACGACGCGAATCCGACTCCGGGAAGCGCGCCCCAGGGTCCGAGCAACGACCCGGGCAACTCCGAGGTGAACGAGGTTGCGCAATCGGAGGACTCACCGGGCGTTGTCGCGCACGCGCCGAACGAGCGCTCGGCCGGGCAAAAGGCCGTCGCGTCCGTCGAGCACAACGAGAGCGGCGCTCAAAAGACGTTCCGCGAAGTCGCGCCGAACTCCCACCGCGGACAGACGAACGGCGCGGCGAACGGGCCGAAACAGTCCCAAGAAACCTCCGTGCGTCCCGGCCGCGATCCGGTCGCGGCATCGCAAGCGACGCCTCAGTCGCCGGACATGGAAGCGTCGCGCTCGGGTTCGGAGAGCGTCAATGAAGCGAGCGACGAGCGCATGGCGCACGCCGCGGACCCCGGACGACCGAAGCGCTTGCCGCCGGCGCGCGGCGAACCGAACGCCATCGATTTTCTCGGACTCGGCGCGACGGGCACGACGTCGGGCGGCATCAATCTGAATCTGACGCCGGGGTCGGCGCTCGCCGCCGTCGGGCGCGATCAGCTGCAGCGCGAGCTCCTCGCGGACGGTGAACGACGCCGGAGCCAGCACCGCGGCTCGTGGCACACGGACGGCATCGAACGGTGGCGCGCCGCGATCGAGAACTACAACTCCAGCGTGAAGCCGGGAAACCAGACCGCGCTGAACGCCGCGCGCGTGCCGTTCGCGAGCTACCTGAACCAGATCCACAACCGGATCCACCCGATTTTCGCGGACTCGTTCCTCGGCTCGCTCGACAGCCTCCCGGCCGATAGCCCGCTGAACAAGCCCGACATGAAGACGAACCTCGAGATCGTGCTCGACAAGGACGAGGGCAAGATCGTCAAGATGGGCGTCACTCGCTCGAGCGGTTCGACGGTGTTCGACGTCGCGGCGCTCGAGTCCGTGCAGAACGCCGCGCCGTTCGGGAAGCCGCCGCCCATCATCGTCTCGCCCGACGGCAAGGTGTACCTGCACTGGGAATTTTACCGAAATCCGTACTACGCCTGCTCCACGTACTTTGCGCACCCCTACATGTTGAAGGCGACGCCCGAGACCGCGCCGTCCCACGTCACTCCGCCCTCGACCACGCCGTTCGGCCCGAAGGAAGAAGCGGTACCGGAGCATGGCAGCCTCGAGCGTCCGGATCGGTCGCTCGAGCGCGCTTCGCTGAGAATGCCCGGCGAGCGCTGAAGAGGTGTCGGTAAATTCACCTGCGTCGTCCCTCGTCTCCGGTCTTGTCCCGCATTCCGCGCCGCGCGGAGCGCCTGGACCAACCTGAAGGGCAAGAGCTGTCGAATTATCGACAGCTCTTGAGTTCGGCGTAAGCTCGCTTCGAGAAATCAGACCTCGTGCTCACGCCGAACCGAAAGCCCTCGGATCCTCCGAGGAACGAAGCTGCTCTGCACGTGGAAAGCGACCGTCGTTGGGGGCTCGCGGCGCCCGTCCTGCTCCGCGCCGTGGCCGGTCTCTTGTGGATATCGCTCGTGACGCGGCTGCTCGCCACGGCGCTGCCGGGCTCGGTTTCGGACATCGAGGGATGGATCCGCCGCACCGATACCGCGTCGAGCCTGACGGCGCAGCTCGCGGTGCTCCTCGGCTCGACGGAGCTCGTGCTCCTCGCCGTGGTGACGCTCGGCGCGCGCCCGCTCGGTTACGTCTACCGCATCGCGATCCTGTTCCTCACGGCGCCGGTGCTCCTCCTGGTCATGCTCGCGAGCACCATCGGGCTCGAACCCGAGCAGAACGTCGCGCTCGCGACGTCGTGTCTCGCGATGGCGGCGTTCGCGGCCGTCGTCGCCATTCGCCGCGTCCAATCCCGCGCTCAGGGGCTCGTGCTGGTCACCGCGGTGCTCGGTTCGACGTTGGTGTTCGCCGCGCGACTCGTCGCGTCGCACCCCGCGTCCCACGACCCGGTCTCGACGACGCGGATCGGCTGGTACATGACGCTCGGCTTCGGGCTCGACGCGATCGCGGTCGCACTCGCCGCGACGCGGTTCGTCGCCGAACGCCGCAACGTCGCGCTCGCGGCCGTCCTTGCGGCCATGTTCCTTGCCGCATGCGTCACCTGGGGAGCCGTTCACGGCTCGCTCGACGGCGCGACGGTCTGGCAAGTCATCTCGTCACGAAGCTTGGCCGAATTGAACGCGAGCCCACTGTCGTCCGTCGCGCCGGGAAGCCGCGGCGCGCTCGGGGCGTTCTCGGTTCTCTTCGCCGGAGTCGTCGTGCTCTGGCCGGGCCCGATTTCTTGGGGCGCTCTCAGCGCCGGTCTGGCGATTCTGGCACGGCCGAGCGTCGACGTTCCGGCAACGGCGCTGGTCCTCGCGCTCGCGGCGCTCAGCGCGCCGATCGGCAGCGCGACGGCGAAAGCGCCCGAACCGGCCGTCCCTCGTCCGCCAACGAAGCCCGATGCGTGACGGTTCGCGCCTGCGACGCGTCGTGCTCGCCGTCACGGCGCTCTTGCTCGCGCCCGGTTGCCGTCATTTGAAGAAGACCCCTGCCGAGGTCGGCGCGGGTATTTTTCAGCGTACCTGCGCGCCGTGCCACGGCCCCGACGCGCGCGGCACGCATCCGCCGGGGTTCACGATTCCGCCGCGAAACCTCACCGATCCGGCGCTGCAAGACCGGCTGAGCGACGCGCAGATCCGCGACACGATCCGCTACGGCAAAGGCCAGATGCCGCCGTTCGGCATGCTCTTCGGCGACGACGACGTGAACGCGCTCGCCGCGTACGTCCGCTCGCTGCGAAACCCGCCGCTCGCTCAGGTCGCGCCAACGACGAGCACGGCGAACAGCACGACCAAGTAAGGGAGCGACGCGAAGAACAAGGTGCGCGCCCAGCGCGGCCCGGCGCTCGGCGAGAGCCCGTAGACGGCGTACGCGACGTTGCCCGCGCCGAGCAGGGCTGCGGCGGCGACGTAGATTTTCCCACCGAGGCCGGCGAGCGCCGGCAGCGCGCTCACCGCGAACTGGACCACGAGCAGCACCACGATCGCGCGCTTGGTGTACGAAAGTCCGCGCTCGTTCGGGAGCACCCGGAGCCCGGCGCGACGATATTCGTCGGCGCGAAAGATCGCGATCGCGTGGAAGTGCGGCACTTGCCAGATGAAGAGGAGCGCGAAGAGGCTGAGCGCCGGCCAGCTGATCGTGCCGGTCATGGCCGTCCATCCCATGAGCGGCGGAGCGGCTCCCGGGATCGCCCCGACCCACACCGCGAGCGACGACGCGCGCTTCATCGGCGTGTACACGAGCACGTAAGAGAGGAGGGCCATCACGCCGAGGAACGCCGTCGCGGCATTCACGAACACGTCGAGCACCGGAATGCCGATGAACGCGAGCGACACGCCGCACCAGAGCGCCGTCTCCGGCGAGAGACGACCGCTCGGCAACGGACGATTCTGGGTGCGCTTCATCAGCGCATCGACGTCCGCTTCGAGGAACATGTTGAGCGCGTTCGCCGAAGCGACGATGAGCGCGGTGCCGAACATCGCCCACGCCAGCCGCGCGTAATTCCAGATCGGCCCCGGCGCGATGACCGCCCCGGCCCAGGTCGTCGCGAGCACCATGCGCGTCACGCCGGGCTTCGTCAGATCGATCAGGGCGCGCGCGATGGAGAGCAGGTCGTGCGGCGTCGCAGCGGGTGCGGCGATCGCCGGCGCCGCGCTGACCGCGCCGAGGAGCGGGCTCGAAGGCCCTTCAGGGGGTGACGCAGAGAACGACATGGCCGACCGAGTGGGGACGCGGGCCGGTACCTATCATCAGGGGCGCGCCCCGGCAACGCGACGCCAATAGAGTCGCTTCGTCGCGAAAAACCCGACGAAAACGGCGCCAGTACCGATCGCCGGAACCCATCCGTAAGCCGAGGCCGACGCCCCGTGCGCGTCGAGGGCGTGGAGCGCGCCGAGCATCGACGCGGCCGACGCCCCCGCGACGGCGGCCGCGAGGATCGGCGCGCCGATCGCGTCGCGAACGACGAACCACGCCGCGAGCAGCGCGGCAGCGAGCGCGCTCGAGACCACCAGAAAGCCTCGGATGTGCCCGGAAAAAGACCGCGGCCGACCAAAGCGCGAGAGCCCGTGGATCCGCACGCGCGACGCGTGGAGCGAAACCGGTGGCCCCGCGCTCCCGAGCTTGCCCGCGACGTGAACGTCGTCGAGGTCGACACTGCCGAGATCGTCGTCGGGCCGGAGCGCGGTCGCGGAGAACCACGCCTCGGAGCGCACGCCGAGGATCCGCCCGGAAACCCGTGGCGTCGCGAAACAAAGCCAGCTCACGCCGACCAGGGGAACATCGACGCGACCGCCGTGGGCGTCGCGACAGCTCGATTCGCCGGCTTCGACGAGGCGTCGCGCGAGCACACCGGGAGACTCCGGGTCGACGAGGGACGCGCTCCACGTGTACGCGGCCGCGACGACGACGCTCAGGCCCACCATCGACCGAATGACGACGAGGGGCGAGAGACCGAGCGCCGCGAAGGCGCGCGCCTCACCTCGCTCGACGAAAAGCGCCGCTCCGATGCAGATCCCGACGGGAAGGCCCACCAAGAGCGCCGCTTCCAAGGCCGCACCGGCAAGAAGCTCGGCAAAAGGCACACAAAGCCGCAGCGGGACGCCGGGCGCGATCAGCCAGGGCAAGAGCCGAATCGTGCCCGCGGCGATGCCGAGGCTCAAAACGCCGAGTCCCATGGTCACCGACCAACGGACTGAGAGCGCGAGCAGGGGACGCATTTCCGTTCCGGCGGGGTGTCGCGAGATACCACAGTCCGGATAGTTCGAACGTTTGACGCCCCGCGTGCACCATTCCTCTTCCAACGAACCTGGCGAATGTTAATGTGCATTTCCGCCGGAAGCCGAGGTGACTACTTTTGGAGGGCGCATGGCACGACGGTTCCTTTCTCTGACTTTGGGTTTGATCTCGCTGAGCGCCGCGTTGGCCGAAACGGCACACGCCGAAGGCAGCCAGGCCTCTTCAACCGGCAAGGGGGTTACGGGCGGCGCGCTCCTCGGAGGAGAAGCGGTCATGCTCGTGGAAGCTGCGGCGGGCACGCGCCCGGGCTGGGCCTATGCCGTCGGGGGCGGCCTCGGCGCCATCGCCGGTGGCGTCGGCGGGTATTTCCCCGAACACGACCACGACACGAAGCTCTCCTTCTACTTGCTCGTCGGCGGTATGGCGCTCGTCATTCCGACGACCGTCGCCGTACTCAGCGCGACGGCGTATACGCCGACGGACTACACGGAAGATCGCCCCTCGCCGGACGAGCCCGTTGCTCAACCGGCCGCACCGTTGCCCGCGACGACTCCCGCCGCGGCTCCCGCGCCCGCTGCCGAACCCGCGCCGGCTGCCGCGCCCGAACCCGCTCCGGCGGCCCCCGTTCCGGCAGCACCCGCTCCGGCTGCGGCACCGAGCGGACGCGCGCGCGATCGCGTCGGTTCACCCGTC